>Ga0209160_1000165_pt1 | contig 48831 bp, 43 predicted proteins | sample GraSoiAngelo_153_FD_186167 | JGI IMG/M metagenome (GOLD analysis project Ga0209160, IMG submission 186167) | Grasslands soil microbial communities from the Angelo Coastal Reserve, California, USA - 14_1009_12_40cm (SPAdes) (version 2) | ecosystem: Environmental > Terrestrial > Soil > Grasslands ...
TTGGAGATGGCGGAGGCGATCCCGGAACGGATCGTGGTCGCCAATGCACGGGTTCTTCTCGGCAAGCTCAACGAGCGTCTAGGGAATGCTGCCCTTGCCGACGACCACGTCGAGGCCGCGATTCAGATCCTCGAGCAGCTGGCCATGCCGGACCGGCTGCGGGATGCGCACATGGAGTACGCCGAGCTTCTCGACGCTCGCGGAGATATTGCGTCGGCCGCGCGGCACTGGAAGCTGGCCGCTGAGATCGGCAAGATGGCCAGCCTCGGCGTCAGCTGGTCCACGGACCGCGATTCGTTGGCGCCGACCGGGGTCGCATAGAAGCTAAGCGGCCGGGTTGCGCGCCTTGAAGACGCGGAACAGAACTCCAAGCGACGGGATGACGAGCAACATCCCGACAGCGATCACCGCCAGCCATGCGCCGACCGTCGCCGCCGGCGCCGCAGCGTCAGAGATCGTGAGGTCGGGCGGCACCAGGTAAGGCCACTGCCCCACCGCCCAGGCCCACAGCACCAGCGTCACCTGGGCCGCGACCGCGATGCGCGTGACTCGGGGATGCAGCCGCCACACACCCCACAGCGCGATCGGACCATTGATCAGCGCCAGGAGCAAGAGCACCAACCCGTTCCCGGTGAGGTCCGACCAGACACGCGGCGTCTGCGTGTACGCCAGCCAAAGACCGAGGAGGGCCAGCACCCCCGAGACCGCCGACGCAATCACGGCGCGCCGGCGGAAATCCGATTGCAGCGCAGGGTCGTCCTCCGTCTCGACCATCAGGTAAGCCGCGGCGAGGTACGCGCAAAGTGCCACCGCGAGCAGTCCGACCACGACCGCGAACGGAGTGCTCCAACCCGCGCCGAATCCGCTGACGACGCTGCCGCCGGTGATCCGGATGGCGCCCGAGGCGACGGCGGCCGCCGCAGTCCCGAGGAAGAACGGTGCCACGACGCTCGAGCCGCCGAACACGATCCCCCATGGCGACAGAGGGCCCACCGCATCCCGGCCGTGGGCTCGAAATGCGAACGCCGCGCCGCGCAGGACGATGCCGATCAGCGCGATCGTCATCGGCACGTAGAGGGCGAGTCCGAGCGAGCCGAAAGCAATCGGGAAGACGGTGAACAGCCCGGTGATCATGAATATCAGCCACACATGGTTGGCCTCCCACACCGGCCCCATAGCGCGGGCCACGGCCTGCCGCTGCGCTCGCCGGCGCGGCCCCGAGGCGAAGATGTCCCACACGCCGCCGCCAAAATCCGCCCCGGCCAGCACCGCGTAAGCAGTGAGGCTCAGCCACAGCAACGCGGCGGCCGCATCCGCCTCGCTCATGCCTTCGGCTCTGGACGCTCGCGGTTGTGGCGCGCGAGGAGGAGCAGCAATCTCACCAGCGTGAACGCCAAAGCGATGTAGATCGCGGTGAAGGCGCCGAACACGAAGCCGAGCCCCGGAGCCGACGTGGCGGCCGCGGTGGTGCGGATGATTCCGTACACGATCCATGGCTGGCGGCCGAATTCGGTCACGAACCAGCCCGCCTCCATCGTGATCACCGCGGCCGGCCCGGCCGCAACAAGGCACCAGAGCACGAGGCGGTTGCTCGGCACGCGGCGCGAGCGCCAAACCAGAAACCAGAACAAAGCGGCGAGCAAGCCGAGACCAATGCCAAGACCGACCATCGTGTCGAACGACAGGTGCACAACAACCGTGTTCGGGCGCTGGTCGGCTGGAAACGAATCGAGGCCGCGTACCTCGGCGTTGGGATCGAATGCGGCCAGGATGCTCAGCCCATACGGGATCTCGATCGCGTAAAGGAGGCGCCCCTGAGAGTCGCTCGGGATGCCTCCGATGTGCAGTGGGGCTCCTCGCGTTGTGGCATAGAGGGCCTCCATGGCGGCGAACTTCGCCGGCTGCGCGCCGTAAGTGAAGCGCGCGCTGTTGTCGCCGGTGATCCCCGCCAGCACGATGGCGACGGCCGCCATCGCCATCCCCAATAGAAGGCCGCGGCGATGGAACGCGTCGCCACGGCCACGCAGCATGCCGGCCGCGTAGACGGCCGCGACGACAAATCCCGAGACGACGTACGCGGATACGAGCATGTGGATCGTCTCGGTCGGGGTCGATGGATTGAACGCCGCCGACAGCGGATCGACCGACGCGAGCCGGCCGTCGACCAGCTTGAAGCCGGTTGGCGTGTTCATCCACGAATTGGCCATGACCACGAAGATCGATGAGGCAGCGCCGCTCGCCGCCACGGGGAGGCCGGTAAGCCAGTGCTGGAAGGGCCGCAGGCGGTCCCACCCGTACAGGTAAAGACCGAGAAAGATCGCTTCGAGGAAGAAGGCGAAGCCTTCAGCCGAGAACGGCAGCCCGATGACGCTGCCGCTGAACGCCATGAATCCCGGCCACAGCAGTCCCAGCTCGAACGAGAGCACCGTCCCCGATACGGCTCCGACGGCGAACAGGATGCCAAAAGCGGAAGACCATCGCCGGGCGAGCATCATCCACGTCGGGTCGCGCCGCCACAGGCCGATGCCCTCCGCCGTCGCCATGAGCAGCGGCACACCGACGCCGAGGACGGCGAACACGATGTGGAACCCGAGCGAGGTGCCCATGGACGCGCGGGCGAGGGTCGCGTTGTCCAACTCGCGGGCGAGTAGCTTAGGGCCTTACGCTGCGGGGGCCCGCCTGACGTTCACTCGACGATTCTATGCAGCCGGCTGGTAAGGAGGGCGCGCAAGCCTCGTGCCGAATGTCGCGACCGGGATCAGCGTCTCCCCCCGCTCCCCACCCCATGGTTCGGCTCCACGGCTCCTCCTACCAGCCACGATCGAAACGTAGACGGCGAAGCGCAACTTTGATCGTCAAAATTCGGTAGCTATCCCATCAGGGCGGTGTACAGTGGGGCCCAGGAGACACGATGGTCATGGAACCTGCGGTGCAGGAGTTCCGTCCGCTGCCAGGCGAGGATCACGCCACGCCTGCGCTGCCCGAGGTGGCGAGCTGGATTGCCATTTACGAGGAGTTGTCCTCGGTGTTGCGTTTGGTGCTCTCGCGACTCAATGGAGACCCCCGCGCGAGCGACTTCCAGCGCAACCTGACCTGGGTCGACGAGCGCCTCGCGCTCTGGCGCGACCGTCATCAGGCGCTGGCGGGAGTGACCATCGATCGGAAGGATCACTCGCTGGTGTTTGGGGGCCGATACCTGAAGCTCACGCGCCGCGAGGCCGACCTGCTCGACTTCCTGATCCGGCACCCGGGCCGGCACTTCACGACGAGGCAGCTGACTATTCTCGCCTGGCAGAACTCCCGCCTTTCGGATGCGCAGGTGCGGACCTACATGATGCGGCTGCGCCGTCGGCTGGGCGAGGTCGGGCTCGCGAGCATGCTCAGCATCGTCCGCAATCGCGGTTATGGCGCGGAGCTGCCGGCTTGATGCCGACCATAGCCGACTCGATCGTTTCCGCGCGGCTGCTGGTCGTGCAGTCCAAGCGTCTGATGCTGTCATCGCTCCAGAGACGTTTCCGCCTGCGCGGCGAGGCCTCATTGCGCGAGCGCACAAACCGCTTCCGAGTCGAGGCCGACCGGGCCGATCACAATTACCGATCCGCCGTATTGAATTTCGGTAAAGCCACGTCTCCCGAGTTCCGTCTGGTCGCCTATGGCTCGCTGGTGGATCTGGCGGAAACACTCCTTTTCGAGCTGCGCGACACCATCGGTGGCCTGCAGCCTCGCGATCAATTCGAGCTTGCAACCGAGGTCGAGGTGCTCGAACACTTCATCGCGCAGTGGCGCCGCAACTCTCGGCCGCTGGTGACGCGCGCGGTGGCCTGACCCGAGCCACCGCCCCGCCTCAGCCGGTCTTCAGCTCCTCCATCACCAGCACGACGCCACCGGCACGCCCGCGGGCGGCCAGCGCTGTGGCGGCGACGCGGCATTTGATGCGCTTGCCCCGCCTGGTGAGCGCGGTCACCACCTTTTCGTCAGTGGATGGTTTCCCGCGCAGAACTCCGCGGATCATCGCCCGCAGCTCCTTGACCGGCAGGCCGATGTCGAGGTCGAAGAACGATTCACCGAGGACCTCGTCGGACCGCACCCCCCAAAGGTCCGCGGCGCGTTCGTTCCACACCCGGACGTCCAGGTCGGCGTCTAAGACGGCGGCGCCGAGCCGGATGTTGCCCAGGATCGCATGCAAGAAAGTGTTGAGCCGATTCGCCTCGTCCGTGCGCCGCTGCAGCTCGGTGTTGGTGCCCTGCATTTCCGCGTTGGTCGACTCGAGCTCCTCGTTCATGGTCTCGAGCTCTTCGTTGGTCGACTGCAGTTCCTCATTGGTCGTCTCAAGCTCCTCGACGGTCGACTGCAGCTCTTCGTTCGTGGTCTCGAGCTCTTCGTTGCTCGACTGCAGCTCCTCGTAGGCGGTCTCGACCTCCTGCTTCGATCGATCCAACTCCGCGCGAAGCGCGGCCTCATTGGTGACGTCGCTGAAGGTCACGCTCGTGCCCACGATCGAACCGCCGTCATCGAACAGCGGCGCGACCTGGACGTCGAAGCGGCGCAGGGAGCCGTCGGCTGACGGGTGCTCGACGCCTGAGATGGCCACGGAGTGGCGATCCCGAAAGCTCTGGTCGATCGGTCCGCGCAGGTCGACCGGCCGGGACGAGAGCTCGAGGTCTTTGAGTGCCCGGCCGATGTCGCCGGCTCGAATGTCGAGGAGCCTGCGTGCGTGCTGGTTGGCGAGAGCCAGGTTTCCAAGTGCGTCGACCACCATGTGAGCCAGCGGCGACGCCTCGGACGCCAGCTCGTCCAGCCGGATCTGCCGTGGGATCTGATCGCGGTCCTCGGAGCTCCCAGCTTGAGCCAGGACCATCAGACGCTCTCGGAAAGGCGCCCGCGGTACCTTCCTGAAGATCCGCTGCTTGAGGTCGACCGGCTCGAAGATCGAGCCATGCATGAGCAGCATCTCGGCTCGGCCGAGAAACAGGTAACCGTCGTCCTCGAGCGCGTAATGGAAGCGCCCCAGGACGCGGCCCTGCGCCTCCGCGGTGAAGTACATGAGGGTGTTGCGGCAGATCAAGAGATCGAGACGTGAGATGGGCGCGTCCTGCATGAGGTCGTGCCGGCCGAAGATCAATGAGCGCCGCAGCCCAGCCTTGAAGGCATAGCGGCCGCCCACAGTCTCGAAGTACCGAGCCCGCCGGATCTCGTCGACGGACTCGAGGTCCTTCTCGGAATAGCCTGCCCGTGCCTTTTCGAGTGCGTCCTCATCGATGTCGGTGGCGTAGATCTTGACCCGGCGTAGAAAGGCATCCTGTCCGAGCGCCTCGCAGAAGAGCATGGCCGCGGAGTAGGCCTCTTCACCCGATGCGGTGCCGGTGCTCCAGATGCGGATGAGGCCGCTCTTCTCGATGAGCCGCGGCACGATCTTCTTGGCCAGGTAGTCCCATGCCGGAGGATCCCGAAAGAAATCAGTGACGTTGATGAGGATCTTGTCGAACAGGATCGCGAACTCGTCGCCGTGGACTTGCAGGTAGTCCTGGTAGGCGGCGAAGCTCGTCAAACCGAGCTCGGTGCAGCGCTTGCCGATGCGGCGGACGATGGTGTTGCGCTTGTAGCCGGTGTAGTCGAAGCCCCGGTTGTCCCGCAGGTAACGGAGCAGCGCCTCGAACTGTTTGCCGGCCTCCAGGCTCAATCGAGAGTCTCGCCGCCCAGCAGGGTCATCAGAGCACCCGGAATCTCGTCCAGCGCAAGGATGAAATCGACGGCGCCGGTGCGAATTGCAGCCGACGGCATCGAGAAGAACTCGGACGACGCCTCATCCTGCGCGATGACGGTGCCTCCGCGCTGCTTGATGGCGGTCACGCCCATGGCGCCGTCGCGGCCGCTCCCCGTCAAGACCACCGCGATCGCGTGCGCGCCGAAGGATGCGGCCACCGATTCGAACAGGAGGTCAGCCGAGGGGCGCACGAAGTTCACTAGCTCGGTCTGCGTCAGGCTGATGCTGCCGTCGCGGTTGATGAGCAGGTGATTGTCGGGCGGCGCCAGGTACACGTGACCCGTCTGGACGTGCGACCCCGCCACCGCCTGGTGGACCGGGAGCGGGGATCGCCGGCCGATGATCTCGGCCATCAGGCTGCGGTGGCGGGGATCAAGGTGCTGGACCGCGACGATGCCTGCCCCAAACGATCGCGGCAGGCCGCCGAGGACGCTGCTGAGCGCGGTCAGTCCTCCGGCCGACGCGGCGATGGCCACGATCTCGAATGGCCGCCGCGGGGCGCGCCGCCGTGGCGCCCGCTCACCCGCCGGCAAGGATCCCCCCACCCGATGCCGCCACCCGCCAATGGTACGGTGAGGACCCCGCGGTGAAAGAAGTTGCCAACCGTCTGAGGCGCCTGGCCGAGCTCGCGGTTTCGGTCGGCGTCGATGTGCGGCCAGGGCAGCTCGTTGTCGTCTTCGCCCAGGTCGAGAATGCACCGCTCGCCCGCGAGATAGCGCGCGCCGCATATCGAGCCGGTGCGTCTCTCGTCGAGTCCAGGTACTTCGATCGGCACTTCACCCGCGCCTTGATCGAGCTCGGGCCAGAGGCTTCTTTGGGCACGTCGGCGCCTTGGGATATCACGATGCTCAACACGCTGGCTGCCGAGAGGGGCGCATATATACAGGTCAGCGGCGATCCCGAGCCTGAGCTGCTGTCCGATCTCGATGGCGCCCGCGTCGGCAGGGCGCGTCCGCGCGACGTCGCGGCCGAGTGGGGCCGCATGGTGAGCGAGCGGCTCGTGAGCTGGACGATCGTGGCGGCGCCGAACGCCGGTTGGGCGCGGCAGGTGTTCGGCAAGCCCGACGTGGACACGCTCTGGGACGCGGTGGAGAAGGCCGTTCGTCTGGATCGAGCAGATCCCGTCGCGGAGTGGCGTGCGCACATCGCCCGCCTCGACCGCCTCGCGACCGCTCTCAGCAATCGGCGTTTCGACTCCTTGCGCTATCGCGGACCCGGAACCGATTTCACCGTCGGCCTCCTGCCGAGTGGTAGGTGGCGATCAGGCAACTTCGAAACCGTGTTCGGGCACAAGCACGTACCGAACCTCCCCACCGAGGAGGTCTTCACGTGCCCAGACCGGCGGCGCGCGGAAGGCAGGCTTAGAGCCACCCGCCCCCTCGAGGTGAGCGGCACGCTGGTACGCGATCTCGAGTTCGAGTTTCGCGAGGGAAGGATCGTCGAGGTCCGCGCGCTGAGCGGCGCGGATGTCGTCCGCGCCCAGCTTGCCACCGACGCCGATGCTGTTCGTCTCGGCGAGGTCTCGCTGGTGGACGGCTCGTCGGAGGTCGGCAAGCTCGGGTTGACGTTCTACAACACGCTGTTCGATGAGAACGCGACCTGCCACCTCGCATACGGAGACGGCTTCGCGTTTTGCGTCGATGACGAGGCCGACCGGAAGGCGGGATTGAACGACTCGAGTGTGCACACCGACTTCATGGTCGGCGGACCGGAGGTCGAGGTCGACGGCCGGGAGCCGGGAGGAGCGTGGATCCCGATCCTCCGACAGGACGAGTTCCAGATCAACTGATCGTTTGGGAGGGCACTGAATGGACCTTGGGTTGAAGGGCCGCGTTGTGATCGTCACCGGGGGCGCGTCCAACCTGGGGCGCGCGATCAGTCTTGGTTTCGCAGAAGAGGGAGCGCGTGTCCTGATCGCCGACATCGACCTCGAGCAGGCCACGAGGGTTGAGGCTGAGGCTCCTGCCGGAACGGTCGTCGCCCGCCACGCGGACGTGACCGACATGGATTCCATCTCGTCCGCCGTCGAGTTCGCCGTCAAATCGCTCGGAGGAGCCGACGTGCTCGTGAACTGCGCCGGCTGGACGATCGATCGGCTCTTCATGGAAAAACCACGCAGCGAGTGGGAGCGCGAGATCGCGATCGACACTTGGGGATTCATCAACTCCGTGCGCGCCGTGCTCGAACCGATGATCGAGCGCGGATACGGTCGCATCGTCTCCATCGGATCGGATGCCGGGCGGGTCGGCGAGTGGCGAGAGGCCGTGTACAGCGGGACAAAGGCCAGTGTGATCGCCATGTCGAAAGCGATCGCTCGCGAGGTCGGCAAGCACGGCATCACCTTGAACGTCGTATGCCCGGGCCTCGTGCCAGGCACGCCCGCGACCTCGGGCCGCGAGTCGATGTGGGCGTCGGACCAGGCGCAATTGTTCAGCCCCGAGGCCCTCGAAAAGGCGGCCCGCGGCTATCCCCTGCGCCGCCTCGGAACTCCGGAGGACGTTGTGCCGGCGGTTCTGCTGCTGGCATCGGACCGAGCGTCCTACATCACCGGCCAGACGCTGTCGGTCAGCGGCGGCTACAGCATGATCTGATCGAGGACCTGACTTCGACTCTTTCGCCAGCGATCGACTCGATCGCGGCCGGCAAGAGGAAGGATGAACGCGTCGATCCCCGTGGCCCGAAGGGCTCGCAGCCGCTCAGCGCACTCGGCCGGCGTACCAACGATCGCGAGAGCACGCGTGAGATCGTCTGAGATCGCGGCGCTGTGTCGCGCCCTTGTGGACAGATGCTCCGCATAGTCGTACGAGTCCGCGCTTCGCCGGATCTCGTCGTTGAACGGACGCAGGCTGTCTGGAAGCTCTTTGAAATGGGCCAACAACCGCGACTGCGTGGCAGCCCACGACCGTACCTCGTCGAGCCCGGCCGCGAGCGTGCCTGCGACTGACATGGTCGCCACGAAGGCGACCTCGAAATCCGCTCGGGAGCGATTCGCGGTCTTCAGGCCGTTCTCGATCCAGCCGACCTGGCGCCGAACCATGTCCGGCTGTGCCGGCCCCATCACGATGGCGCCGTCAGCGAGCCTGCCCGCCAGGTCGCACATCCTCTCCTGGCTGACCGCGAGATAAATCGGTACGGTCGCGGCCACGTGCGGTAGGCGATATTGCCGGCCGCCGAGCTCCCCTTGCCGGCCGCCCAGCACCGCTCTAAAAAAGTTGATCGCCTCCTCCACCTCCGCCACCTTTTGCGGTTTCAGGCCCACCCCGTAGAGAGCCGAGTCGCCTGCACCGAGCCCCAGAAAAGCGCGGCCATGAGAGATCTCGCCGATAGCCGCAATCGCGTTGGCCGTCACCGTCGGATGGCGCGTGACCGCGTTCGTGACGCCTGTTCCCAATCCCATCCGCTTTGTGCTCATTGCGGCGACAGCGAGGCCGACGTATGCGTCTTTCATCGCCAGCTGGGAGTCGATGACCCAGATCCGACGCACGCCTTCAGCCTCGAGCGCCGCCACGAACTCAGACCAGCTCTCGAGCGACTGGCGCGGACTGATCCCCACGCTCACGTCGAACGCGGTCATGTGGCGAGGAACGCGTTCATCGAGCCGGCCAGCTCGCGCGGCTTCTCGACTGCTATCGGGTGTCCGGCCCCAGGTATGACCTCCAGCCGACTGCCTTTGATGCCGGCGGCGATGATCTCGGCCGCCTTCGGCGGGCAATGTCGGTCCAGCTCTGACGCCACGATCAGGGTGGGAGCTGAAATGCGCCCCAGCTCGGGGTCGAGCGGCGCCGCGTTCAGCGCCGCCATCGCGGCACAGGCATTGCCGAAACCCAGCGGATCCGCTGTCGCCTGCCGCCTGATGAATAAGCCGGCGTCCAGCTCGGAAGGCGCGTCGGCGTAGACATCGGCGGTGTCGCGATCCAGCGAGGCCCGCAGCTCCGGATCCTCTTGCTCGACCATCTCGACGCGCCGGCGGTACCAATCGGCGGCCGTCCTGCCGACCCGGCTCGAGGTCGCCACCAGCACCAGGCGCTTGACCAATTCCGGGTGGTCGATCGCCATACGCATCGCTATCGTGCCGCCAAGCGAGAAGCCTGCGACATCGGCAATGCCGACACCCATGGATTTCATGAGCAAGGCAAGGTCGGTAGCAAGCTGAGTCAGCGTGCGGTCGGGCCGGCCGAGGCTGGTTTCGCCGTGACCCCTCAGGTCGTACATGAGCACACGATGCCGGAGCACGAGATCGGGAAGTGTCCGGCGCCAGGCCCTGTGATCGTCGGCCAATCCGTGAATCAGGACTAGAGGCTCGCCGCGCCCAACCTCGAACCAGGCCACGTCGATGTCGTTACAACGCGCGCGCATGTTCGCTCAGCACCTTGCGATTCACCTTGCCCGGGCCCGACAGCGGAAGCTCGTCAAGATGATGGATTCTCTCCGGCCACTTGTATCGAGCCAGCCCACGCTCGGTGAGAAATCGGTCGAGCTCCTCTTCTGCCAGGTCACCGACGATGAACGCGACAGGTACTTCGCCAAGGTCAGGGTCTGGGCGCCCGACGACGCAGACATCCACCACGGCTGGATGTGTGCGCAGCATCGACTCGATCTCGTACGGGTTGATGTTCGCTCCGCCCCTGATGATGATGTCCTTGACCCGGCCGACGACATGCAGATATCCCGCGTCGTCGACGAAGCCGAGGTCGCCCATGTGCGCCCACCCGTCGGCCGCATACGGACCGAAGTCTTCGCCCCAGTACCGATCCTGCACGAGGTCGCCCCGCATGCAGATCTCCCCAATGCCGCGGCCGACTGTGTCGGCCGCTGGGCCATCAAGGATCTGCCACTCGGCGCGGTCGTGCGGGCGGCCAACGGTCGTCCAGCGAATTGCTGGCGGGTCGGATGGGCTCGCGACGGCGAGCTGGCCGGCGTCCATCGAGCCGTAGAAGCTGGAGATCGGCACGCCGGTCGAGGTCTCCCAGCGCTCCGCGACCTCGGGGGGCAGCGGGGCGCCGGCGACCGCCACGGCGCGCAATGACGATGGTGCGTGAACCGGCTGGTTCAACATCCTGATCACATTGGTCGGCACTCCGACCAACACCGTAGCCCCTGATTGGGCCGCGACGTCGAGGCAATGCTCGGGCGTCCAGTGCTGGTCACGGAGCATCACCAGCGCCGCCCCCGCGCGAAGACAGTAGAGGCACATGCCGCCGATGCCCTGGGTGAGGGGCGTCATTGGAAGCACGCGATCGTCCTCGGTGATCTCGAGCCTCGACGTGAAGCCCTCGAAAGTGACCTGTTTGAGGCGGGCCGACAGCGACGCGAGCTTCGGCATGCCGGTCGTGCCCGATGTCATCGCGATCTCGACGATCCGATCCGGTTTGGGATCCAGGGTGGGCGGCTGGGACGAGCCGGCGGCCGCGAGGCCATCCAGGTCGGCGCTTGTGACAGTGAGAACGGGCTCTGTCTTCTCGTATAGCCAGCGCAGCTCGTGCTCGCCAAGGCCCATCGGCATCGGGAGTATCACCGCGCCGATGCCGGGGATCGCGAGCTCGAGCGCGACGTACTGCCACACATTGGGCAGCCGGACTCCGACGACATCGCCGCTCCTCACGCCTCGGCCGGCGAGGGAGCGCTGGAAATGCCGTACGTGTACGAGCAGCTCCTCGAACTCGATCTCGCTGCCGTCCCACACGGCGGTGGCGTGCGGACGGCGCCGTGCGTTCCACTCGAGGTAGCTGACCGGGTCGTATAGCTCCTTCACCGGATCAAGGAGATGAGCCGGTCGGGCGTCAGCGGCAGCTTGACGTCCGTCAGGGCTAGCGCATCGGCGATCGCGTTCGCGAGCGCCGCGGTCGCGCCGATGGTTCCGCCTTCGCCCACGCCTTTGGTCCCGAGCTCATGGACGGTCGAAGGAGTGACAAGGTGCGTGACCTCCACCCCAGGGACCTCGCTTGCGCTCGGGATGAGGTAATCGAGGAACGTGCCACTTCGAAGCTCTCCCTCCGATCCGTACGTGATCTCTTCCATGAGCACGGCGCCGGCGCCCTGGGCGACCCCACCCGCCACCTGGCCTTCGACGATCATCGGGTTGATCAGGACGCCGCAGTCCTCCGCGACGAGGTAGCGAAGGATCTGGACGGCACCCGTCCCGGCGTCGACCTCTACGAGACAGACGTGGGTGGCGTACGGATGGGAGGCTTGCACCGCGTCGTAAGTCACTGAGACGTCGAGGACGTGGCCGCCGTTGTCCGAAGGGTCGCCGGCGGCCAGCTGCGCCAGAAGGACGGCGGACTCCTGCCCGTCGACCAGGATTGCGGAGGCCCCGATCGACAATCGCTCGATCGGCTGGTCGAGGCGCCATGAAGCGGCGGCGAGGATCGCCTCGCGCAGCAGCGCCGACGCTCGATATGTGCTCGTCGCCGCGGTCACCGAGCCGCGGCTCATGAAGGCCCCGGTTCCGTGGCCGACCTTTCCGGTGTCGGTCCGCTCGACGACGATGCCCTGCGGATCGACCTCGAGGCCCGCGGCGGCCACCTGTGCAAACGTCGTTTCCGCGCCCTGTCCGATCGCGGGACAGCTCGTCTGCAGGTGCACGAGGCCGTCATCGCCGAGCCAGACGCGGGCCGTGTCGGTGCCCGGGATGTCCGCCATGCCGCGCCCCACGTACGTCGACGATCCCGCGCCGGTGATCTCCACATATGAGCCGATGCCGATGCCCATGAGGCGGCCGGCCGACCTTGCCCTGGCCTGTTCTTCGCGCGCGCGCGCATAGTCGAATGCGAGAAGAGCTGCATCCATTGCGGCGGGATAGTCTCCGGACTCGTAGGGATGACCGGTGGCGGCGACATATGGCATTTGCGCCGGGGTGACGAAATTGATTCGGCGCACGTCGGCCGGATCGAGAGACAAGCGTGCGGCGATCACGTCCATCAGCCGCTCATGGGCAAGCGCCGCGGTCACCATACCCACGCCGCGATATGCACCCTCGGGGCATGTATTTGTCGCGACCGCGTACGACTCGTACTCGTAGTCGCGGATGTCGTACGGACCCGGGATGAGACCCACACAGGTAATGGGGTCGAGAAGAGGACCAAACGGTCGGATCCCATAAGCCCCGATGTTGGAGTGCACCGTCGCGCGCAGTCCCAGCACTCTGCCGTCATTGCGCACGGCGGCGCTGAACCGGATGTGCTGGTCGCGGGCGTGGTTGGCCGCCTGAAAGTGTTCAGACCTGGTCTCGATCCATTTCACAGGGCTGGCGGTCATCCGCGCGATCCAGGCCACCAGGATCTCCTCCGGGTAGACCTGCGCCTTGATGCCAAAGCCTCCGCCGACGTCGGCGGCTACGACCCGGACCTGCCCCGTTTCGAGGGTCAGGGCCTCCCCGATCGCATCAGCGACGAGATGCGGGACCTGGGTCGAGCTCCAAACGATGACGCCGCCCGCCCCGTCCGGCGTCGCCACCACGCCGCGCCCCTCGATCGGAGCCGCGGAGACGCGAGGATGCGTGACCTCGCCCTCGATCACGATGTCCGCGCCGGCAAAGGCCTTGTCGACGTCACCGAAGCTTCGACGGCCGGCGAAGTAGAGATTCCCCGGCACCGCGTCGTGCACCAGAGGCGCTCCGGCGGCCATCGCGCCCTCGAATGTTGTGACTGCCGGAAGTGGATCGATGTCCAGGCGAATCAGGTCGAGCGCATCGCCGGCTGCGTATCGACTGTCCGCGACCACGGCCGCCACCATCTCGCCCACGAAGCGCACGCGATCCGAAGCGAGGATCGGACGGTCGGGAGAGACAGCGCCCGGTGTGGTCATGTGCACTCTCAGCGGCCGGCAGGTTCGTTCGAGGTCGGCGGCGGTGAAGACCGCGAGCACGCCAGGTGCTGCTCGGGCGGCTGAGGGGTCCAGGATAGCGACGTGCCCGCTGGCGATCGGGCTCCGCAGCAAGGCGACGTGTACCAGACCTTCTGGCGCCATGTCGTCGACGAACTGGCCGCTGCCTCGGAGGAGGCGCCCGTCCTCCAAGCGCTTCAAGCTTCGTCCGATCGGCCCGCCCTGATTTGGCCCCATACGAACCGCGGCAGGCGCCGCCGCCTCGAGCGGCGGCGCCTCGTGATTCGGCCTGGTTTCTATGCCGCGCGCGAGCCTGCAGACCGGGCCGCGGTCTGGCTTCGCGTCACCATTTGAAACACGTAATAGAGAACCCCGGTGAGCACGAAGCCGACGATGAAGGTGATGTCGCCGATCTGCGGGTTGTTGGTCGGCACCGGTCCGATGTAGACGGAGTACACGTTCGAGAAGAAGAACACAGACACGGCAAGGCCGATCGCCATCGCGGCGACCCCCTGCCAGCGCTGGTATTTGGAGTTGTAGAAGATCGACTCGTCGCCATAATCGCCGTGGCGGAGCCAGTAGTCGACGAGAACCACCGCCAGCCAGGGCGCGATCCAGTAGCTGATCAAGAGCAGGAAGTATTCGTACTTGCTGCCCGGACCGACGTCGGCCCGGCCGATGACGCCGATCAGGTATCCCAGAACACCGGCCGCGATCGCCAGCGCGGCGCGGCGCTGGCGGAGAGTCAGACCCAGCTCGCGGACCCCCAGCGCGACCAAGGACATCGTGCCGCTGTAGATGTTGATCGCGTTGGCGGCGACGGCGCCGACGGCGATGCACAGCAGCGCGAGGTAGTACACGAAGTCCGGCATCGCCTTCTGCAGCTGCACCGTGGGAATGTCGGTCGGGCCCCACTTGGTCCCGGCGACGGTCGCGAGCGCCGCACCGGCCAGCTCGAGGACGACGCAGGAGACGAAGACGCCAAGGCCTGCCCACAAGCCGACCATCCTGCGGTCCGTGGTTGGCGGCAGGTATCGCGTGTAATCGGCCGCGTACGGGTTCCATCCGGCGGCGTAGCCGAACGTCGCCGTGAACAAGAGGGTGAAGGCGCCGAAGTGGCCAACCGGCCCCGGGTTCGCCGCGACACCGTAGTTGGCCTTGCTGAAGATGAATACGACGGCGACTGCGAAGACGATTCCGAGAAGGGGCAGCGCCCACCTCTCGAAAAAGTGGATGAAGTTGTGACCGAGGGTCGCGATCGCCACCTGGGCGACCACGATCACAAGGAACGTCAGCCAGAACGGGAGGTCTAGCTTGATCAGAAGCGCCAGCGCCTGCAGCGCAAACGCCCCGCTGACGCTGTTCACGATGAACCAGCCGATGGAGCCGGTGAACGCGTTGAGGCCGGCCGGCAAGATGTTGCCGAGAAAGCCGAAGGCGCCCCGGCTCTCGACCATCATCGGAACCCCGAACTTCGGGCCGAACGACGAGAGGGCGGCGTGCGTCAGCGACCCCAGGGCGGTGCCGACGATGATCGCGATCGCCGTCTCCCCGAAGCTCAGCCCGAAGACGGCAATCCCAAGGACGCCGACGAAGATGGTCGCGAACTCGAGGTTCGGCGAAAGCCAGGTCCAGAACAGGTCGATCGGTTTGCCGTGCCTTTCTCTCAAGGCGATGTATTCGACGCCGCCCGGTTCGACGGTGGCGACCGCTTCCCCGTACTCGCCTTCCCTGACGGGTACGTGTTTCTCGACTTCCTCGGCTGTTTGCATTGCCCTACCCCCAATGAAACCCAACCGGCTGTTAAACCCCACGAAATCTACGATTTCGCGGGGGCCCCTATATGTTCGGGAAGTTTAGGTCTCTGCTAGCCTCGCGTCGATGCTCGACTTGCTCCTGAAGGGCGCCCGCATCGCCGGGGAGACCGACACAAGGGTGATCGGTGTGCGGGACGGGCTCATTGCGGAGCCCGAGGACGAGGCCCGCCAGGTCATCGACCTCGGCGGAGCGCTGGTCACCCCCGCGCTGGTCGAGCCCCACATTCACCTCGATGCAGTGCTCACGGTCGGCGAGCCGAGGCACAACCAGAGCGGTTCTCTCTTCGAGGGCATCGCCATCTGGGCCGAGCGCGTCAAAGACCTGACCGTCGACGACGTCAAGCGACGCGTCCGCACCGTGCTGCGCTGGCAGCTCGCCAACGGCGTCCAGCATGTGCGCAGCCACGTGGACGTGTGCGACCCGGAGCTGCGGGCGGTGCGCGCCCTGCTCGAGCTTCGCGAGGAGATCGGCGACCAGATGACGCTGCAGCTGGTCGCGTTTCCGCAGCAGGGGATCATGTCCTTCGACGGCGGCGAAGACCTCATGCGGAAGGCCGTCGACATGGGCGTCGACGTCGTGGGCGCGATACCGCATTTCGAGCTCACGCGCGAATACGGCGAGCGCTCGGTGAAGTTCGCGATGTCCCTGGCCGCCGACAAAGGCCTTAGGGTCGACATCCACTGCGACGAGACGGACGACGACCACTCGCGCTTCGTCGAGGTGATGGCCGCCGAGACCATCCGTCTCGGGATGGGCGGGCGCGTCACGGCCAGCCACACCACCGCAATGCACTCCTACAACGCGGCCTACGCGTACCGGCTGATCAACAACTTGAAGCGGGCACGCATGCACATGGTCACGAACCCCCTCGACAACTCGGTGCTGCAGGGCCGGTTCGACGGTTACCCGATCCGGCGCGGCCATACCCGCGTCAAGGAGCTGCTGGCAGCAGGCGTCAACGTGTGCGTGGGCCATGACTCGGTCATGGATCCGTGGTACCCGCTCGGCTACGGCGATCCGCTCCAGGCGGCGTTCGTGCTCGCCCACTACGGCCAGATGTCCGGCCACAACGAGCTGCGCACGCTCATCGACATGATCACCTTCAACCCGGCGAGCGCCCTCGGCCTGGAGGGTTATGGGCTCCTGCCGGGGTGCCGGGCCGACCTGTGCGCCTTTGCGGCGCCCACGGCGATGGACGCGATCCGCCTCGTCGCCCCGCGCCGGCTCGTTCTGCGCGGCGGCAAGATCGTGGCCCGCACGGAACCCGCTCACACGACCGTGGTCTGGGACGGCCGCGAGGAGATCGTCGACTTCCTCAAGCCATCGAGGACGACGTGATCGACATTGTCGCCGGCGGCCTTCGATTTGCGGCTCGCCTGGAGACGGACAGCGCGCCGAAGAGCTGCGCCGCCTTCCGCAAGCTGCTGCCCCTCAAAGCCAAGCTCATCCAGGCCCGCTGGAGCGGGGAGTCGTGCTGGGTTCCGCTCGGCGAGCTCGACCTCGACCTCGGCTACGAGAACCACACCAGCCACCCGGCGCCCGGCCACCTGCTGCTCTACCCGGGCGGCGTCAGCGAGACCGAGATCCTGTTCCCGTATGGCTCGACGATGTTCGCGAGCAAGGCCGGCCAGCTGGCTGGAAACCATTTCGCCACCATCTACGAGGGCACCGAGCGGCTGAAGGAGCTCGGAGAGCTCGTGCTGTGGAAAGGCGCGCAGGAGATCACCTTCACCGAATCGTCGTGACGCTGCCCCGAATCGTCATCGAGCGATGCCACTACCTTGCCGAGTGCACCGAGGAGCCCGGCGTGATCACCCGGCCATTCGCCTCCGACGCGATGGGCTGTGCCCACGTACTGGTAGGCGATTGGATGCGCGAGGCGGGCATGACCGTTCGCCGCGACAACATCGGAAACCTGCATGGCCGGTTCGAAGGCACGGGAGAGGCGACGTTGCTGCTCGGTTCGCATCTCGATTCCGTCCGGAACGCCGGAAAGTACGACGGACCGCTCGGAGTGATCGTGGCGATCGCGGCCGTCCAGCGCCTGCACGACTCAGGCAAGCGCCTGCCATTCGCCGTCGAGGTCCTCGCCTTCGCCGATGAGGAGGGGTTGAGATTCGGGTCGACCTATCTCGGCAGCCGCGCCGTGGCGGGAACCTTCGATTCCCCGGACCTCGACCGCGTCGACACTGGCGGAACCACGATGCGCGAGGCAATGCGCGGTTTCGGAGGCGACCCGGCCCGCATCGACGATGACCGATGGCAAGGAGGACCCCTGCTGGGGTACCTCGAGGTCCACATCGAGCAGGGCCCGGTGCTGGAGGCGCGCGAGCTTCCCGTCGGGGTCGTATCAGCGATCTCAGGACAGAATCGCTATACGCTCGACTTCGAAGGCGAGGCAGGCCATGCGGGGACGGTGCCGATGGGCAGCCGCCGAGACGCCCTCGTCGCTGCCGCCGTGTTCATTCAAGCGGTGGAAAGCTACGCCCAAAGCCACGATGGACTCGTGGCGACGGTTGGCCGGCTCTCCGTGCGGCCGGGCGCCGTGAACGTGGTGCCGGGCGGGGTGACGCTCAGCCTGGACGTTCGGCACGCGGAGGACGCCGAGCGCCTCCTTGCTTCGCGGCACCTCACTGATATCGCGTCGCAGATCGCCAAGCACCGAAACATCGCGGTCGCGATCCGCCAGGACAGCGACAGCCCGACCGTCCCGTGCGCGCCGGGCCTGGTCTCCACTCTGTCGCAGGCCGTGGGCGACCTCGGTCACCCGGTCCTTCAGCTGGCCAGCGGCGCCGGCCACGACGCGGTCGCCATGTCGGCGCTGACCGATGTCGGGATGCTGTTCGTGCGCTGCAAGGGCGGCGTCAGCCACAACCCTGCCGAATCTGTGACGACCGACGACGTCGCCGTCGCGATCGACGTGCTCGCGCGCTGCCTGGAGCTGCTCGCCGAAAGGTGATCATCCGCGGCGGCATTGTCGTGACTACGCAGGGAGCCGAGAAAACCGACATAGCCATCGCGGGCGACCAGATAACGGCGGTCGGACTGAACCTTGCCGATGACGGCGTCGAGATCGACGCATCAGGCCTCCATGTGTTCCCCGGCGGCATCGATTCGCACGTCCACTTCAACGAGCCCGGCCGCACCGAGTGGGAGGACATCGCGCACGGGTCGGCAGCGCTCGCCGCCGGCGGCTACACGAGCTTCATCGACATGCCGCTCAACGGCCTCCCGGTGACAACGGACGTCGGCGCGTTCGACTTGAAGCTGGAGGCGATGAAGCGTTCGTCGAAGGTCGACTTCGGACTGTGGGGCGGGCTCGTGCCAGGCAATCTCGACCAGCTCGAGGCACTGGTCAGGCGCGGCGTCATGGGCTTCAAAGCGTTCATGTGCCCAAGCGGGATCGAAGAGTTTCCGGCTTGCGACAAACAAACGTTACGCGAAGGCATGATGCGAATCGCCGAGCTCGGGTCGATTCTGCTCGTGCACGCGGAGGATCCAACAGAGCTGCGCGAGCCGAGAGGCCACACCGCCCGCGATTTCCTGGCCTCTCGACCGGCGCGGGCCGAGCTCGCGGCGATCACAGTGGCCATCGAGACTGCCGGAGCGACCGGTTGTCCCCTCCACGTCGTGCACGTCAGCACCGCCCTTGGTGCGGACTTGATAGAAGCGACTGCACGCCTTGGCGCCGATGTAAGTGGCGAGACCTGCATGCATTACCTGCTCTACGACGATGCCGACATGGAGCGAATGGGCGGAATTGCGAAATGCGCGCCGCCGTTCCGGAAGCCCGCCGATCGCGAGCGCCTCTGGCGCATGCCGATGGTCGTCTCGGATCACTCACCGAGCACGCTCGACCTGAAGCAGGGCGACGATTTCAGGAAGATCTGGGGTGGCATCTCGGGCTGCCAGTCGACGCGCCAGCTGCTGCTCGCCAAAGAACGGCTCGACCTGCCGACTTTCGCCGCGGTGACGTCCACCAACATCGCCAAACGGTTTGGCTTGACGAACAAGGGCGATATCGCGCCGGGGTTTGACGCCGACCTCTGGATCGTCGATCTCGACTGGGAGGACGTGGTCCGCCGCGACGACCTGCTCTACCGCAACCCGTTCAGTGTCCACGAGGGGCAGAAGATCCGCGGCAGGACGGTCAAGACCCTGGTGCGCGGCCTGGAGCCGCGGCGGGGAGAGTTCATCCGGCCAGCCGCGCGCTCGTAGCCGCAATCTCTCGCGCGATCTCGTCCTCATCCGCCGTGAGGAGCCGCCCGTCGCGCACAACCACCCGCCCGTTCACGACCACCGTCTGAGCTCGGGACGGCGGAGCCAGCGCGAGCCCGGCGACAGGATCCTTGATCCCCGCGTGCGCCAGGTCATCGACTCGAAAGCACGCGATGTCGGCGCACATGCCTGGTTCAAGCGTTCCGCAGTCGCCCCGGCCGAGGCAGCCAGCTCCCCCTTGCGTCGCGAGTCGCCAGGCTGAGCGTGCGTCCAGCGCTTGCGGTGAAGCATTCCGCACGCGAGCAAGCAGGAGCGCCTGGTGCGCCTCCATCGCGATGTTGGCGTCCTCGTTGCTGGCCGAGCCGTCGACCCCGAGACCCACGCGAGCGCCGGCGCGGACGAGGTCTTCCACCCTGCAAGCCCCGGCGCCCAGCCGCATGTTGCTGGACGGGCAGTGCGCGATGCAGGTCTTGACCTCGGCGATGCGATCGACCTCGGCATCGTTGAGATGAATCCCGTGCGCGTACCAAACGTCGTCGCCGGTCCAGCCGAGATCCTCCATGAGCTCGACCGGTCGCCGGCCGAACCTCTCGATGCAGAAACGTTCCTCATCGAGCGTCTCGGCAAGGTGCGTGTGCAGCCGCACGTCGTGCTTCCGCGCCAGCGCCGCCGAATCTCGCATCAGTTCCCGCGTGACGGAGAACGGCGAGCAAGGCGCGACCACGACCCGGCACATTGACCCCGGCTTGGGATCGTGATAGCGGCCGATCATCTCCTCGGTGTGCGCGAGGATCGCATCCTCGTCCTCGACCACGCTGTCCGGAGGCAGACCGCCCTTCGATTCGCCCAGCGACATGGAACCGCGGCACGGGTGGAAGCGCAGTCCGAGCTCGCTCGCAGTCTCGACCAGCGCTTCGAAGATGCCAGGGCGCCCGTGCGGAAAGACGTAGTGATGGTCGGTCGACAGCGTGCATCCGCACAGGAGCAGCCGCGCCATGGCTGCACGCGCGGCCGTGCGCACGGTTTCGGCGTCGATGCGGGCCCACACCGGGTACAGCGCGCGAAGCCACTGGAAGAGCGTTCCGTCGGCCACGTAGCCGCGGGTCGCCCACTGGTACATGTGGTCGTGCGCATTCACCAGGCCTGGCATCGCGACGCAATTGGGCTCGTCAACGACCTCGTCGGCCGGCGGAGGCGGGCCAGAGCCGACCTCCGCGATCAAGCCGTCGCGCGACAGCAGCCATCCGTTTTCGATCTCCTGGCTGCCGGTGAAGACCAACCCCGCGCGGAGCAGAAGCGTCAAAGGGTGAGGTCGTGCGGGCGGACGGGCACGCGCGAGAGCGCGCGGCCGCTGGCGGACCGGATCGCGGCGACGATGGCCGGCCCGGACGAGATGGCGGGCGGCTCGCCCACTCCTTTCAACCCGTAGGGCGAGTTCGGGTCGCCCAGCTCGAGGATGTCCATCCGCACCGGCGGCATGTCCAGGGTCGTCGGCAGCAGGTAGTCGGTGAACGATGGGTTTCGAATCACGCCGCCCACAACCTGGACCTCCTCCATGACCGCGAGCCCCAGGCCTTGCGCGGCGCCGCCCTCCAGCTGGCCCTCGACCGCCTGCGGGTTGATCGCCTTGCCGACGTCCTGGGCGGTCGCCAGCTCGACGACCTTGACGAGCCCCAGCTCGGTGTCCACGTCGACGACCGCGCGGTGGGCGGCGAAGGCGTACTGCATGTGCGCGTTGGCCTGGCCGGTCTCGGGGTCGAGACGAGATGTTATCCGAGGCCGGAACTCACGGGTCTCTTCGATCGCCTCTTCGCCAAGGAGGGTCGCCAATGTGATCACGACGGCGCCGCTCTCGGAGACGATCGCGTCGTTCTCGAGCCGCCACGCAATCGATCCGCCGCCGTCACCGCGACCGAGCTCCGCCAGCTCGGATTCGGCAAGGGCGAGCACTCGCTCCCGGACCGCTTCGCATGCGGCCTTCACGGCTCCGCCGGTGATGTAAGTCTGCCGCGAGGCGGAAGACGATCCCGATGACCCGACTTGCGTGTCGGCGTTGAGGACCACCACATCGTGGACGCCTAGCTCGGTGCCCGCTATCTGGGCTTGAACGGTGACCAGACCCTGACCAACCTCAGCACCGGCGGTGTGTACCTCGACTCGTGGCCTGCCGCCGGCCACGGAAAGCCTCACGCGCGCGGTCGAGTAATCGTTGAAGCCCTCTGAGTACCCGACGTTCTTGAAGCCGACCGCGTAACCGACACCGCGGCGCACGCCCTCGCCATGGGTGGTGTTGGACACACCGCCGGGCATCAATGTCAGGTCGAGCTCGTCGGTCCGGACAGCGGGCGGCAGCGGCATCGCCGCGACCCGTCGCAGGAGCTCGGCTACCGGGACCGGGCCGTCCACAGCCTGTCCTGTGATAAGACGGCTGCCGGTCTTCATCGCATTGCGGATGCGCAACTCGACCGGATCCATCCCGAGGGCGGCGGCCAGCTTGTCCATCTGCGCCTCGTGCGCGTAGCAGTTCTGCACGGAGCCGAAACCGCGCATGGCGCCGCAAGGCGGGTTGTTCGTGTAGACGACCCAGCCGTCGATGGTGGCGCTGGGGCATTCATACGGGCCGACCGCGAAGCAGCATGCGTTGGATATGACCGCGGTCGAGCTGGAGGCGTAAGCCCCGCCGTCCAGCAGGATGCGCGCCTTGACGTATACGAGCGTCCCGTCCCGCGTGGCGCCGTGCTCGTATCGCATCCGCGCCGGATGCCGGTGCACATGGCCGACAAACGATTCCGCGCGCGAGTAGGCCATCTTGACGGGCCGCCGCGTTCGCATCGCCAGCATGCAAGCGTGCGCCTGCATCGAGAGGTCTTCGCGCGCACCAAACGCGCCGCCTATGCCCGCCATCGTGAGCCGGATCTTCTCCACGGGCAGCCCAAGACAGCCCGCCAGCTGGTCGCGATCGACGTGCAGCCACTGGGTGGCGATGTAGAGATCGACGCCACCTTCGCCGTCGGGGATGGCGAGGCCAGACTCGGGGCCGAGGGGCGCCTGGTCCTGCATGCCGACCTCGTACTCGCCAGAGACGACGACGTCGGCCCGCGGGTTCTGGTCGCCTCGCCGGATCTTGACCTGGCGCGTTATGTTCCCGTCCGGGTGCAGTCGCGGAGCGCTCTGGGTGAGCGCAACCTCCGGGTCGGTCAGCGGCTCGAGCACCTCGTACTCGACATTGACTGCATGCGCCGCACGACGCGCCTGCTCGGGGTGGTCCGCCGCGACCAGCGCTACCGCCTCGCCCCAGTAGCGCGCCACATCGTCGGCGATGACGGGCTGATCGGCGATCTCGAGGCCGTAGGCGTTGCGTCCGGGCACGTCCTTATGAGTGAGAACGGCTAGCACACCGGGCATCGAGCGCGCCTCGGCCGTGTCGATGGAGAGGATGCGGGCGTAAGGATGCGGGCTGCGCGCGGTCGTGCCCCAAAGCATGCCTTCGACCTGAAGGTCTGACGAGTACGGGAAGTCCCCGCGGGTCTTGAGGGCGGCGTCCGGACGCGTCACCGCCTCGCCGACGCGCCCGCTCATCACGGCAGCCGGCACCAGCCTGGGCTTGGCGATCATCTCGGCGCCGCCATCCGGCCCGCCGCGAGGTGGACCGCGTCGATGATCTTGGCGTAGCCCGTGCACCGGCAGATGTTCCCGGCCAGCGCCTCTCGGATCTGCACCGTGGTCGGCTGCGGGACTCTGCGCAGGAGGTCGTGAGTGGCCACGATGAGGCCCGGAGTGCAGAAGCCGCACTGCACGGCGCCCGCCTCCACGAACGCCTCCTGGACCGGATGCGGTGAAGAGGCCGAGCCGATCCCTTCGACGGTCATGACCTCCCGGCCTTGCGCTTGCCCCGCAAGCACGAGACACGCGCACACAAGCGACCCATCGAGATAAACCGAGCACGACCCGCATTCGCCCTGCTCGCAGGCGTTCTTCGAGCCGGGCAGGCCCATTCGCTCCCGCAGCACGTGCAGCAGGCTCTCTCCCGGCCACACGTCATCGGCGACGACGGCGCTTCCGTTGACTATGCAGCTGATCCTCATGCCGCCGCCTTCCTTCGGTACTCATCCCACGACCAGGCGAATGTCCGGCGAGCCAGCACCGCGAGGGCGTGCCTGCGGTATGCGGCCGTGCCGCGCACGTCGTCGATGGGGCGCGCGGCCGCGGCGACGAGCTCGCCGAAACGGACCAGCGCGTTTGGCGGCAGCTCGGCCGGCGTTTCCCAAAACCCGCCTTCGTCCAGCACGCCCTCCATGAAGGACTCGGCTTCGCCGGCCGTGATGGGGGTCGGAGCGGCCGACCCTATCCCCGTGCCGACCTGGCGGCGCTCCTCGTCGAGAGCGATCGCGAACGAGCACACTGCGATCACCATCGCGTTGCGCGTGCCCACCTTGGAAAACTGCTGTGGCCCCTTGGCCGGTTCGACGAGGAAGGCGGCGATCAGCTCGTCTTTGCGCATGGCGTTGCGCTTGGGCCCGATGTAGAACTCGCGCGCCGGGAGCCGCCGGCTGCCGGTCGTCGACGCGAGCTCCACAAGCGCCTCCGAAGCAAGGAGCGGCGGGTGCGCATCCCCGGCCGGTGACGCCGAGCCCAGGTTGCCTCCCACGGTGCCTCGGTTCCGGATCTGGGGGGAGCCAACCGTGCGCGAGGCCATGGCCAGGCTTGGCAACCGGTCGCTGAGCTCGTCGATGATGCGCGTGTAGGTCACCCCGGCGCCGATTCGAAGGTGCGCGTTGTCCATCCCCCACTCGTTGAGATCGGCGATCCTCGTGAGATCGATGATGGTCGCCGGCCGCTGGCGGTCGAAGTTGATCTCCACCATCACGTCGGTGCCGCCGGCGATGGGGAGCGCCTCCGGATGAGCGGCCTTCATCGCCAGGGCTTCGGACCAGCTCGCCGGCTGCAGGAACTCCATCCCGGCTACCAGGCGCGGCCCGGCTCCGGAGCGTCGTCTCGCATCACCGTCCCTTCGATCAGGCCGTAAGGGCGATCGGACGCATAGAAGACCTCGCTGTCGTTCTCCAGCCCAAAGGGCGAGAGATCGACGACGAAGTGATGCTTGTTGGTAAGCGACAGGCGGATCTCCGCAATCTCGGGTCGCGCCTTCAGCGCCGCCTCGCCCATGGCATACAGCGTCTGCTGCAAAGCCAGGCTGTGCTTCAGCGCAAAGGCCTCGATCAGCGCCGAGCGCGTTTGCGCGAAGGCCGCGCCCCAGTCGACCTTCGGCGGCGCATAGCGCCAGCGTGCGACGACCGCCGTCGCGAGCACGCGGTCTCGCGTCTCCTCGAGCGTGGTGTAACGGTCCCGCGGGTAGCCCCAGAACTCGGAGCCGGTCGACTTGAGAAGCACGAGATCGCTGAGCCCGGACACGACCCATGCATCGTCGCCGGTGCATGTGACGGTGACCAGCCGTCTTTCGGCGCCGGCGCGCATGAATGCATGCGGGTGGGGGTCGCCGCCTGCGTTGATTCGCGCCCACGGGTATTCCTCGATGACCACTCGAGCGCGGCGCACGGCGACGAAATCGTCCACGAAATGCCGAGCCAGGCGAAGGGCAAAGTCCTCGATCTCGCCGATGGGCGCTTCTTTCGCAAACGCGAACACCGTGTTCTTCTGCGTGTCGGTCGGCACGACGTTGCTGTTGTCGCCCGCCACATGGCTGGCATCGAAGTCGCCGGCGAGCGCGATGCTGACGTTGATGTCTTTGATGTCGTGCGTCTCGCCAACCCTGGTCACGCGGACGACATGCGTCTCCGCTTTGCCGTACTGGTTGTCGCCGAGCACGATGGTCACTGCTACTGACCCTTATACGTCGAGTAGCCGAACGGGCTCAAAAGCAGAGGCACATGGAGGTGGGTGTCGCCCTTCGCCGTTGCGAACACGACCGAGACCTCCGGGTAGAAGCCTTCTGTGCCGGAGGTCTTGAAATACGCGCCAGTCGCAAACTCCAACCGGTACTCGCCAACCTCCAGCGCCGTGCTCGACAGCTCCTTCACGCGGCCCTCCCTGTCGGTGACTGCACGCCCGACGACCGACCACTCTCCGCCCGGTTTGCGGCGGCTGAGCGTCACCGCCAGGCCGGCGGCCGGACGCCCCCGCGCCGTGTCCAGGACGTGCGTGGAAATGCTCACTCGTTCAGCATCCGCTCGAGGCGGATCCGGGTGATCTTGCGGTGCTCGGCGGCCGCCACCTCGATCTCGGTCGCGGGGTCGTTGCTCATACGGCGCCGCAGCTCCGCGAGGATCTCGGCCGCGCTGCGTTCGGACGCCGAGATGAGGAACACATGGCCGAAGCGTGCCTCATAGTGCCGGTTCTCCTCCGTGAGTGCGCCCATGGTCGCCGGCGGCGCGCCGTGAACACCGCTCTGCTCCCGCTCGGACGAGCCCGGTGCGTGGCCGCCCTTCTCACCGATTCTCGGGTGGGCTTTGAACGCATCCAGCCAATCACTGGGCGCGAGGCGGGACCACTCCACCTCACATGCGTCCCAGAGGCGTGCGAAATTCGCATAAGGGCGTCCCGCCGCGACGCGCTCAGCCCACGACTCCGAAGCAAAGCACGAGTAGAGCCTGCGAACCGCTTCGCCAGAATCCATCTCATTGAGGCGAGCGATCACTCAAGACCCAGCGGCACCAGCTGGAATCGGGTCACGTCGACCAGGCCGCGGTCGGTGATCTTGAGCTCGGGTATGACCGAGAGGGCGAGAAAGCTCAGGGTCATGAAAGGAGCGCTCATGGAGACGCCCATTCCCGACAGCCGGCGCTCCATCGAACGCAACCGCTCGTGTACCTCGGCGAGCGGCTGATCGCTCATCAGGCCGGCGACCGGAAGCGGCAGCTCCTCGACGACTCGACCACCATCCGCGATCACGATTCCGCCTCCTATCTCCGCCAGCCGGCACGCGCACGCGGTCATGTCTGCGTCGTCCACACCGAGCATCACAACGTTATGAGCGTCGTGTGCGACTGTCGAGGCGAACGCGCCGCGCTTGAGCCCGACGTTGGTGGCGAAGCCCAGGCCGATGCGACCGCTGGCATGATGTCGCTCGAGCACCGCGATCTTGACCAGGTCGCGGGCGGGGTCGGCGACTATCTCATCACCGCGCACCGCCGGCTCCACCATCTCGGTTCCGGTCAACAGCTGGCCGGGAATCACACGGATCACCCGGATACGCTTGGGCCCGCTCGCGATACGAAAAGACGACGCGGAAACCGGGGCCAGGTGAACTGTCTGCCGCACCCATTCCGGCACCTGGAGCTTGGTGAACCGCGGGGGCTCGCCGCGCTTCAGGACGTGCCGAGGGTTGAACGAGACCAGGTCGTCGAGGACGAGGATGTCGGCCTGGTAGCCCGGAGCGATGGCGCCGAGGTGCCAGAGCCGGTGGTAGCTCGCGGGATTGATCGTGGCCATCACGATCGCGTCTTCCGGACTGACGCCGTCCGCCACCGCGACACGCACCATCTGGTTGATGTGACCCTCCTCGACGATGAAGCTCGGTTCGCGATCGTCCGTGCAGAACATGCATCGCTCGGTGCCGTACTTCTTGACGAGCGGAAGCAGGTCGCGCAGGTTACGCGCGATCGAAGCCTCGCGCAGCATCACCCACATCCCCAGGCGCCGTTTCTCCAAAGCCTCGTCATAGGTCGTCGACTCGTGATCCGAGCGGATGCCCGCGGCCAGGTAGGCGTTGAGAGCCGGCCCGCGGACCCCGGGAGCGTGGCCGTCGACGTGGTCGGTGAGGCCGGTCGTGAGCTTGGCCACCTCTGCCTCGTCGCCCGCGATCACGCCGGGGAAGTTCATCATCTCGGCCACGCCGATCGTGCGATGGCGACGCAGAAGGCTCTCGATGTCTCCGGTCGTGAACGGCCGCCGAGGCGACTCGAAACGCGAGGCGGGCACGCAAGAGGACGCCATGACGTAAACGTCGAGAGGCAGGTCGGTGCAGCAGTCGAGGAGCCAGTGGATGCCGTCGGTGCCGAGCACGTTGGCGATCTCGTGAGGGTCGGCCACGACCGCCGTGGTCCCGTGGGCGAGGACGGCCCGAGCAAACTCGTCGACGGTCAGCTTCGACGACTCGATGTGCATGTGGGCGTCGATGAATCCAGGCACGAGATAGCACCCGGCGACGTCCATACGCTCGCGACCCTGGTAGCTCCCAAGCCCTACGACGTGGCCGTCCTTGATGGCGACGTCGACCTCGAGCCACTCTTTGGTGAAGACTGACAGCACCTTTCCGCCGGCCAGCACGAGGTCGGCCGGCTCATCCCCCCGCGCGACTGCCATCCAATGCGCGTCGATGAGGGTCAAGGATAGCGCGAGCGCGGCGGGTGGCCAGCGTCGAGCCCACCAGGACGAGCACGAAGCCGAAGCCCATGCCGGCCGTGAAGCGCTCGTGCAGCACCGCGATTCCGGCCACCGCCGCCACCGCCGGGTTGACGTACGTGATCACCGTCGCCCGTACTGGCCCGATCTCAGCGATGAGGGCGAAGAAGAGCAGGAACGCCAGCGCCGTGCAGATGAGCGCGAGCACGCCGACCGACGCGAGCACGCCGGCGGTCGGCACGGTTCTCGGCCATTGCAAGGCCGCAACCGGCGCATACCCGACCGCGCAGATCGCGAGCGAGGCGGCGATCACGCTCACCGACGGATGGCCGGACAGGTGGCGGGCCAGGATCGCCGGCCCGACCGCGTAGCAGATCGCGACCACCGCCATCTCCATCAGCGGCAGCCAGCCCGTGGCGCGAAGGTCGAAACCGACGATCGCAGCCACACCACCGACGCCGAGCAGCAGTCCGGCCAGGTTCACGGGCCCGATCCGCTCGCGGTTGCCGAACATCGGCGCGATGAGGACGCCGACGAGTGGCACGGCCGAGATCAACAGGCCGGCGAGGGAGCTGGATATGTGCTGTTCGGCGGTCGACAGTGAAAGCCAGGGGATGCCGATCTCGATCGCCGCGAAGATGATCAGAGGACGCCACCTGCTTGTGAGAGCGCCCATGCCGCCCCATCCCACCGCGATCGGCAGCAGCACCACGGCCGCGATTCCGGTGCGCAGGAACACGAGCGTGGCCGGTGTCAGCTCGCTCACGGCGATGCGGATGAACAGGTAAGGAATGCCCCAGACGAGGCACATCGCCGCGAAAAGGAGCAGGCCGCGGCGAGTCATCCCGCTCGAAACCTTAAGCGATGTAACGTGGGCGGAAGGAGGTGCGCATGACCACACCAAACCCTGAAGTGAAGACGGCATGGGCTCAGTTCGAAGCCGACATGAAGACTCTCCGCGATGAGCTGCGGCGGCACTACGAGCCGGCTCCGGCGGGCAACCCCGACCTTCAATCCGCGCTCAACAAGCTGGGGCAAGCCGCCGACGAAGTCTTCGAGTCGCTGGGGCGCGCAACGCGAGACCCCGAGGTTCGTGACGGGACGCGCAAGGCTGCCCGCTCGTTCGGCTCGGCGCTTGCCGAAACGTTCCGCGACATGGCCGACGAAGTGGCGGCTGCGATCCGGCGGGGTGATACCTCACACTCGTGACCCTGGGGTGATCCTTCGGTGCTCGTTTCCCGACCGATTCAGGAGGCTGGAGCCGTGGTGAAGAAGATCTTGCTGGGCGAATCGGACATTCCGGAGCGCTGGTACAACATCCTGCCCGACCTCCCGGCGCCGCCCTTTCCGTATTTGCATCCGGGCACGCTGCAGCCGATGGGCCCGGCCGACCTGGCCCCGATATTCCCCCAGGCCATCATCGCCCAGGAGGTTTCCGCGGAGCCGTGGATCGAGATCCCGGAGGAGGTGCGCGAGGTCTACAAGATCTGGCGGCCCAGCCCGCTCTATCGGGCCGAGCGCCTGGAGAAGGCCCTCGACACCCCGGCCCACATCTACTTCAAGTACGAGGGAGTCTCGCCGGCGGGATCACACAAGCCGAACACGGCGGTGCCGCAGGCGTACTACAACGCGAAGGAGGGCGTGAAGCGCCTGACCACCGAAACCGGCGCCGGCCAGTGGGGCTCGGCGCTGGCCTTCGCGGGCGCCTTGTTCGGCCTCGAGGTCACGGTGTACATGGTCAAGGTTTCCTACGAGCAGAAGCCCTATCGCCGGGCCATGATGGAGACCTGGGGCGCGACCGTTTTCGCGTCCCCGACCAACCTCACCAATGCCGGACGCGGAATCCTCGCCGGCGATCCGGATTCACCGGGCAGCCTCGGCATTGCGATCTCAGAAGCCGTCGAAGACGCGGCCACCCACGACGATGCCAAATACTCGCTCGGGTCGGTGGTCAACCACGTCCTCCTGCATCAAACCGTGATCGGACTCGAGGCCAAGAAGCAGATGGAGATGGCAGGCGAGTATCCCGACGTCGTGATCGCCTGCGTGGGCGGGGGCTCCAACTTCGCCGGCCTCAGCTACCCATTCATCGGTGACAAGCTCAAAGGGCGCCACCCGGCGACGCGCTTCATCGCCGCCGAGCCAGCTGCGTGCCCGACGCTGACTCGTGGGGTTTACGCATACGACTTCGGCGACGCGGTGGGCATGGGCCCCGTCGTGAAGATGTTCACGCTGGGCCACAGCTTCGTGCCTGATCGGATCCACTCCGGCGGCCTCCGCTATCACGGCGACGCCCCCTCTCTGTGCTTGCTCGTCGACCACAAGGTGGTCGAAGCTCGGGCTTACAAGCAGAACGAGTGCTTCGCCGAGGCGGTCCGGTTCGCGCGATCGGAGGGCTTTCTGCCCGCGCCGGAATCCGCCCACGCGATCCGGGCTGTGGCCGAAGAGGCGGCCGCGGCTCGCGAGGCGGGCACCCCGCGCACGATTCTCTTCGGCTTGTCAGGGCACGGTCATTTCGACATGTCCGCGTACGACGCCTACTTCGCCGGCAAGCTGGAGGACATCGAGCTGTCGCAGGCGAGGATCGACGCCGCGATCGAGGAGCTGCCCAGGGTTCCGGCCATGCCGTAGTCGAAGAGAAGCGTGCGCGCACGCCCGGCCTGTGCGAACATTTGTTCAGCATGCCTCAGGATGCGCTCGGCCTGAACGCTAACGACCCGGCGACCCTCGTGGTCGACCTCAACTGCGCCTTCGCCTCGATCGAGCAGCAGCACGACCCCATGCTGCGCGGCCGGCCGCTGGCGATCGCGGCCTACGCGACCGACGCCGCCACCATCGTGTCCGCATCGAGGGAGGCGCGCGACCTCGGCATCAAAACCGGGATGCGTGTCTTCGAGGCGAAGGCGATCTTCCCCGCGATCGCGATCAAGGAGCCCAACCCTCCGCGCTACCGCACGGTGTCCGACAAGCTCATAGAGGTCATGAGGCGGCACAGCCCGGACGTGCTCCGGATGTCTATCGATGAAGCGTCCTTGAACCTGGTGGGGACGCCTGACCTGGTCCGTCTCGGCCCGGAGGGCGTGGCCCGCGCGATCAAGGTTGCGCTGCGTCGCGAGGCCGGCGATTGCATCACGTCCTCGGTCGGCATCTCGACCTCGATCTGGATGGCGAAACAAGCGTCGAATCTCAACAAGCGCGACGGCCTGGAGCGGATCGACCACACCAACCTCGTTTCGGTCTTCGAGCGCCTCCGGCTCACCGACCTCTCGGGCATCGCCGAGGCCTCCGCTCGCCGGCTCCTGCGGGCGGGAATCCATACGCCGCTTGAATTTCTGACCACAACCGCCGACCGGCTACGACTCGCAGGCATGCAGCGGGAGTTCGCGGACATGTGGCTGCGGCGGCTGAGAGGCTTCGAGGTCGGCGCGTTCGAGGGTCCCGCGCGCAAGAGCTACAGCCACTCGCATGTGCTCGCGCGATCGACCAGCTCGCAGCGCGATCTCGAGGAGCTGTTGATGCGCCTGTCGGAGATGGTCGGCCGCCGCCTTCGTGCCGCCGGCCGGCGCGGGAGGGTCGTTTCGGTGAGCGTCGTATACCGCCCCGACACGGATCGCCTTTCGAGACAATCAACGCTCGGCACCCCGATCGCCACCGGCGAGGAGATCTATCGCACCGCCCTCACGCTCCTGGCCGCCCGCGACACCAGGCGCGCGGTCGGAACACTGGGGGTGGGGCTGGCGGGATTGACGGACCCGAAAGACGACCAGCTCGACCTGTTCGCGGCGACATCGAGACCGCGACCCGAGCGCCTGGAGGCGGCGATGGACGCGATCCGGGATCGGTTCGGCGAGGACGCCGTGCAGCGCGCGCGCCTCCTCGGTCGGGCGCCGGTGGTGCGAGACCGGATCGCATTCGGCAACACCGGCCACCCCGACGAATCGAAGCCGGAGGACTAGAGAAAGGCCTTACTTCGGCTGGTCGGCCGGCGCCTGCACCTGATCGTCGGGTTGCGTGACCAGGACTCGAATGCGCTGGACCGCGTTGTTCTGAACCCCTTCGCGGTTCCAGCTCTGTGAAGTCGGCTGGGCGTTGCCGGCGGCGTCGGTCGCGCGCACGCTGAGCTCGTAGTCACCCGGCCTGGTAGCGTCCCATTCGTAAGTCCATGGACGCCACGCGTAAGGCGACACGGGTTCGCCGAGGTCGCCGGCGCGCCATGACCGGCCGCCATCGGCGCTGACCTCGACCTTTGTGATCGGGGCGCAGCCAGACCAGGCCCTGCCCGCCAGGACCTGGCGCGACGGGGCCAGGAATCGAACCCGCGACATGAAGTCTGGAATGCCGGGCGGCACCATCAGCGCTCGAGGAAGGATGCGCGTGACCGGGACTCCGGAGTCGCCATCTTCAAGGCGGTGGTGGTAGGCGGTCGCCTGCTGGTAGCCCCCGAATGCCCTGGCGAGGACCGTGATCCCACGAAGCCATTTGACGTGTGCCATCCCATACCAGCCCGGGACGATGAGCCGGAGTGGGAAGCCATGCTGGGGAGGCAGTGGCTGCCCGTTGATCGCGTACGCCAGGAGGACTTCGTCGCGACGGCACTCGGCCAGCGGGAGGCTGCGCTCGTACTGCTGCTCGATGTCGCCTTGAATGCCGCGATCCATTCCCGTGAACACCACATCAGCGTCGTGATCCAGCGGCTCGGCCTCGTCGAGCAGCGGCCCGAGCGGGGTTCCGGTCCACTCGGCCGTGCCCACCGCCTCCGTCAGCCATGGCTGGCTCATCGGTCGGGGCGAAAGCAACGCCCGTCCGTTGCCCGCGCACTCGAGCGTCACCGCGAGTGTTTTCGTGGGCCTGGACTTGAGCGCCTCCAGGTTGAGCCGCAGCGGATGCTTCACCCGCCCGCCGACAGCGAGCGACCAGTCGGCAGGCTCTACCAACGGGATGTCGAAATGGGTCAGCAAATAGTGGAGGCCGATCGGGGTGATCGCGTATCGGAGGGCCTCGAGGGGCATCGAGTGGTTGCGAACGGCCAGCTGGAGCTCGCTCGGGGTGATGTCGGGGCCGTCGATCAACGTCGCCGCGGCCGGGGAATCCGGCACCTTCCTCTTCATGGGCACCAAGAGTAAATCGACCGGCCTTTAGGATTCCACGGTCATGACCAGCATCACCGCGCGCCGCCTCCGAGCGCAACGCCTCATCGGCAAGCCGTTCGCATCGCCCGTCGACGTGGTGCGCTGGTTGGGAGCGGTGCAGTCGCAGGACTATGCGGGCGCCAAGTGGGCTCTTGCGCAACGCAGCCAGGCGACCACTGACGCCGCGATCGACCGCCTCTTCGACCAGGGAGCCATTCTGCGCACGCATGTCATGCGACCGACCTGGCACTTCGTAGTCCCCGAAGACATCCGCTGGTTGATCGACCTGACCGCGCCAAGGGTTCGTCTCGGCCTTGCCTCCCGCTACCGCGAACTGCAGATCGATGACAGAGTGGCCGCCCGCGCCGGCTCTGCGTTCGCGAAGGCGCTCACGGGTGGCCGCCACCTGACCCGGCCTGAGCTCGGCCGCGTGCTCAGTGCCGCCGGCATCTCCCCCGAGGGCCAGCGCCTCCCCCACCTTCTTCTGCGAGCCGAGCTGGACCAGCTCATCGTCAGCGGACCCCGGCGCGGAAAAGAGTTCACGTATGCGCTGCTCGAGGAGCGGGCGCCCACGGCAAGCGCCATGGATCGCCCCGAGGCGCTCGCCGAGCTCACACGACGGTACTTTCGCAGCCACGGCCCGGCCCAGATCCCGGACTTCACGTGGTGGTCCGGATTGACGGCCGCGGACGCTCGCAGCGGGATCACGCTCGCCGGCGTCGCCCTCGAGCATCGAGTCATCGATGGCAAGGCCTACTGGTTTGACGCGGCGACACGAAATGCGAGCACAGCCGGAGTCGTCGCGCACCTCCTGCCCAACTTCGACGAGTACACCGTCGGCTACCGCGACCGATCCGCGCTGGTGCCCGCGGACGGTCGATTCGATCCTTCGCTCTTCTCGTTCGGCAGCATCCTTTCCAACGTCATCGCCATCGGCGGTGTCGTTCACGGCGCCTGGCGTCGATCGTCTTCGCGCGGCGGCGTGCTCATCGAGATGCGTACATCTGAAAGACTCTCAGCCCGCGACTCGGCGGCGGTCACGCTAGCGGGTCGCCGGATGAGCCGTTTTCTCGGGCGCCCTCTTGAGCTCGCGCTAGCCCACGGCTGATTTCAACCACTCGGTTATGTCCGGCACCAGGTCTGGTGCCAGTCCCGTAGAGCGGTCATCGTCGACGCTGAGACCGGTCGAGTTGACCAGCATTCCGTGTCCAGTTGGAAGCATCCGCACCGTGAAGTTGGGCCTGTTCATGGCGGCCAGGATCTCAACGCAAACATGGGTGGGCACAGTGCGATCGTTGCTGCCGAGCAGCCAGAGCGCCGGGACGCGCATCGCAGCCAGCGCCGGCGCTGGGTCGTAACCGGAGTGGTCGGCGCGGACGGCGGCTTCCATCTCGGCCTGCGACGCGGTGGGAAGGTGACTGCCGCCTCCGCTGTAGTCGCTCCACAGGTTGGTCTGTCCGACCGTGGTCGCCGGGGCCGAAACCAGGATCGCGAAGGACGCACCTGCGTGTCTTTTGATCGCAAGCGGCACGGTCCAGCCGCCCTGGCTGCCGCCGTGGAACCCGACCCGATTCGTATCGACGCCAGGCCACGTGCGCAACAAGTCGAGAGCTGTGGCGGCATCGTCGGCGTAGACCTGCAGCGACTCATCCGTCGGGAACTCGCCCGGGTACCGCCCGGTGGAAGCGCCGATCCCCCGCTTGTCGTACGTGAGGACGTCCAGGCCCAGGCCGGCGTAAATCCCGACCCAGACGTCATAGAAGTACCGTTCGCCCGGCTCCGAGCCGTGGACGACGACGATCCCCGGATGCGGTCCGGCGCCCAGTGGCTCGGTTATCGTTCCGGCCAGCGTGGCGCCACTCGCTGGGATCGTGACGTCCGTCTGTCGGTACTGGACGCGATGGGCTGCGACGGTGGCGCGTGCGGTGGCAAACGTCAGGACGTTTCCTTCAAAGCTGAGATTCGCGAATGTTGGGGCCGGAACCGCGAACGCAGGCCCGATGCTGAAACGGTTCGGCGCTGCGCCGTCATAGATCGTGCGGTAGGTCGCGTCCCGAAGGTCGAAGAACCAGCCGTGACGCGCGATCACGAAGATGCGGCCGTCGCCAGTTGCATAGGTGCCGAAGAATGGCGCCAGGGCAGTGGGGCCTGCGGCCGCCGGCGTCGGACTGGCGGCCTGGTTGCTCGTCGACTGCGTGCACGCGGCCGCCACGAGCAGCGAGATCGTGACTGCGGCTACTGCCCGCATGGCGCATTGCAGATTACCACGGGTCCGTGGTATTTAGCACGGATTCGTGCTACCCGCTAAAGTGCCTCTGCGAATGGCGCACCGCCCCGACGTCTCACTTCTGTTCGACCTCTTCGTCGTCAGCCAGCGAATGCGGAGGGTGCTGGCCGATGGCATGGCCGGCTCGGGCATGCGCCCTGACGAATACGCCGTCTACGGCCTCCTATTCATGTATGGGCCTATGACAGCTACCGAGATGGCAGAGCAGCTCGGCCTCCCTCTCTCCACCGTCCTCGATTACGTGAATGCCATCGATGAGGCGGGCCACCTGAACCGTGTTCGCCATCCGGATGATGGGCGCGCGGTGCAGCTCGCGCTCAATTCCAGAGGAGTCTCCGCCCACAACCGCGCCAATAAGCATTGGGAGATGGTCCGCAAAGAGATCGAAGGATCGCTTCAGATGCCGAAGAGCCAGGTGCGGGCCGCCCTCGCAGCGCTGGACGACGCCGCGATCGCCGCCGCGCTCAGTGCAGGAAGAGCCCGGGCACGTAAGTGATGCCGCCGACGTTCACGCCGTCTGCAGCTCGTACAGCGTCGAGATCGCGGAGATGTCCAGGTTTCCCGCCGACTTGGCGGCTCGCTCGTAGAGCTCGTCGATCGCCCGGGTGAGCGGAGTATCCGCGCCACTCCCTCGATACAGCTCAACCGCCATGCGAACATCCTTCAACGCGTCGCGTAAAGCGAACATGACCGGCTCGTAGCGGTGCTCGATGAATCCCGCCTTGCGCGCGTTCAGCCCCGGCGAAAACCGGCTGAGCGCCCAGAAAACGTCCTCCGGTTTCAGTCCCGCCGCGGTGCCCGCCGCCTGCAGCTCGGCCGCGAGCGCCGTGACCCCCGCCAGCATGCTGTTCGCGACGAGCTTGAGCGCCGCGGCGCTCCCGAGGGGGCCGACCACATGCACTTCGCCAAGCGCCTCGAGCACCGGACGGGCGCGATCGATGGCTACGTCGCTGCCGCCCGCGAGCACGATCACGGAGCCGGACTCGACGGCGGGCACGCTGCCCATCACCGGGGCCTCGATGAACTGCGCCCCGGCGCGTTCGATCTCGCGCGCGATCCCTTTGGCCGCCTCGGGACCCGCGGTGCTCATGTCCACGAACACCTGGTGCTGGGCCGCGGATGCTGCCCCGTCTTTGCCGAGGTAAGTCGCACGCACCGCCTTGGCGTCGGTGAGCATCGAGATCACGATCTCCGCGTCGCGCGAAGCTTCCGCCGGGGTTGCGGCAACTTTGCCCACGCCGAGGTCCTCGGCCCGCTCGCGCGTCCGGTTCCACAGCGCAAGCTCGTGCCCCGCTCCGTTGAGCCGCCGCGCCATGGCCCCGCCCATTTTTCCGGTCCCAAGAATCGCCACTCGCATCTCGAACCTCCTTGCTTCTAGCAATTTCAACGGCGTCAGCCGGCGCCGTGTTCCTTCTTAGTCGCCCCGCCCCAGACATTCGCGGGCTCGACGCTATGGTCGCCCTGGCGCACTCCTGATTAGGCTGGGCTGGCCACCGGGCTGGCCCTGAGCAGCACGCTGCCGGCGGGCAGCTCCTCAGCCAATGGGGCCGCGATCTCGTCGACCGTCGCGACGAAGTTGGCGAGAGAGGGCGACGGGTTGTCGCGAAGGTACGCGAATCCATATTCGATGACAGGTGTGGGCGTCAGCGGCCGGTACTCCAGGCCTTCCGTCTGCGCGATGACTGCACGACGCACTGTCATCAGGGAGATTGCGTTTCCAGACTGCGCGAGCGCAGCGGCCATCTGGTCCGGCGGCTCCTCGCGTATGACGTTCGGCGGCTCGCCGGTGTACTTGGCCAGCCACGCGAGGCTGGCCGCTGCCAAATTGGGGTTCACCACAGGCGTAACCGCGATGATCGGTTCGCCTCGTAACCATTCGATGGGCACGCGATCGATTTGCATGAAGCGATGGGTTGGCGGTATCACCACCACGAGATCATGCCGGTCGAGCGTGCGCATGGCGATGCCTTTACGCTCGCCGATCGCGGTACCGATGAACGCGACATCAACATCGTTGGCGGCAAGGCAATCCATGTTTTGCTGTGAGTAGCCAGTCGTCATCTCCAGCTTGATCGACGGGTAGCGGCGGCGATACTCGGCCACGATGTCGGCCGGCAGGCCTACGTCCCACAGCGTCAAATAAGAAATTCGCAGGCGCCCGGCGATGCCGGCCAGGTGGTCCCGCAGGGCGGCAAGGGCGCGATCCTCGATCTGCACCAGGCTTCTGGCGTGGTCCAGGAGAAGCTCGCCCGCCGGAGTCAAGTGCACCTCGCGCGCGCTGCGAATGAAAAGCTGAACCCCGAGCTCGCGTTCGAGAACCTGGATGCGTTGTGTGATGGCGGGTTGGGTTAGCTTGAGGTTTTCTGCTGCGCGGCCGTAGTGGCCGGTATCAGCGATCGCAACAAAGGCGCGTAGATGGCGCAACTCCACTGCGGCATCATCGTAGTGCGTTGTGGTCGACATTCGATCGAACCGGTCATGCACGGTCATGAATCACGAATTCGAATCACCGAATCACTTTCTCGGAGATTCATGCACCCAGGGTTGACGTATGGATATCCTCCGCATGGCCGGTGGCACAGTTACGCGCGCGTGTCTTGATGGTCGATGACGAGCCGGCGAATCTCCTCCTGCTCGAAGAGTTCCTTTCCGATACCGCGACTGAGGTTTGCAGCCTGACCGACCCTCGCGAGGTCGAGCAGGCATTCAAAGATTTCCAGCCGGATATCGTCCTGCTCGACCTGCATATGCCGGAGATCGACGGGCGGGAGATTCTCCGGCGGCTGCGAGGCGCCCGCGACAGCCTTGGCTTCCTTCCGGTGGTGGTTCTAACCGGCGATACCAGTCGCGCCGCTCGCAACAGCGCTTTTCTCCTCGGCGCCAACGATTTCCTGACCAAGCCGCTCGACCGGACCGAAGTCGTCCTGCGCATCCGCAACCTGCTGCGGACGCGCGAGCTATATGTCGAGCTGGCCGCGGCGAACGCGGCCCTGGAGCAAGACGGACAGGAGCCCCGCCAGGGCTTCGCCTCTTCGACCTGAGTCGACCGCGCTCCACTAAAGTGGATCACGCGCGCGCGAGGCATCATTACGGGATGACGACCCCGCAGGGCGGAATCTTCGCCCTCGGAACCGCGTCGCACGCCTACCTCGAGCTCGACGCGGTTGCGGCCGATGCGGCGCCGAAATTGGTGACCGGTGTCGCTGCGCTGCGCGAGCCGCGCACCACGATGGGCGGCGTGAACCTCGTCGCCGGCTTCCGCCCCGAGCTCTGGCGTCAGGTCGTGCCCGACGACGCTCCCGCTAACGTTGTGGGCTTCAACGTCGACCTGCTCGGCGCGGGGGGCTATGTGATGCCGGCGTCGCAGCACGACGCGGTGATGTGGATCTCAGGCAGCGCATATGACGTCGTCTTCGACATGGCTCGCGAGGTGATTGCGACTCTCGGCGGGCTCGCGACGGTCGCGGAAGAGACATCGAGCTGGCCGTATCGTCATGACCGAGACCTGACCGGTTTCATCGATGGTACGGAGAACCCAACGCTGATCGATGCGCCGGGGATCGCGCTCATTCCTGACGGTAACCCTGGAGCCGGCGGCTCGATCCTGCTCCTTCAGAAATGGATGCACGACGTGACGTCGTGGGAGTCGCTGCCGCTGGAGCGACAGCAGGACGTGATCGGGCGGACGAAGGACGACAGCGCCGAGCTCGAGAACAAGCCGCCGGACTCACATGTCGCGCGCACCGACCAGGACACGTTCGGCAAGGTGTTCCGGCGCAACATGCCGTACGGGACTGTGATGGACCACGGCACCATGTTCGTCGGCTTCAGCGCCGACCAGCAGCACCTGGCGAAGATGCTCGCAAGCATGGCCGGGTCGACCGATGGGGTTCGAGACGCACTCACGCTTTACACGCGACCCCTTACCGGCGCGTACTACTTCATCCCTTCGACCGACGTGCTGCGAAGGCTCAGCGGGTCGTAACTCGGCCGATCAGGTGCTGCTCGCCGCCCCCGCCTTCAGCCCGGTCGCGGCGAGAATCTGCTCCTCCCCTAGAGAGTCCTCTTTCAGGAGGGCCTGCGCGAGCGCTTCCAGCTGCGGGCGGTGCTCAGTAAGAAGCTGTATCGCCTCCGCAAAGCATTCGTCGGCGATGCGCTTGACCTCGGTGTCGACGTCACGCGCTGTCGCCTCGCTGTAAGGCCGCGCGAGCCCGATGCCATCGCCACCGCCGTCCTCTCGAAACGCCAGCGGACCGATCTTCGGGCTCATCCCCCAATGCACCACCATCTCATGGGCGATCATCGTCACCTGCTGCAGGTCGTTGGCCGCGCCGGTCGACACAGAGCCGTAGACCACCTGCTCGGCGGCCCTGCCACCCAGAGCGCCCACGATTCGGCCTCGTACGTAGTCCTCGCCGTAGTTGAAGCGGTCGTCGACGGGCCGCGAGATGGTGACGCCGAGTGCTCCCCCGTGCGGAATGATCGTCACTTTGCGGACCGGGTCGGAGCCAGGGACAAGCAGACCGATCAGCGCATGTCCCGACTCGTGGTAGGCGATCCGTTCGCGATCAGCGGGCGTCAGCATCAGGTGCCGCTCGGTGCCGAGCAGGATCCGGTCGATGGCCTCGTAGAAATCCTCAGACGTCACCGTCGTCTCGCCCTTGCGAGCCGCACCCAGCGCAGCTTCGTTGGCCAGGTTGGCGAGGTCGGCGCCAACCAGTCCCGGGGTGGCGCCCGCGATAGCGTCGAGGTCGACCTCCGGGGCCAGTGGCACTTTCTTGGTGTGGATCTTCAGGATCTCGGCTCGGCCTCGGCGGTCGGGCGGCTGCAGGGTCACACGGCGGTCAAACCGACCCGGCCGCAGCAGGGCCGCATCGAGAACGTCAGCTCGGTTCGTGGCGGCGAGCACGATCACACCGTTCCCGGGCTCGAAGCCGTCCATCTCCGTGAGGATCTGGTTGAGCGTCTGCTCCTGCTCATCGTTGCCCCCGATGCGAAAACCAGAGCTGCGGCTGCGTCCGATGGCGTCGAGCTCGTCGATGAAGATGATCGCGGGCGCCGCCTGGCGCGCCTTGGTGAACAGGTCGCGTACGCGTGACGCGCCAACGCCGACGATCGCCTCCACGAACTCCGATGCGGACTGGCTGAAGAAGGGGACCTTCGCCTCCCCGGCCACGGCACGCGCGAGCAAGGTCTTGCCGGTGCCCGGAGGCCCGATGAGGAGGACCCCTTTGGGTACGGTGCCCCCAAGGCGCGTGTACTTCTGCGGCTCACGCAGGAAGTCGACGAGCTCCTCGAGCTCTTGCTTGACCTCATCGATCCCGGCGACGTCGGCGAACGTCGTCCCCGGCCGCTCCGGGTCGTAGAGCCGCGCCCGGCTCTGGCCGAATGCGCCGAGCAACCCGCCGGCGCCGCCGGCGTTGGCGGCGCGGCGAATCACGTACAGCACGGCCAGCACGATCAGCAGCGTCGGCCCGAAGCTCAGCAGCAGCGTCTCCCACAGAGGCGGCGGTGGGTTCTCCGGCTTGGCGTTGATCGTCACTCCGTGCTGCTCGAGGAGGGGCTCCAGGCTGTCGTCCGCGAACGAAGGCCGTTGGGTCGTGAAATGAGTGGCGCTGACCGAGCTGGAGGGCGATTCCTTGACCGGACTCTTGGTGACGCCGGTGATCGAATCGCCGGTGGTCGTGACGCTGACCACGTTCCCCGAGGCGACCTGCTGTTTGAAGACGTCGTACGGCAGCGTCACGGTGACCGGCTGGGCGGGCGCCAGCAGCACGTTGGTGATGAAGATGTTGGCGACCAGCAGGATGCCCAGCGTGATCCAGAAGCGCGTCGACCGGAACGGGTTCTGGGCGGCGGGCCTCACCGGATTCGGGGCAGCGGGACTTGTGGGTGGCGGGCTGGACACCGGTGCTGATGGTATACGTCCCTGGGATACGCGCAAGGACGCCGGTATCGGACCGTTGGAAGGTTTGGCGAGCGGTATCGCAGGCATTCAGCCGCGACCGGCGCCGAAGAGTGGGGACATGCTGGTGACACCGCCACGCGTGCATCTCGGCCGGTTTTGGCAAAAGCCGGCTGCCGGGGGCCTTGTCGTCGCGAGTGCTCTCCTGCTGTTCGTTCTCAGCCCCGCGACCGCAATGGCCATGTCTCCGCAGGCTTCGAAGAGCGCGCCACAGGCCGCGGGTCAAGAGATCCCGGCGGCGGGTCATATCAAGGCCACGCTCCTGGCGCCCCAGTCGAAGCACGAGGCTCCACCCAAGCACGCGAAACCTCTGCGCAGCATGAACCCGTCTGCGCTGAAGGAGGCCAAGCGCAAGGCCGACGCCGAAGCCGCACAGTCGGCGCCCGGCTCGCCGCCCACCGCCCCTGCCGCGGCTCCGGCCGCGGCGCTCTTCAACGGGCTCAACCAGCCGGGACTCTCGGCGGCGGACGAGGGTTCCGGCGCGACCCCGCCCGACTCCACCGGCGCGATCGGCCCCACGCGATACGTGGAGATGGTCAACCAGCTGGTGGGCGTTTACGACCGCAGCAACCTGGCCCTCCTGAGCAGCGAAGACCTGGCTACTTTTGTCGGCGCGCCGGTCGGCATCGCCACCACCGACCCCCAGATCCAGTGGGATCCCCAGGCCAACCGCTGGCTGTACGCAGAGATCGGCTTTGCCACCGGCAACAACATGCTCGTGTTCGGGTGGTCGAAGACGGCCGATCCGAGCGACCTGACCAATGGCTGGTGCCACTACGGCGTGGGCACTGGAAGCAGCCTCCAGGACTATCCGAAGCTCGGCCACGACGCGAACTTCCTGGTCGTGGGCACGAACGTCTACGACGACCGCACCGGGTCATTCCCGTTCGTCACCGCCAACATCTGGGCGATACCCAAACCGGCGGCCAACGACTTCACGTGCAGCTCGCCGGTCACCGCCACCTACTTCGCGGATGCCACGCACGTCCTGAAGAACTCGGACGGCACTCTGGCCTTCACCCCGGTCCCCGCGAACTCCGCCGACAGCGTGGTCAACGACCCCATCTTCGGCGCCCACGACGCAACCCTCGCGCCCCAGAAGAAGGTGATGGAGTGGCACATGGAGTCCCATCCCAACCCGGTGCTGGTGGCGGACGGAGACATCAGCGTGGGAACGTTTGCGATTCCGCCCAGCATTCCCCAGCCGGGGACCGGCTACCTGATCGACAGCCTCGACGGCCGCCTCACGCAGGCGGTCGCCCACTTCGATCCCAGCGCGGGCGCGGAAGCGGTCTGGACGCAGCAGACGATCGCGGGGTCGGGGCGCTCCGTCGTGCGTTGGTATGAGTTCCTACCAGCCTCGAGGTCCATATACCAGCAGGGTGTGCTTCAGAATTCGAGCGACTTCTACTTCAACGCCGCCATCTCGCCCACCTCAGCGGGCAACGAGGCGGCCATCTTCTACAACCGCGCGAGCTCGACGCTCCTCTCGAAGCTAGGCAGCCAGACTCGGACGGGCGCGACACCCCTGGGCCAGATGGATTCGGGCGAGCTGTCGCTTGGTTCGAGCATGGCCGCAAACCAGGAGAACGCGTTCTCGACCAACTGCACGCAGAATCCGTGCCGCTGGGGGGACTATTCGGGCGCGAGCCCCGACCCGGCCGCTACGCACGTGGTCTGGGGCAGCAACCAGCTGGACGGCCCGGTGTTCTACGGATACGCACAGTGGTTCACGCAGAACTTCGCCGTCAGCACCGTGCCGCCCGTTCCGGACTTCAGCCTTACGGTCTCGCCTGTCAGCCAGACCGTCCTGGTGGGTGCCGGCACGAGTTTCACGGTGAACATCGCTGCGGTCAACGGGTTCACCAGCGCCGTCAGCTTGAGCGTCAGCGGTCTGCCCACCGGTGCCGCCGGCGCCTTCAGTCCCAACCCGGCGCCAGGCGCGACATCGACGCTCAGCGTCACGACCGGATCCAGCACGCCGACCGGCACCTATCCGCTGACCATAACCGGCTCGGGCGGCGGCCTATCGCGAACCGCGGCCGCAACGCTCGTCGTCAAAGTCCCGCCGCCTGATTTCTCCATGAGCGTCTCGCCGAGCAGCCAGACCATCAACCAGGGTGGCGGCACCAGCTACTCGATCACCATCACGCCGCTGGCCGGTTTCAACGGCGCGGTCAGCCTGAGCGCCGGCGGCCTTCCCTCGGGTTCGACGGCGGTCTTCAGCCCCAACCCCGCGTCCGCGTCATCGACCTTGGCCGTCACCACCGCCTCGGGCGCGCAGCCCGGCTACTACACGTTGACGGTGACCGGGACCAGCGGCAGTCTCACCAGGACAGCTAGCGCCACGCTGGCGGTGAACGGGCCGGCGCCATGCGCGTCGGCGAGCATCTCGCCGGCGAGCACCACGCAGGGGCTTGGGTCGACGGTGAGTTTCGTCGCCAGCTCGGCGATCTGTTCCAAACCGCAGTACCAGTACTGGGTTCAGTACCTGGACGGGAGCTGGAACATGCTGCGGGCCTTCAGCATCGACCCGACATGGGCGTGGAACACGTCCGGTCTGGCGCCTGGCACCTACACGGTCCACGTGTGGGCGAACCAGGTCGGTGACTCGACTGCGCTCGGCGAGGCGATCGGCTCGAGCTCGGTGACGTTGAACGGCGGCTGCACCTCGGCTGCGATCAGCCCCGCTTCGACCACGGCATCGACCGGGGGCATCGTCAACTTCACCGCCACCTCCGGCGGCTGCTCCAACCCTCAGTACCAGTACTGGGTGCAGTACCTGGACGGCAGCTGGAACATGCTGCGAGCCTTCAGCACCGACCCGACCTGGGCGTGGAACACGTCCGGTCGGGCGCCCGGCACGTACACCGTCCATGTCTGGGCCAACCAGGTCGGAGCCTCGACAGCGCTCGGTGAGGCGATCGGCTCGAGCACAGTGACGTTGAACGGCGGCTGCACCTCGGCTGCGATCAGCCCGGCTTCGACCACGGCATCGACCGGGGGCATCGTCAACTTCACCGCCAGCTCGGGCGGGTGCTCCAATCCGCAGTATCAGTACTGGGTCCAGTACCTGGACGGCAGCTGGAACATGCTGCGCGCTTTCAGCACCGATCCGACCTGGGCTTGGAACACCTCCGGTCGGGCGCCCGGCACCTACACGGTCCACGTGTGGGCGAACCAGGTCGGTGACTCGACCGCGCTCGGCGAAGCGATCGGCTCCAGCACGGTCACGCTCACAGGCGGCTGCACGTCGGCCTCGATCGCGGCGAGCCCGATGACGCCGCAGCCGGTCGGTTCGGTGTTCAAGTTCACCGCCAGCTCGAGTGGCTGCTCCAACCCGCAGTACCAGTACTGGGTGCAGTACCTCGATGGCAGCTGGAACATGCTGCGCGCCTTCAGCACCGACCCGACGTGGAGCTGGAACACAGCAGGGCTCGCGCCGGGCACCTACAACGTCCACGTATGGGCGAACCAGGTCGGAGACTCGACTGCCCTGGGCGAGGCGATCGGCGCGACCACTGCCACCTTGACCGGCGCATGCGTTTCAGCTTCCATCGCCACGAGCCCGAGCACGACCATGCTCGTCACCTCGACGTTTACGTTCACAGCCACCTCGAGCGGATGCTCCAACCCGCAGTACCAGTACTGGGTGCAGTACCTGGATGGGAGCTGGAACATGCTGCGGGCGTTCAGCACGAGTCCGACCTGGAGCTGGAGCACGGCCGGGATGAAGCCGGGCGCCTACGCGGTCCATGTGTGGGCCAACCAGGTGGGCGACTCGACAGCTCTCGGTGAGGCCATCGGCGCCACCTCCGTCACGCTTACGGGCTGCTCATCCGCTTCCCTCACGCCGTCCACGGGCTCCGTTGCCGCGGGCACGACGGTCACCTTCACGGCCTCGTCCACCGGCTGTCCGAACCCGATCTACGAGTTCTGGCTGCAGGACACGAGCGGCAGCTGGAACATCATGCAGGGCTTCAGTACGTCGAACACGTGGCAGTGGAACACGACAGCTCTGCCCAAAGGCACTTACAACATCCACGTTTGGGCCAACCAGCAGGGCGCGGACACCTCCGCCTTCGATGGCAACGGCGCCTCGACGTTCACCCTGACCTGACGGCAGCGGTCTCCTTCGACCCGATCCCGACCAGCAGCAGCCACGCGCCGGTCACCATGAAGATGAACGACGACATCATGCCCAGGCCGACCGCGTAAAGGCCCCATGCGCTGCCGAAGAAAAGGACGACGGCGCCGGCCTGCTCCAGCACCAGGCAGGCAAAGCTGCCAAGAGCCCGCAGCAGCACCATGCGGTCGGCGCTGTTCGCGGCCGACCGGATGCTGGAGTACAGGATGAACTCGACGACCAGGAGCACGCCGATCAGCTCGACGGCAACCGCCTGGTTGTTCTGACCGCCCATCAGCACGAGCGCGCAGCGGATGAAGACCGCCGTCAATCCGGCGAGGATCGATCGCGCCCGATGCCGGTGAACGGGATCCTGCGTGATCTCCTCGAGGTGCAGCGTCATCGCCACGAACACGAGCCCGGTGAGAGCTGCCGCGCCCGCGCCGACCGTCATGAAGTAGTCGTGCCATGAGCTGAGGGCCGCCATCTACGTCTTCACCGGCAGCGCTCGGTCTGAAACCGTGGCGTCGGCGCCCACGGCGGGAACCGTACTACCTCATCAACAAGCGTGCTGCGTCACGATCGCAGAACCCAAACTTATGGAGTGCCGGCCTTCACCTGCGTCGCGTGCGGGACACAGTTCGAAGCGAGCGATCAGCCGCCTGCCGGATGCCCGATCTGCGAGGACTACCGGCAGCCGGTTCGCCGCGAGGGCCAGGCCTGGACGTCGGTGGAAGAGCTTCGATCCGAGCACACGAACGAGGTCAGGGAGGTCGAGCCCGGACTCATCGGCATCGGCACAAGCCCACGCTTCGCCATCGGGCAGCGCGCCCTGCTGATCCAGAATGACCGCGGTAACGTGCTCTGGGACTGCGTCAGCCTGCTCGACGCCCCCACCGCCGCGCGCATCAAAGACCTGGGTGGAGTTCGGCACATCGCCATCTCCCACCCGCATTACTACTCATCGATGGTGGATTGGGCGCGCGAGTTCGGCGCGACCATCCACCTGGCCGCCGCCGACCGCGAGTGGGTGATGCGACCCGATCCGTCGATCAGCTTCTGGAGTGGATCGCTCGAGCCTGTGCCCGGCGTGAAGATCATTCAGACGGGTGGGCACTTCGAGGGCGCGGCGGTGCTGAACTGGAACGGCGCTCTGCTCACCGGCGACATCATCTACGTGCTTCCCGGCCGAGATCCGAGAGTCAGCTTCATGCGCAGCTATCCCATGCTCCTGCCGCTTCCCGAGCGTCTCCTCGACGGGTTGGTGAGAGCGATCGAAGGCCTCGAGTACGACCGGATCTATGGCGCTTGGTGGGACAGCGTCGTCGCCCGGAACGCGAAGGATGTCGTGCGCAAGTCGGCCGAGCTGTATCGGAGATGGCTTGTCGGAACCGGGGCGGCGGACGATTGACGCCCGCCGCCCTTGGATTTCTCTAAGAGATCAGTCTCCCTCCGACCTCACGGCACCGCGGATCTCCCCGCCCGGAAAGTTGCTCGTGTGGATGTTCACGTAGGCGTCGCCGGCGGCGATGATGGCCAGCGCTCCCGCGAAGTCGCCGGCAGCCAGGTTCTGGGTTGGCACGGGCGCCACAATATCCGAGGCGGTAACGCTTCTCGAGACCGTGCCACCGTCGGGGGGACAGGTGGGCGTCCCGGCGGGGCCGGGCGCGCTAGTAGACCCACACAACCAGAGGAAGATGCCGCCGTTGACCGCCGGCTGGCCGAAGTGGATGTGGGCCATGAAGGCCGGGCTGGACAGCTTCGTGTAGGTGAGCGTGTAGGAGAGCGTCAACCCGGTCACCGTGGCCTCGAAGTGGCCGGTGCTCGGGCTGAGCTTCGGCGTGACCTCCTGGAAGCCGCTCAGCTTCGCGTGCATCGACAGGGTCGCTTCATCGGCGCTCGTAGCCGCGACCGTCAATCCGAGGACGGCGACCACGGCGGCAGCTCGCAAGATCCATCTCAGTGTCATCTGAGTACCCCCACGTTTTGGTTCGGCTGGCGCTTGCTCTACAGTCTCGCCGAGCCGGCCCGATGTCAAGAAACGAATTGCGCGGCGTGTTATAGGTGACGCATGAATCGATTCTTCGACGACCTGGGCGAGCGATGGGTGGCGGCGGCGGGGCGGCGGTCGGCCCGAATCGAGGCACCTTCGCTCGACGCGAAGGTGGCGCTGGAGCTCCTGGACCTGGCCCGGGTGGCGGCCCGGACGCAAGAGCGGCGCTTCGCGCCTCTGTCCTGCTACATGGCGGGTGTCGCGACGGAGCGACTTCGCGCGGCGGGCGCTGAGGTCGACGACGCGACCGTGGCGGCGTTCATCCTCGAGGTCAGGCAGGAGCTCGAGAAGGAGTACCCCGCCCCGGTCTAGCTAACCCTGATGACGGGCAGCTGCCGGAAGCTCTGCACCGACACTCGGGCGGCCACCGCCGACGCGACGTCGCGGAACGCTTTCGCGCCCGCGGTGTCGGGTCGGGACATGACCACCGGCGTACCGGCGTCGGCCTCCTCGCGAATCACCTTCTCCAGCGGGATGCCGCCGAGGTAAGGGACGCCCAGGCGCCGGGCCGCTCGCTCAGCTCCGCCGTGGTCGAATATGAAGTGTTCCTCGCTGCAGCGGCCGCACACGAACCAGCTCATGTTCTCGACCAGGCCCAATGGAGTCACGTTCAGGCCCCGGAACATCTGCAGAGCCTTGACCGCGATGCCGAGCGCGGCCGCCTGCGGCGTGCACACGATCGCGACACCGGCCAGCGGCACCGCCTGGGCGAGAGTCAAGGAGGCGTCGCCGGTGCCCGGTGGAAGGTCGATGATCAGGTAGTCGAGCTCGCCCCAATGGACGTCGCCGAGCATTTGCTCGATCGCGCGAGAGACCATCGGTCCGCGCCAGACCATCGCCTTGTCGGCGCCTGCCAGGAATCCGATCGACATCAGCTTCACGCCGAAGGCCTCGAGCGGCATCAGCTTCTGGTCGATCACCTTCGGCTGGTCCTGGACGCCCATCATCCCGGGGATGGATGGACCGTAGATGTCCGCGTCGAGCAGCCCGACCCGCGCGCCGCTGATGCCGAGGGCGCAGGCCAGATTGATCGCCACGGTGGACTTCCCGACCCCTCCCTTTCCGGAGGCGATGGCGATCGCCTGCTTGACTCCGGGAAGGACCTGGTTCGGCTGCCGCCCGTTGAAGGCCGAGCGCACGTTGGCCGTCATCTTCAGGTCGACCGCGGTCACGCCGGGAAGATCGGCGACGAGCTTTCGCGCCATCGTCTGGAATCGATCCCGCACGGGGCAGGCCGGCGTCGTGAGCTCGAATGTGAAGCTCACGCGGCCGTCGGCGGCGATGAC
>Ga0209160_1000167_pt1 | contig 48797 bp, 42 predicted proteins | sample GraSoiAngelo_153_FD_186167 | JGI IMG/M metagenome (GOLD analysis project Ga0209160, IMG submission 186167) | Grasslands soil microbial communities from the Angelo Coastal Reserve, California, USA - 14_1009_12_40cm (SPAdes) (version 2) | ecosystem: Environmental > Terrestrial > Soil > Grasslands ...
GAGGAGAACACCGCGGGTTCCTGCGTACGTTCTTAGATCAAATCGATTAATTAAAGGAGAATCGCGATCACCCACTCCTGGGAGCGAGGCGCGAGCGCGGCTCAGTTTGCTGGCTGGGGCTGTTCCGCGCGCTTCTGTTTGATTTCCTTGACTTTGTCGACGAGGTCGTCGGCCTGTTTCAAGAGGCTGGCGCGTTCATCGGCGGATTCCACCATGTCGGCCTTGCGGCGATACAAGAGGTTCAAATAAGCCATGGCGTCATCGTAGTCGGGACGTAGCTGAATGGCCTTCTGGAGGGCGGCAATGCCTTCATCGACGAGGGCGCTGTATTTGGCGGTGTACTCGGCGCGGACGGAAGGAGGAAGCGGGTCAGTATCTCTCACCTGCTTCTTGATGTTGTTCTTGTTGTACTCGGCTCGCATTTCATTGTTGGTGCGGAAGGCTAAGGTCCAATCAATGACGCCGATCCAATAGTAAGGCTCAGGATCGTTGGGCCTCAAATCGATGTGCTTTTGGTGGTAGCTCTTGGATTCTTCAAATTTCTTGGGGTCGTACGGTTGGCCGGCCATCTGAAAGATGATGGAGCCGATGCCGTCGATGGCACTCAGGTTGTTGGGGGCAATGCTCAGAACGTCCTTGAATTCATTCACGGCCTGGGTGCCGAGGCGGATGTTTTGCTCGGAAGGCGCGCCGGGAATGTATTGGCTGGCGTAGGCGGTGGCCAGATAAAGGCGGGCATTGATCAGGGAAGGATCGAGCTCCTTGGCCTGCTTGAAATCCTCGATGGCGGCATCGTACTGGCCGTTTTTGAAGTTGGCGACACCTTTATTGAGGAGATCGCGAGCCTTTAATTTGTTGCATCCAGAAACACCCACGACGAGAAGCAGAAGAGCGGCCCAAGCGAAAGCCCGGAAAGTGACTCGGGCAGACCTGGAGTGAATTGAGCCGACAAGCGTCACCGATGAGGCATGAGTCATCGAAGCATCCATCCCTGCCGAGCGAGAGGCCGACCGGGGCCGACCCAACGCCAGGATATTCACGTCCGCCCTGCGAAGGGCAATTGCAAACTTTCTAGTGGCCGTTTCCCAAGTGCTGCGTCAACAAGCCGACAGGGGCAATTCCTGCGGTGTGCATGACATCGATGACCCTCGCCACCACAGCGAATTCCACGGACGCATCGCCCCGAATGAACGCGCTACGGTCGGCACGCCCCGCAAAAATCCTGGTCAAGCGACTTTCCAGATTTTCCCACTTCACTGGTTCCTGGTTGACCTGGAAGGAACCATCCGCGAGAACTTGTATCACAACTACGCTGGATTTGTCTCCCCCTGAACAAGGGCTGCCGTCCCGGGCCACACACTCCTGGGGAATTTGCGCGCGGAGCCCCCGCGAGTGCGGGATGAGCATAAAGATCACCAGAAGCACCAGCAGGATATCGATCAACGGAACGACGTTCGGATCCGAAACGACACCATGCTTGCCGCCAACCGAGATACCCATGAGTCACCTCGTCAGAGAGAAAGTGCCCGGCGAGGAGGACTCCCACAACCCGCGAGAAAACTACTGACCAGCTTCAAGCTTAGCGGTGATCAAGCCGATCTTGTCGATCCCTGCGCCTCGCATGATGTCGATGGCGCGGGCGACGTCCATGAACAGCACATCGTTATCGCCCTTGACGAAAGCAATTTTCTCGGCGCGCTCCTTGAAGATGGTCTCCATGCGAGGGCCGAGAGCATCCCAGGTGGTGTCTTCCTGATTGATTTTGAGCTTCCCGTTCATGGCGACCTGGACGACGACGGTTTTGTTCTCGAGTTCGACGTTTTGCTGCTGGTTCGGCGAGGGCTGAGGAACGAGCGTATCCAACCCGTTCGGCGTGCGCGGCGTGATGACCATAAAGATGATGATCAGCACCAGCAAAATATCAATGAGCGGCACCACGTTGGGGGTGGACAATGCACCGTGGCCTTCTCCTCCAACTTCTATTCCCATAGCGAGTCTCCTATTGGCCCAGGGAAAAGCATCTCCGCAGGCCGTGGGACCGCGCCGCGTGGGATCCGGCGCGGGTTCAAACAATCAGCAAACGAATGGCAAAAGCACTGCAATTCCAGCGATCCGGAACAGGTCATCGAGCACGGCGGCCCTCAGTCCGCAGGCGGACGGGGAGTTGGCGTGCTCTTCTCCATCCTTTGGGTAAGCAGCCCAAGCTGATCGACACCGGCCGAACGAATCTCGTCCACAACAGCCACGACGTCGCCATATTTGGCCCGAGCGTCACTTCTGACGTAAACGGTTTTGTCAATCCGGCTGGATAGGCGATCCTTGATCTGACCGGTGAGGTCTTGCTTCTCCACCTTGGTGCTGCCAAGGTAGATTCGGCCATCGCGAGTCACGGCCACGACAATAGCGTCGTCCTTGTCGGCATCCTGCATATCCCGAGAATTCTGGGCGGGGGTCAAGTCGACCGGAATGTCCTTGGTGAGCAAAGGAGTGACCACCATAAAGATGATGAGCAGGACGAGCATAATGTCCGCCATCGGTATAACGTTGGGCGACGCCATCTGCGCGCCGACTACTGGCTTATAAGCCATGACTTACCTCAGTTTACTTCTTCGCGCCGCGGCGCAGAATGAAGTAGTTGATGAGCTCCATCGAGGAGTTGTCCATCTCGACGTCGAAGGCTTCCACCTTGTTGGTGAAGTAGTTGTAAGCCCAGACGGCGGGGACGGCCACGAGAAGACCGAAGGCGGTGGTAACGAGGGCTTCCGCGATACCGCCGGCGACGGCCGAGAGACCGGTTGCTTTCTGCGTCTCGATGCCCTTAAAGGCGTTCAAGATGCCGACGACCGTGCCGAAAAGGCCAACGAAGGGCGCGGTGGAACCGATGGTTGCGAGAGCAGAGAGGCCGCGCTTCATTTCGGCATGGACGATGGCGACAGAGCGCTCTAGACCGCGTTTGGCGGCATCGATAACGTCCGAGTCGGAGACCTGCTGCGAGGCCGACTGGAACTCAGAGAGACCGGTGGCGACAACTTTGGCGATGTGGCTCTTCTTGTTGCGCTCGGCAATGGCGATGGCTTCGTCGAGCTTGCCGTCCTTGAGAGCGCCGGCAACCTGTTGGACGAAGATGCGCGACTGCTTGCGAGCGGCGCTGTACATGAGCGCGCGGTCAATCATAACACCGAAAGAATAAACAGAAAGAATGAACAGGATGCCGACCACGGTCAGGGCCAGCGTTCCCATGTTGTGGATCATGCCCCGGAGATCCCAGTTGCCGCCCTGCAAAAGCAGGGCTGAGAAAAGATACAAAGTAGCTGCCATTCGTTTGCTCCTTAAGTTTCGGGTGACTCTCCAGCCGAGGCCAGCGAGTCAGCGAGAGTGTTTGCTGAACTTGCTACGCGGAATGGCGCGCCTGTCCCACGACAGGAGCGTCAAACCGTACTACTGGTTGAGAGAAAAAATCACGTCAATCGTCGTGTCGACTTCCACCGGATCGCCATTCAGAAGCGTCGGCTGATAGCGCCACTGACGAACCGCATCGAGCGCCGCCTGCTGCAAGAGCGGGTGGCCGGATACGACCTCGAGTTGCTGAATTGTGCCGTCCTTGCTGATGATGGCGTGCAAGCGGACGGTGCCCGAAATGCGGGTCTGGCGCGCCAGCGGCGGATAGACGGGCTGAACGCGGTTGATGATCTTAGCCGCCTGAACGTTGCCACCGACACGAAGCGGACCACTCTTAGGCTTCGGCGGAGGTGGCGCACCCATGCCGCCGATAACGCCCCCAAGCACGCCGCCCATGGAACCACCGGCAACTCCTCCCGGAACGCCACCGGCCATGCCCGCGGCGCCCATGTCGGGCTCGGCCTCTTCCTTGATAATCTTGACTTCCTTGGGGATCACTTTGGGCGCCATGAGTTTGCCGGCGTCCATCAAGTGGGCTTGCGGCTTCACATGGACGACCTGAGTTGCCACGGGTGGCGGTGGAGGGGGCGGAGGCGGCGGAGGAGCAGTCAGCATGGTAGCGAAGTAGGTCTTGGGAAGCGCCTCGGTGTAAATCAGCGGAATCAAGATCAGGATCGCTAGAAATGCCACCTGAAACGCAGTCGAGACCAACACCGTCCACCACTTATTGGTCTTCTTTGGATGCGGACTCGAAATCACCATCTCGTCAAACATTGGTTCCTTACCTCCTACCGGCGGGAGCGAGGCGCCCGGCGACGCTTTCGCTTCCCCGATTTTTGTTGCCGGCTGCGGGTCCGGTTCGTGCCGCCACGCCCCGGCCGCGCCAGCGATTCCAGGCAACGACGAGCGGAGCAGCAATGCCAAAGCTGGAATACGTTCCTACCACAATCCCTACCACCAGGGCAAAGGAGAAAGCACGAAGCACCTGGCCGCCCATCAGGAACAGGACGAGCACGGTAAGGAAAGTCAAACCACTAGTCAAGATGGTTCGCGAAAGAGTTTGATTGATGGACTTGTTGACCACGTCAGCGAACGTTTCCTTGCGCAGCAAACGGTTGTTCTCACGAATGCGATCGAAGATGACGATGGTATCGTTCATGGAATAACCGACCAGAGTGAGCAGCGCCGCGATCACCGTGAGAGAAATCTCAAAATGCAGCAACGAGAAAAATCCCAAAGTAATCAACACGTCGTGAAACACGGCCAGAACGGCGGCAGCCCCATAAACCCATTCGAATCGAAAGGCAATATATACCAGCATGCCCCCCAAAGCATAGAGGGTCACGAAGATTGCCTGCTTGCGGAGCTCCGCGCCGACTTTGGGACCAACGATTTCGACGTTGCGAATGGCGAAGGGACCGAGCGAAAAACTGGACTTGATTGCACCGAGCACGGCAGGAGTAACACCTTCGACCTTTGTTAGTTCATCAAAGCTGGTCAAGATGCCGTTGGCGTTCTTGTCCCGATAATCGAGAAGTCTCCTGGCGAGCTGCCGATAGCGGTCACCGGCGTTGACGGAGAGGAACAGAGGATCTTTTTCGGTGAGAATAGCGGCGAGAGAAGCAGTCGTGGCGGAATTGAAATCGGGCTTATCGGAAGTGGCTACTCCATAGGTGGCGCTCAGGGCGCCGAGAACCTTGGCTCTGCTGGATTCGAGAGCCAATTCATCCTGGCCTTTACCTTCCACGAAAATGAGAACCTCGTTGGAGTTGGAACTGGCGATGTCTCTGATGCTTTGGATTTCGGAATTGCCAAGGCCTTGGGCGGCAAGGCCGCTGCGGAGCTTGTCAATGTTGGGAGGTTGGGCGAAGCGCACGTCCACGTTGGTGCCACCACTGAAATCGATCCCGTAGCGAATGCCGCGACCGAAGAAAATCGAAGTCCACCCGGCGAGGAGAAGAATACCGCTCAAGGCATAGAAATACTTGGCCTTGCCCATCCAATCCAGATTGGGCTGTTTGAAAAGCTCAATCATGTCTATTTTACGTCCCTCCCTTAGACACCGAAGGCTACGAAATGTTCCCGGCGCGGAGCCATCCGACTAAGGTAGCGGAGTCAGCAACCAGAACCCACTCCCCATTAGTAATGAAGGAAGTGGGCCGCGTGCGCCAGGAGTTCTAGTACGCATTAAATGCTCAATTCTGCCTGACGGTCCATCTTCGTCAGGTGATAATGGAAAATCGCTTTGGAGACATAGATCGCGGTGAAGACGTTCGCGATCAGACCGATCGTCAAGGTGATGGCAAACCCGCGGATCGGGCCAGTTCCAAAGAGAAATAAGAAGAAAGCGGAGACCACCGTCGTCACGTGCGTGTCGATAATGGTGAGAAAGGCTTTGTCAAAGCCGGCGTCCACGGCCGCGGGTGCGGATTTGCCGTTGCGGATTTCTTCGCGGACGCGCTCGAAGACGAGAACGTTGGAGTCCACGCCCATGCCGATAGTGAGGATAACGCCGGCAATGCCGGGAAGGGTCAAGACAGCTCCGAAGAGCGCGAGGACAGCGAGAAGAATGACCAGGTTGAGGATCAAGGCCAGCACGGCGTTGCCCCCCGACAGCCGGTAGTAGACGAGCATGAAGAGCATCACGACGATGAGGCTGAGAACGGAGGCTTGTACGCCGTGGCGAATCGAGTCGGCACCCAGCGAGGGCCCAACCGTCCGCTCTTCGAGATACTTGATGGACGCGGGAAGAGCACCGGCACGAAGGACCAACGCCAATTCGTGAGCACTTTCCTGACTAAAGTTGCCTTCAATCATGCCTGAGTCATCGATGCGGCCATTGATGACCGGTGCGGAATTGACCTTGTGATCGAGGACAATGGCCATGTTGCGGCCGATGTTCTGCTGAGTGAAGGGCCCGAAGCGCCGTGCGGCTTCCGGCGAGAGGGTAAAGTTCACCTGCCAGGTGCCGGGATTCGTGGTGTTGCGAGTCTCAACGGCGCTGCGCAAATCACGGCCGGTGACAATGGGCGCACGGCTCACAACGTACCAGACCTCCCCTGTATCGGATGCGCCACTGGAAGTGCGGTTTTCGCTCCGCCCCGGAAGCAACTCCGTACCAGCAGGAAGCACGGTGTGCTGCGCCATATAAGCGGCCACCGAAGGATACGTAGCTGGGTCCTCGACGAGCCTCAGCTCCAGCTGGCCGCCGGCCTGAATGACGCGTATCGCTTCCGCCGGGTCGCCGACGCCGGGCAATTGCACGAGGATTTCATTGTCCTTGCGGCCGTGGAGCTGAATGGTGGGTTCCGTAAGGCCGAGGGCATTGATGCGTTGCGCGATGGTCTCGAGGGATTGCGTGACGGTTTGTTCCTGAATCGCGGCGATGGCGCCGGGGCGAAGGGTCAGAGTATAGCTGTTGGTTTCGCCGGCGGCAGGAGCCATATCCCAAACGTTGCTGTATTGCGTGCCCACAATGTCGCTCAACACGGAGTACTGCGAGGGATCGATGTTGCGCACGAGAATGTGGGTATCGTCGGCGCGGCGGACTTCGTCGTAGTGAACGTTCTTGTTGCGCAGCGCGGTGGTGATGCGATCGACGGTGGTGTCGGTCTCCTGGGCAACGGCTTCCTGCACCTGGACCTGGAGAATCAGGTGGGTGCCGCCCTGCAGGTCGAGGCCCAGCTTGATCTGCTTACTGAAGTTTTCCTTCACCTGCGCGAGGGAGGTGGGGAACGTCGGATACCCAAAGAGAAAATAAAGACAGAAGAGAATGACGGCAAGGATGAACAGCGCTTTCCATTTCAGATTAGGATTCATGGCTAGGAAGTGAGATGCGTCATGAGGCGCAGGGTGGACTTATTTTGCATTTTCCGATGCCTCCACTTGCGCAATCGCCGCACGTGCGATGCGGATTTTCACTTGCGGTTCGCTGGAGATCTTGAGAATGAGCGAGTCGCCATCGACACCGCTGACGGTGCCGTAGATGCCCGCGCTGGTGATCACCTTATCGCCCGCTTTGAGCGCAGCCTGCATCTCCTGTGCCTTCCTGCGCTGCTGTTGCTGCGGCCTGAAAACCATGAAGTACATAATGAGAATCATGGGCAGGACCAGAAACAAAATGCTCCCAAGGCCGCCGCCTTGCCCACCTGTAGCTTGCAGAATGATCGCTGCCATCATCGTCTTTTGAGCCCGTCCTAAGTTATCAGTTCTCACTATTCAATTTTCGGATCTTGTGCCTGGCTCTTGGATTCTGCTCAGCCAACGCTCCACCCAAAAATCGAAATGAGATAGCTACACCGTGCCGCAGGCCAAAAGCCCGCTCCCCTACTGTACCGACTTCCTCTTCATCTATATGGGCAACCCCGACCGGGTCGGGGCTGACTTAATGCCCCGCGGATGGCTCGCGCGCTTGCACCAAAAACTCAATCCTGAAGGCTGAGCTAAATCCCTGTTCAGGCCTGACCTGAAGTATAGCGCGCGTGCATCTCAGATGAGAATTTCGCTAGGTTCCCAAACTCGATAGCCTCACGGATTTGGCGCATTATGTCAAGGTAAAAATGGACGTTGTGGTGGGTGGCGAGGATGCCGCCCGTCAGTTCCCCGGCAGCGAACAGATGACGGAGATATGCACGAGTGTAGCGGCGGCAGACGGAACAGCGGCACTTCGGATCGATGGGGCGCTGATCCTGAGCATAGCGCGCGTTTTTGATGAGCACGCGGCCCTCGCTGGTGTACAGACAAGCATGGCGGGCGGCGCGCGTGGGAAGAACGCAATCCATCATGTCGATGCCCAGCGCGACGTAATCAGCGATCTGTTCGGGACGGCCAACACCCATGAGGTAACGAGGGCGGCCTTTCGGAAGCAACGCGGTGACTTCGGCGGTCATTTCGCAAGTCATCTCGTGGGGCTCGCCGACGGCCAAGCCGCCAACGGCGTAGCCACGAAAATCGAGATCGAGAAGCTGGCGTGCGCTCTCGCGTCGCAGGTCCGCGAAGGTTGCGCCTTGCACGATGCCGAATTGCAGTTGCGCAAGGTCGCCATTGCGGCGGACGCATTCTTGAAAGCAGTCGCGGGCGCGGCGAGCCCATTCCGTCGTGCGCATGACGGCCGCTTCGGCTTTGTCGCGGGGCGCGGGGGTCTCAATGCATTCGTCGAGCACCATGGCGATGTCCGAGCCGAGTGCGAGCTGAATTTCGACGGCTTTTTCCGGCGTGAGAAGATGCTCGGAGCCGTCTAGATGCGAGCGAAAGCGCACGCCTTCCTCGGTAACTTTTCGAAGTTCGGAGAGGCTGAAAACTTGATACCCGCCGGAATCCGTGAGAATGGCGCGGGGCCAGGACATGAATTGGTGCAAGCCGCCGAGCTTGTGCACGAGTTCATGGCCCGGACGTAAATAAAGATGATAGGTATTTGCGAGGAGGATCTCTGCCCCGAGTTCTTCGAGCGCTTCCTGTGTGAGGCCCTTAACGGTCGCCTGCGTGCCCACCGGCAGGAAGAAGGGCGTCTCCACGGTGCCGTGCGGTGTGGTCATGCGGCCGCGACGCGCCCCGGTGGTGTCGGTTTTCAAAACTTCGAAAGAAAAAATCACCCTCTGAGTGTATCAGGAGAAGATGAAGGCCCAGCCCACTCGGCACACCACGTAAACGGCCCACACGGTGAAAGCAATCGTGAAGGACTTCGCGCCCTTCAACTTTTTAGGATTTACCGCGGCAAATCCGATGGCCAGGAGGATTAGTGTCCAAAACACAAAAATGTCGAACGACTTGCAAAGTGCCACCAGCCACTTCGCGGATTCTTCAGGGAGCAAAGCGGCCAGGTTGGTGGCCAAGGGATTTTCGGGATCGATAGTTCCAGGCGGTTTTAAGAACAAAACCAGCAAAAAGAGCGGAGTGCTGACGAGACCCACCAAGGCGGCGTGGGCAACGATGGAGAATGCGGCGGCAAATCTTACACCTGCGCCGGCGAGAAGATTGTAGGCGCCCATCATAACGAGACCGACCAATAGCGCGAAGAGGACTGGCACCACGACGCCCGCCACGTAAACGATTGCCACCGTGAATTTCACGCCGACTTCAGCCTGCTGCTGCTTTTGATCGGCCGACATTTGCGCCGTGCGAGGGTTCTTTTCCATTTGCTGGACGATGTAGTCGCGCCAGTTCATCCTCTGGTTCAGCGCGACGACGGAGATGATGCTCAACAGCGTGGAAACAAGAACGGGCGTTATCCAGCCAGGCTTTCGAACGACGTCTTCAAACGTTTTTCCCGGCGAGAAGAGAACGCCGATGACGCGGCCGAACGGACTCAGCGTCGCTTGCGCCTCCGGCGCAGGAGTGGGAGTTGTTGCCATCGAGGAATCCTCCACCACAAAACTGCGTAATGCGGGTTCTTGAAAGCAGTACGTACGGGCACCAGGGGAATATTTCAGCGCGGGGATTGTACCGCGATGGAGGGTCGAGTTAACAGCCGATTCAAGAAAAGCGCACGGAGGGGCGGAGAAGGACGGATCAGGCACGGGGAAGTTCCGGGACGGCGGCGAGCAGTTCGCGCGTGTAGGGATTAATGAAGAGCAAGCCGAGTTGAAGTTCGCGGCGGAGACGGTCCAGGAAGGCCAGAATTTGTTTTTGCACGGTAACGTCGAGCGCAGTCGTCGGCTCGTCGGCGATCAGCAGCGGCGGACCCCGCCGAAAGAGCCATGGCAATCATGGCGCGCTGGCGAAGACCGCCGGAAAGCTGGTGCGGAAATTGTCCGGCGCGGACCTCGAGTTCAGGGATAGCGGGGAGGCGCAAGGACTCGAGGGTCTTGCGCTTGACTTCGCTGGATGAGAGTTGAGGGTGGTGCGCGCGGATGGCTTCTTCAACCTGCGCGCCGATGCGCGTTACCGGATTCAACGAGGTCATAGGCTCCTGAAAGATCATGGCAATCCGGCCACCGCGCACTTCGCGCCATTCCCGCTCACTCAGCGCGGTCAATTTTTTTTTACTGGCAATTCGGCCCCCAGCGTCGCCTCGCCACTCTCGCGCGCCCGGTGGAAGCAGTCCCATCATCGCCAGCGAAAGCATCGTCTTGCCGCTTCCGGATTCGCCGACTAGGCCCAGCGATTCGCCCGCGTTGATGCTCAGCGATACTTCGTTTACCGGCCGCACCCACCCTTCGGCGGTGGGCAGTTCCACCGTGAGCCCGCGCACCTCGAGCAAAGCGCTCATGCAGCCATCTTAGAGGTGAAAATGGAAAAGCGAAACTCGAAATTGGCGACAATTTCCTGTGATGAAGAAAGAGCCGGCTATCGCCGGGACAGTGGGATCACAAATTTCAGCGCGGTGTGCGTAGAGGAGAAGCCGACGACTTTTACATCTTTCAGGCCGACCCTTCGGCCGGCCGCCAGCACATCATTTTCGGTGATGTGTTTCATGCCTTTCGGATAGACAACCCAGAGAGCAGCCGCGCCCTGCATCGATTTCGCAATCTTGGGCAGCGCGCCGAGGTCTTCTTTTGAATCCGCGGCGAAGAAAATGCAATCCGAATCCACAGCGGCTTTGTCTTTGATCACAGACTTGGTGAGAGCGCCAACTTCACGGAGAAAGTCCGGATCGAAATCTCCGAACAAGGAGATCTTTGCGCCGGGCTTTACGCCGAGCTTTTCGATTCGCGATTTAGGATGAAGGATTTTCTCGCGCCATTTTTCCGCCGCGGCGCCGAGCTGAAAAATAGCGAGACCCTGTGCGATCTGCAAGCGCAGTTCGCCATCCACAGCTTTCGCTGATTGGATACTGGAAAACGGTATTTTCAGCCGAAAATCGCCGCGGAAAAGAATCTCGTTCGTTTCGAGCAAGGCTTTCCCCAGCGATTCTTGTTTGCCAAACATGACGTTGCATTTCAGCTCATTTCCCACGGCGCCTCACCTGTCCGGCCAATTTGTCGGAAACGCGTAACTCTTCGACGGCGCGTACCCGCATCGATGCTGTCCACAATAGTAAGCTAAAGGGCTCCATGGCAACGGCGACGACACAGCGAGTCGACTGGACGCTAATCTGGGCGCAGCGAGGATTCCGCTATTTTTTTGTCGCCATGTTTGTGTCGCTCTTCGGCAGCGGCATGAACTTTGCGGGGGTGAGTTGGTACATCCTCGCCACGACACACTCGACCGTCAAAGTCAGTTGGCAGGTCATTGGGATGACGGTTCCGGGTCTTTTCGTGCCGTTCCTCGGAGGCGTACTCATCGACCGCTTTGACAGGCGCTACCTGGGCGTCTTGCTCGATCTCGTGCGCGGCTGCTTCGTGCTACTAACCGGCTACATCGCCTGGAGCGGGCACCTGCAGCTCTGGCATCTCTATGGCATGACGCTGATCACCGGGACTGGCTCTGCGATGTATTGGGCTACGGTGAACGCGCTGGTTCAGGAAGTCATTCCCTCAAGTCAATTCACTGGCGCAAATGCCGCCGTGTTGATCGGCGTGCAGAGCGGAATGCTGATTGCCGGCGGGTTCGTGGGTTTCATTTACAATACGGCCGGGATCGCCGGCATCCTGGCGATCGATGGCGCCACCTATTTCGTTTCGGGCTATTGCCTGTACCGAATGCGTCGGGGATATGTTTCACCGCGCGACCGCCAAAAATATCCGCGGGAGTTCAACGAAGCGACCGAGGCGACGGCCGAGGCACTGGAAAGCGGAGAAGTCCCGGAGGTAGCGGAGGCTGGGCTTTCGCTCGCCGTCTACGCAGACATGCGCGAAGGCTTCGCCTATCTGAGGCAGCAGCCGTTGGTACGTGCGCTCGGCGTAACGCATTCCATCATGATGGCGGGCGTAGTCAGCGCCAACGTTGTGCTGGTGGCCCTGGCAAACGACATTCTTCGTGCCGGCCCGCGTGGTCTGGGCTTTCTGGAAGCAGGCTGGGCTACCGGCGCGATCTGCGGTGGCTTGATTGCCAGCCAGCTTCCCGGCGCCAAGCGCATGCCGCTCTACGTGGCGGCCTGCGCCGTTCTTGCGGCGGGCCACATGGCGACTCCATTCGTTGCCTTTCTCGCAGGGGCGGTGATGATGCAGGTGCTTTTCGGATCCTGCCGCGCCCTGGGCGGCGTGGTGGCGCAGTCTTCGCTGATGTCGATAGTGCCGAGGCATTTCATGGGCCGGACGCAATCGGCGATGGCCATTCTGACGACTGTCGTGCAGCTCCTGATGAGCTTTGCGCTTGGCTGGGTTGCGCAGGGAGCGGGTCTGGTCGCCGGGTACGCGCTGTTGGCACTGCTCTACACGGGAGCAACAGTGTCGGCTATCCGGGCGCGCCAACTCATTCGATAAGCTTCGAGATCGCGCCGTCTAGTGCCGTTCCAACTAAATGCAGCAAAAGCGAAAAACTCTATCCTTGCCGGTTTGGTGGATGCGGTTTGGACGGGGCCTTGTCGTAATAAGTTGGAACGGCACTAGTCGGAAGATGGGCGGGCCACCGGGGCGGCCGGCGAGGCCACTGATTTCTGCCCGAGGAGATCGACCGCTGCCTGATAGAGTTTGGCGCGCAACTGGTAGCGCTCGTTGGCGCGCGTGACATAACGCACGGCAATCTCGACCCCGCCAACCACGGGCTTGACATTGATCGCCGGCGCAGCCGTCAGCGAGCTCATGTCTCGAGATCGGGCTGCGCTTTTCCATTCGTGCTCGGCCTGCTTTGCGCTCTCGGTCGTCGCTTCAGCGACCTTCTTCTGAATCGCATCGATGATCGGATACGGATCCCGCCCGGTAGGAAGCACCACTTGCAATTCATCCCACAGCCACTGGCCGGAAGTCGAGAAATTAAAATAGTGGCCTTCGATGGCGAAGCTGTTGGTGAAGGTCACACGCCGGCCGGTCGGATGACCGGAATCGGTCCAGTTGCCGGTCTCCAGCAAAACGGTGTGGAACATACCAAGCTCGACCACTTCGCCGGTCACGCCATTGATTTCCACCCAATCGCCGAGGCGGATGCCGTTTTTCCCCATTAGCACGAACCAGCCGAGGAAGCCGACGATGAAATCCTTGAGTGCCACGGTAAGGCCGGCGCCGGCGAGCCCCAGAACCGTGCCAAGCTGTCCCGGCGGCCCGAAAATCACGAGCAAGATAAAAAGCACCGCAAACACTTGCACCGCAACGCGCGTTACGGTGCGCAATGTTTCGACTTGGCGGCGATCTAGCGATAGCTTGCCGAGAAGCCGCTCGAGCCACGAATCAAAAAAGATTCCAATGAGCAAAATGCCGAGAATGGTGATGACACCGATCAGCGCGGCGTGCAGAACCGCGCGTTGTTTTGCGGCCAACACGCCGATCCATTTCCCATAGTTTTCGGCAAGTTGTTTCTCATTCTCGATTCTTTTATCCCACGACGCGAGGGTCTTCTGACTCGCGGCGCGCCGCTTGGCCGCTTTCACCAGGGCTGCGGAATCTTCTCGTCTTAGTTTCGCGGGCGTTCCCTCGCCGGTGGAGGATTCGGCGGCGCTCGGAGTTTCAGCGGAATGCGACACGCTCTTTTTTTCTGCCTCGACCTGCGCGTCCAGCGCATTGTGCTTCGCCGAAAAAGACGCGGCCGAGGACTCCGCCTGCTGTTTCGCTTCCCACAAGAGAGCCTGCTTCTGATGCAGAGCCGACCATTGGGTGTAGCGATGAAGCAGGCCTCGCTCTTCGACGGCCGTGCTGACTCCGATGTGCAAGTTATCAATCGCCTGCGAAGAAGCTTTATGTTCCTGGACCATGGCTTCGATGCGGGCGTTTGGATCGCCGCCCGCACGGGCTAAATCCTCCTTCGCGTCATCCACTTCGTCCTGATGTTCCTCCTGGTGAGCTGTAGCCAAGACAAGTTGATCGTCCAATGCGTCCTTTTTTGCGCCAGTAGCCTTGGCTTCCTCGGCGGTCAGCCGCGCGACCTGTGTGTTGTCCGCGTCCAGCGCATCCTCCGCCTGTTTCAGCCGTTCCTGGATCTTTTTCGCGTCGGCGCTCAGTGGAGCCGGATGCTCCTCGAGTTCGCGCTCCGCCGCTGCGTAGGCCAGATCCATCTCATGATCGGCAATGCGCAGCGCCTCCTGTGCAAATGGCAGCTCCTCGGCCGTTGCGGGCATTTGCGCTAATTTGAGCGCCGTAAGAATTGGAGTCTGGTCGACGGCGGAAGCGTGCGCGGCTCCTGGAACACCGCCCGTGTTTCGCGGCGCGCGGGGGGGCTGCGCAGTGCGGATTAAGCCGTAAACGGCGGTGCCCAGGAGGAGCACCAGCGCAATCGCGCCGATTTTTTGCCTCGATCTCATGTGCAAGCAATTGCCGATTCCATTCTAAAGTACGCTGGGAGCCGGGCACAATGAATGCATTTCCTGCCCCGAGACGCTACACACGATTCAATCGCGCGGGATTCAGTTCTAGTACAGAATCCCACTTTTGATGGCTCTGTAACAATTCGTCTTTCCTGTCGTAACGCAAGCCCCTATCTTTCTGAGCCACGGTTCGAACAGAAACTTTGGGATGGGATGGAGCAAGGCCGCCACACGCGATCCGGCTCCGGGGCAAGTTCCCGCGCCTTGCAACCCAACTCACACAAGAAGAGAGGAAATAAAATGAAAATCAGAATAACAGGGAAGGCCCTCGCCGCCAGTTTATTCGCCGCCACGCTGGTCGGTCCGGCGATCGCCAACGAGGGAAATGTTCCCAAAGGTGTTCCGCATCTGGACCATGTTTTCGTCATTGTCGTGGAGAATCACGGCTACGGCCAAATCATTGGGGACCCGAACGCGCCATTCACCAACCAATATGCGAATTCTGCGAACACGGCCACGAATTACTTTGCCGTGGCGCATCCTAGCTTGGCCAATTATCTGGAAATCGCTTTTGATTCTTTTTAGAGGTAGTCGCGCGACGGGCCTTCGAGGAAGGCGCGCAGTTTGCGGGAACGCGACGGGTGACGCAGCTTGCGAAGCGCCTTCGCTTCGATCTGACGGATGCGCTCGCGCGTCACCGCGAACGACTGGCCGACTTCTTCGAGCGTGTGTTCGCTGCCGTCGTCCAGGCCGAAACGCATCTTGATAACTTTTTCTTCGCGAGGCGTCAGCGTCTTCAGCACCGAAGAGGTCTGTTCTTTCAAATTCAGGTTGATGACCGCATCGGACGGCGAAACCACGGCCTTGTCTTCGATGAAGTCGCCCAGATGCGAATCTTCTTCTTCGCCGATCGGTGTTTCGAGCGAAATCGGCTCCTGCGCGATTTTCAAAATCTTGCGCACCTTGGACACCGGGATGTCCATGCGCTTGGCGATTTCCTCGCTGGTGGGCTCGCGGCCGAGCTCCTGGACGAGCTGGCGGCTGGTGCGCACCAGCTTGTTGATGGTCTCGATCATGTGCACCGGGATGCGGATGGTGCGCGCTTGGTCAGCAATCGCGCGGGTGATGGCTTGGCGGATCCACCAGGTTGCGTACGTGGAAAACTTGTAGCCGCGGCGCCACTCGAATTTGTCCACCGCCTTCATCAGGCCGATGTTGCCTTCCTGAATCAAGTCGAGGAACTGCAATCCGCGGTTGGTGTATTTTTTGGCGATAGAAACAACCAACCGGAGGTTGGCTTCGATCAATTCCTTCTTGGCCTGCTCAGCTTCCGCTTCACCGCGGTGAATCAGCGTTAGCGTGCGCTTGAGCTCGGTGAGGCCGACTTCACTGGCCTCTTCGATGTCCTTCAGTTCAGTGCGCCGCGTGCGCAGTTCTTTGCGCGCTTCGGCGGCGACTTCACCCTTCGCCACGTCCGCGCGGCGCTCGAGGCGCCCCGCTTCGCGTTCGAGCGATTGCAGGCGCTCGACCGTGCCGCGCATTTTGTCGACCAGCCGCTTTTTTTCAAACGGATTGAAATCAATGGCACGGATCGCCAGGGAAATTTCGACGCGTGTGCGCGCCACGGCCCACTTTGCCCGAATGTAGGGCTTCTTTTTCGACTTCAGGGTTTTTCCAAGCTTCACCGCCTGCTTCAGCGCCAGTTCGTACAGTTTCGCAATCTTGTCGATGTACCTAAGCGTTTGCTTAGTTTTGTTAGCGATCTTTTCTTCCGTCAGCTCTTCGTCGTCAAACTGCACGATCTCTTTGATGGAACGCACGCCCTTGCGCAGATCTTCACCGACAGCGATCAATTCCTTGATGACAATGGGCGAGCGCGTGATGGACTTCATCACCACGAGCTGCCCGCGCTCGATGCGCTTAGCGATGGTGACTTCGCCTTCGCGGGTCAGCAGGGGCACTGTGCCCATTTCGCGCAGGTACATGCGCACGGGATCGTTGGTTTTTTCGAGCGAACCCGGCGTGAGATCCAGATCCGTTTCACCCTCGTGCAAATCTTCCTTCACCACTCCTTCGTGGTCGCCGCCCTCCACAGACACTTCCACGGCGCGCGCAGCCTTCGCTGAAGCTTGGTCTTCGTAAATCTCGATACCATTACGCTCGAATGTGGTGAGGAGATCGTCGATCTCTTCCGAGGAGTGGACCTCTGCCGGAAGCGAATCGTTCACTTCGTCGTAAAGCAGGTAGCCACGCTCCTTGCCGATGGCAATGAGCTGGCGTACCGCATCGTATTTCTCTTCAAGACCTACTGCTGCCACAAATTCCTCCCGCAATCGGACCGCAATCCCTAGCAAAACCCGGAGCGCAAGGAATCATGCTCATTCGCAGAGACACGCACTGGCTGGCGCGATGGCGCAAACCACTGGGCGCTCCCCACAAGATGCTCGTTTTTTTGTTTGAAGCCTTCCGTGCCGCGCCGCTCATTTGCTGCCGGCCCCATGCGTTGCCCGCGTTCCGCACTTGTGGGGCCCGGCCCCTGCCGCTAAGTACATAGATAAAGATGCATTTAACGGCAAAAACGTTACTCGCCAAACCCTATTACGCTACACGTTTAAGTCCCTTGCCGTCAACGTATTAATTGGTGGCAATATGTGGAAGAATACAGTCCAACCGACTAGACCCTATCCACTCCAACTAGGCGAATAAAATCTTACCGCGCTGCGGCCAAGCGGCGCATGAGTTCCTGCTTGCGCGTGAGCAGGTCGCGCAAATCCGGTCCGGTCGGGCTGGCTTCAATGCTGCGCTGCACTTCCGCAAGTTCCTGCTCGGCCTGGCGATGCTGCAACGCTTCGATGCAGCTCAGCGCTTCCTCCCAGGTCGGCTCGCTAGCCTCTTCGAACAAAATCTCAAAGAGCAATCGCCGGTCGCGTTCTTGCAGCACCGCCGCCACTTCCGCAGCCTGCACCGGCTGTCCGGACAGGCTGGCGATGACCAGCGCGGCAAAAATCTTTTCCGTTTCCAAACCGTGATACAGTTGCGCATTTTGGAGGCGCTGAGCGAGGTCTTGCCGGAAGCCCTCGGCTTCCGCCAGCATTCGAATCAGCCGCCGCTCGACCGGCTTTGCTGCTCGGCCGACAAGTTCTGGCTGGAGCTTCAATTCGCCGCGGCGCTCAGCGGCGGCTTTGCTCAGTGCCGCGCGCAAAACAGGCTCATCCACTCGGAGCTGTTGTGCGATTCGCGTGGCCCATTCCGAGCGCAAAATGCGGTTGGGGATTTTCTGCACGTAGGGCAGCAGGAAATTTACCGCGCGGCTCTTGGCTTCACCGGTGCTGAGATCCATTTGACGAGCCCGTGAGATCAGATAATCCACGTAAGAGGGCGCTTCCTTCAGCAGCTTGAGGTACTCGTCCGCGCTCTTTTCGCGGATGAAGAGATCCGGGTCGGCCTTCTTGTCCCCCACGGGCGGTAGCGCGAGCACGCGCACCTCAAAATCTTGTTCGAGCAGAAGTGAAAGAGAGCGCTCCGTCGCGGATTGTCCCGCCGCGTCCGGGTCGTAGTTCACCACGACGCGCCGCGTGAACCGCGCGAGCAATTTGATTTGCTGCTCGGCAAGGCTCGTTCCACAACTCGCCACCACGTTGCTGATTCCCGCCCGCGCCACAGCGATGGCGTCCATGTATCCTTCCACCAGAATCGCGAAGTCTTGGCGGCGGATGCCCTCCTTTGCGCGGTCCAGGTGATAGAGCACGTTGCTCTTCGAATAGATTGGCGTTTCGGGAGAATTCAAATATTTCGGCTGGTCGTCTCCCAGCGCGCGGCAGCCGAAAGCCACGATCTTCCCCGACTCATTCGAAATGGGAAACGTGATGCGCCGCCGGAAGCGGTCAAATAATCTCCCGCCTTGCTGCTCACGCGAGATCAGTCCTGATTCTACAAGGAGCTTTTCGTTGTATTTGCTTTTCAGATGCCGCAGCAGCTCATCACCGCCGCTCGGCGCATACCCGATCCCAAATCGTGTGACGGCATCCTTATCCAGGCCGCGGTCCTCGAGGTAAGCCCGCGCTGCTTTGCCTTCCAAAGTCCCTTGCAGTTGCTTCACGAAAAACGTCTGTGCCTCGCGGTGCATTTCTACGAGGACAGCGCGCTGCTGATTTTCTTTGCGCTCCTCCGGCGAGCGCTCCTTCGGCCGAGGAATGGGAATCCCGCATTTCTCGGCAACGAGTTTCACGGCTTCCAGGAACTCGCACTTCTCCATGTCCATCACAAAGTTGTAGACATCGCCGCCCTTGCCGCAGCCAAAGCAATAAAAGATTTGCTTGAGCGGAGAAACTGTAAAAGACGGAGTCTTCTCCTGATGGAAGGGGCAAAGGCCGCTGAAGTCCTTCCCGGTCTTCTTCAGACGCACATACTCCCCCACCACGCGGACAATATCCGCCTGCTGTTTTACCTTCTCCGCGAATGAACCCGCCTCAGCCATACCCACACCCGGCAATGATCACCGTTTGCCGTAATCGTTTTTGTAGACCGCGCCGCCTTTCATGACAAATTGCACATGCTCCAGAATCGTGACGTCCTTCGTGGGGTCGCCGTCCACCGCGATCATGTCCGCCCACTTGCCGGGCTCGAGCGTGCCCACTTGCTTCGACCATCCGAGCAGATCAGCCGCGTTGATCGTCGCCGTTTGGATTGCCGCTAGCGGAGTCATTCCCAGCTTCACGTAAACATGAAACTCGCCCGCATTCAAACCATGAGGATAAACCGCTGCGTCAGTTCCGAACGCTACTTTCACCTTCGCCGCGAAGGCCTTCCCGACGTTTTGGCGCATCGCGGCGATCACATCGCGCATCTTTTGTTTCGAATACTCCGGCACGTCGCTCTTATCCATGTGCTGTTCCATGTATTCACCGAGAAAAAGCGTCGGTACAAGATAGGTGCCGTTCTTCTTCAGCGTGGCGATGGCCGCGTCATCCATGAGATGGCCGTGCTCGATCGAATCGACTCCCGCTTCCGAAGCCCAGCGCACGCCCTCGGCCCCGTGAGCGTGTGCCGCCACTTTGCGCCCAAGCCGGTGCGCATCGGCTACGATGGCCTTCATTTCCTCTAGGGTGTATTGCGAGGCGTTCGGGTCATCGCCTTTCGACAGCACGCCGCCGGTGGCGCAAATCTTGATCACGTCCGCTCCGTATTTGATGACTTCGCGAACTTTGTGTTGCACGCCTTCGATGCCATCAGCGACTCCGTCTCCCTGAAAATGAAATGCCGGCGGGAGCAAGTTTTCATCGCAGTGGCCGCCGGTGATTCCCAGGGCGGGGCCCGACGCAACTATGCGCGGACCGATCACGTCGCCGTCGTTGATGGCGTCACGCAGCGCGATGTCCGCATAGTCGCGCGCGCCGACGTTGCGCACTGTTGTGAAACCTGCTTCGAGCGTGCGCCGCGCGTTCCGCGCGCCATGCAATGCCTCGCGAGCCGTCGAGATTCCGAGTCCCTGGTACCCGAGAGAGCTCAGCTCAAACGTCAAATGCGTGTGCGCATCGATCAAGCCGGGCAGCAGCGTGGTTTCCGGCAGGTCGATCGTAGTATCACCCGTAGATGCCTTGACTTCGCTGACAGGCCCTACCTGTACAATCTTTCCGTCTTCGACGACGATGACCTGATTGGTTCTCAGCTCTCCGGTGCGCACGTCCAGCAAACGACCCGGACGAATTACCGTCCGCTTTGCCGCGGACGCTTGGGCGCAGGCTCTCGCCGCGATGCCCACCTGCGCTGCGAAAAACAAAGTGAACAGCAACCCCCAGCGGCCGATTCGCACTGCATTTTTGGCGAACGCGGCCTTATCTTTCGGAATTGGCATCAAGACACCTCGCTGTGATTTGAGAAAACAAACGCGGCGAGCGAGTATAGCAAAGCTGGTGAGTCTTCATCTCTCTTGCAACTGCCGTCCAGCGCTCGTGTGTCTTCTGGTGTGTTTTCTATTTTCCTAGATCTGTAATTCTACGACGGTGATGGCTTTTCCGCCGTGCTCCTCAGATTCAAAGGAATGTTTTTCGACGAGGGGATGTGCAGCGAGAAACGTGCCGATTCCTTTGCGAAGCGCGCCGGTGCCATGACCGTGAATGATCCTCACGCGAGGCTTGTGGGCCAGCGCGGCGTCGTCCAGGAATTTGTCCAGCCTATCCGTAGCCTCTTCCACGGTCATGCCGATGACGTTGATTTCGTCGGAGGCGGCGTCTTCGCCCGTTTGCGTTGTTACGGTCACGTTCTGCCGCCTGGCCGCTGCTACTGGACGGTTTTGCTCCGTTCGGCCTTCGATCCCGGTAATTTCATCAACCGCCACTTTCATGCGCAGCGGCCCGGCCTCGATTTCCGCGGACGAGCCATCCAGGCGGCGAAAAATCACCGGCTTGGAAAATCCGCGCACGCGAATGCGGGCGCCGGTTTCCAGCTGGTCTGCGCTTACGGCCTCCACAGAACCGGAATGAACACCGAGGTCAGCCTGCGAATCAGAAATCGCTTGCACGACTGCGGTGTTTAGCTCCTCGCGAGCCTCGCCGCGCACGTCTTGCATTTTCCGTCGGGCGGTTTTCTCCATTTGCGCGCGCAGCTCGCGCTCTTTCACAGCCTCGACCACGCGCGCGACATTTTCCTCGAAACGCTTTTGCATCTCCGCGAACTGCGCTTCCAGTTCCTTTATGCGCTTCTGCTGTCGCCCAATCCACTCGCTGCGCAGTTTCTTGCGCTCTTCTTCCAGCACGCGGCGCTCGGCGGTCATTTGCTGCTGCAAGCGGTCAAGGTCGTCGCGACTGCGATGCAAGTAAGCAATCAGATCGGCGGCCTCGCGTGATTCGGGGGCGAGCAGGGATTTCGCGCGTTCGATAATGCTTTTGGCAAGCCCCAGCCGCTGTGCGATAGCGATCCCGCTCGAGCCACCGGGCACGCCAATCATCAGCCGGTACGTCGGCCGCAGATTCACGTCGTCGAATTCCACGGCTGCGTTCACCACGCCCGGAGTCGTCGAGGCGTAGGTCTTCAGTCGATCGTGATGCGTGGTCGCCAGCACGATGCACTGTTTCGCGCGGAATTCGTCGAGCAGCGCCACGGCCAGCGCCGCTCCTTCTTCCGGCGCCGTCCCAGTTCCCATTTCGTCCACCAACACAAGCGATTTGGGCGTCGCCGCTTCGAGCATCCCCTTGAGATTTAGCATATGCGCCGAAAAGGTGGACAAATCCGCGGCAATCGATTGTTCGTCGCCGATATCTACCAGCACGCGATCGAACATAGGCTGCACCGCGCGCTGTGCCGCAACGGGAATTCCCGACTGCGCGGCGAGCACTGCCATGCCTGCGGTCTTCAATGCCACGGTCTTGCCGCCGGTATTTGGCCCGCTGATCACCAGCACTCGCTCTTCTCCCCCAATAGCCAGCGTCATGGGAACAATGGCGCGGCCTTCTTTGCGGAGCTTGTCCTCCAGCACCGGATGACGCGCGCCTTCCAGGCGCAATTCATGGGCTTCCGAAAATTCAGGCATAGCAGCGTCAAAGTCCCGGGCGAATCGCCCGCGCGCGAAAACACTGTCGACTTCCCCAATCGTCTCAGCGGCCGCCCGGAGCGGCCCCTTGAGCGTCTGCAAACGCTCCGTCAATTCGCGCAGGATTCGCGCGATTTCGGCGGCCTCGTCTTCGGCAAGCTGCACGAGCTGGTTGTTCGCTTCGACGGTTTCGAAGGGCTCCATGAAAACCGTTTGCCCCGTTGCGCTGGCGCCGTGCGCCACGCCCGGTACGCTGCGCCGGTGCTCGGCTCGCACGGGAATCACGAAGCGCTCGTTGCGCAGCGTGACGTAGTCTTCTCCGGCTTCCGCATTGCGCGCGCGCAAAATTTGCTTCAGCGTTTTCTGGATGGATTCTCGCGTCTGCGTGATGCTTGCGCGAATGTGCCGCAGCGCCGTCGACGCGTCATCGCTGATCTCGCCGTTCGGCAGCACGCACCTGCGAATCGCCGTGAGCATGTCACGGAAATCACCCACCGAAGCAGCCCGCGCCGCCAGCAGGGGAAACTTCGCTGCGTCTTCACGGAACTGCAGACGCAGCCAGCCCGCCGTTTCCAGCAACGATGCCGCGTCCAGAAATTCGCCCGGCTCCAAGACCGCGCCGGGGCCATCGATGCGTTCGAGCCATCCCCGCGGATCAGCCAGCTCGCCGAATCCCAGTTCGCGCCCGGCGCGCAACCATTCCTGCGCTTCGCGGATCAGCGCAAATGCGGTTTCCAGCGCGGCGCGTTCCATCCGCGGCTCGAGCGCATCGACAGCGCGCCGCCCGGGCGTACACGTCGTCCGCAGCCGCAGCAATTCCCGCAGCTTGTCGAACTCGAGTACGTCTTGCGCTGTGCGTGCCATTTATTTCTGTTTCAGGTTCTTCACCAGGTGGTCTGCGGCGTCTCCGGGGCTAGCCGCCACGTGCACCAGCCGCCCGTTCGCTTCTCCCCAGGGCGCAGGATGCCCCAGCTCCACTTCTCGCACGCGGTCAAGAATCGGCAGCCAGAAATCTCCGATAACGGCGAACGGCTTTCGGGTCATCACCGACTTATTCAGCATTTCCCAGACGACTGCCAACTCCACCAGCGTCCCCGTCCCGCCCTTGCATGCCACGAAACCGTGCGCCATGCGGACCAGCTCGAACAGCCTTTCTTCCCAGGTTTTTTTGCGCACTTCGACGTCAATCCACGGATTGAGCTTTGCGGCTTTGAAAAATTCCGCAGTCACCCCATAGGTTTTACCGCCCGCCTCTTTTGCTCCGCGCGAGACCGCTTCCATCACGCCGCCATAGCCCCCGCTGCAAACCGCAAAGCCGTGCTTCCCCAAGGCTCGTCCGAGTGTGCGCGCCTCCTCATAATCCGCGTCACCTTCGCGGGGCCGCGAACTCCCAAACACGGTGACAATGATTTCTGGTTCCATCTGCGTTTTGAGAATTCAATGCGGACGCTTGTGTTCCACACGGCGCTTCAGCGGGGCCGCGTTGAATTCTTCGAGCATGGCCACGCAAAGTCCCGTCAGCGCATCCAGAGCTTCGTGATTTTTCCCTCCTTGATTGTTGCTCAAGAAAGAAAAAATCAGCCGCCGTCCCCCGGTTGTTTCGGCGAATCCCGAAAGCGTACGGACATGCTCGACCGAGCCCGTCTTTGCGTGAATGCGCCCGGCAGCTGGGGTGTTTTTCATGCGGTCTTCCAGCGTGCCGTCCACAGCGGCTACTGGCAACGACGCATAATAAGTCTCGAACCACGGTTGCTTCTGCGCGAACGCCAGCAACGTCACGATCGCCCGCGGCGTTACCAGATCGTGCCGCGACAATCCCGAAGCATCCGTTTGAATCACGTCATCCGGCGCGATTCCCGCGGACGCATAAAAATCTTGTGGAACTTTCATCAAATCGTCAGCCGTGGCCCACACCCCGTTCTGACGCGCCACGGTCCGTAAGAGCATTTCCGTGTGCAGGTTTTGGCTAATCTTGTTGATAAGCTTTATCGCGTCACCCAACGGCACCGAGACGTGATTCGCCAAAACCGTTGGATCTTCTTGCGTCTTGCTCATTTCATGGCGCGCCCGCGCCACGCCGCTTATCTTTACTCCACGCTCTTCGAGCAATCGCTTCAGCACGGCGGCGGCGTGTTGCGCCGGCTCTTCGACCGCGAGAACCAGCTTTCTTGGCGCGCCCTTGGCTGGCATCGTACCTTTCACTACGACGAGACTCGACCCCGGCTCGCGCGTCAGCGTTAAATCCGATTTCACGTCCGAAGCGGAAGTGACCACGTCGTTTTCAACGAGAAAGTCCGGCGTTGCGGGGTTTACCGCCGCCTGTACCGGGCTGCCCGGCTGTTCGCCTGGCATCAGCGTCAGAGTCACGGTGTTGTCGTCCACGACGATCGACGAAATGGCCGCGCCGTATTCCCAGACCATGTCGTCAATTTCCCACCCGTTCGGATAGCGCTCGCGCGGAAAATAACTGTCGTCGCCAATCACGTCTCCTGAAATTTCCTTCACCCCCTTTGCCACCAGCGCATCCGCTAGTTCCGCAAGTACTTTCTCCGGCGGTCCGTTGAACTCTTCTTTCAATTCGTACGGGAATTTGCGGTTCGAAAGATTCGGATCCCCGCGCCCCACGAGCACAAGATTTTCTGTCAGTAAGCCTCCGCTCGAAATTCCTCCGCTCGTCTCCAAGGTCGTGTGAAACCGGAATTCCTGCCCGAGTTTCGCCAGCGCCAGGGCTGTAGCGAACAGTTTCATATTCGAAGCCGGAACGAAGTAGCGGTCCGCGTTCTGCTGGTAAAGCGTCTCGACGCTCTCCGCATCGACAATCAGCAATCCCCACTCCCCTTTGCCAGCGGGCCCGGTTCCAAGCAAAGCCTCCGCACGCTTCGCAAATTTCGCCGCGGCTCTTTTCGAGACAGCGCTATGCCTCTGTGATTTACAGCACGCCTGCGCGTTGGCGGTTGTCCGTGGAGCGGCCGCTTGTTGCGCCTGCCCCACGCACGCAGACGTTGCTGCCATGAGAATCGCTGCCGCCCACCGCTGCATCATTTCCCCCATTTTCCCTTTTCGTTCTCGACTGGTTCGCCCCCAAAATTATAGTCGAAAGGCAACTCAATCGGTCTCCGCGGCGTCCTAATAAGAGAGCAAAGCCCTGCCTCAGTCCCGTCTTACTTCCGAGGTTGCATCAAGCCTCGGGGCACTCTATGATGCTGTAGCCCAGAAAACTACAACGAGGTGCACTGTGATCCAGCGTTTGATTGCTTGTCTCCTGGCTTTCGGGATGGTCGCACTTCCTCTCTCCGCAAAAGACGATAAAAAAGAAACTGATCGTCTAGAAAACTGCGGAACGGTTCTCAAGGAAATTCTCGACATTCCCGATGACATTCCGCAAGACCTGCTCGACAAAGCGGAATGCGTCATCATTTTTCCGTCGGTCCTCAAAGCGGCCTTCATTGTCGGCGGAAGCTATGGCCGCGGCGCGATGACTTGCCGCACCGGTGAACATTTCACCGGGCCGTGGGGCGCACCCACCATGATGGCTCTCGAAGGAGGCAGCGTCGGCTTTCAGCTCGGCGGCCAGGCTACCGACTTCGTTCTCCTGGTTATGAATCCGCGTGGAGCAAAAGCCATTCTAAGCAGCAAGGTTAAGCTCGGCGCCGATGCTTCCGCAGCTGCCGGACCCAAGGGCCGCGACGCTGAAGCCGCCACGGACGTCACCATGCGCGCCGAAGTTCTAACCTACTCGCGCGCCCGCGGCTTGTTTGCCGGAATCTCGCTGGAAGGCTCTTCCCTCCGGCCGGACAACGGCGCTAACGAAAAACTTTACGGCGGAAAGGTTACTGCGGAGCAGATCGTGCGAAAGGGTGCCGTCGCGGTGCCTCCCTCAGGACAGGAAATGATTGGGCTCCTGAACAAAAAAAGCCCCAAGAATCTTTCGGACCCCAACTCTCTGAAGGAATAGCCTCTCAGCCAAGCCCATTTCTGCGAGTACCCCGGTCCGAGCCGGGGCACTCGGCTTTTGCCCGTCGACAACACCCTTCCTCGAAGGTGGTGCGCGCTCGCCTATTTTTTTGGCCTTGACTTCTCCGCTAGAATGACCTAGAGTCATATATGAGTATTGGTCATCATGACACATCGATCCCAACCCGCTCCTGGCAGCAAACCCACGCTCTCGACGCGCTCAACCAGCCGCCGCCAACGCCGCAGCGCGGAAATTCGCGAGCGCCTCTTTCGCGCGGCCCTTGCTCTCTTTGCCAAGAAAGGCTTTGCGGAAACTACTGTCGAGGACATCACCGAAGCAGCCGACGTAGGCAAGGGCACCTTTTTCAATTATTTCCCCAGCAAGGACCATATCCTACTTGCCTTCGGTGAAATGCAGCTTGCCAAGCTCGAAGCGGCTATTGAAACGGCACGCTGCACCAACGAGCCTTTGCCGGCATTCCTCCGCGGACTCGGGGCCCGCATGACACAGGAGCCCACCCGCAATCCCGCTATTATCCGTGCAATTCTACAGGCGTACCTCTCGACGACTCCCGTTCGTAAGGCCATGATCGATATGCAGAAGCGGCTCCACGCGCTGCACACGCAGATCATCCGACTCGGTCAGGAGCGCGGCGAAATCCGCGACGATCTCCCCGCCCCGGAGATTGCTCATGTATTCCGTCAGACCATTTTCGGCACGCTGCTTATCTGGTCGCTCTATGGTGACGCGACACTTAATTCCCGGATTGAGTCCGCCTTCAACGTGCTTTGGTCCGGCCTGGCCCCGCGCGAAGGGACGCCGCGCACGCATCATTCGGCGCCTTCGCTTTCAGAGCGTGGTTCATGAATCGCAAGCACATCCCGATCATTCTCATCGGAGCCGCGGTGGTGGCCGCGACGGCGCTCTACGCCAGCTGGTTTCATCGCGACAGCGCCCTGCACGGCTCCGGCACCGTCGAAGCACGCGACATTCGGGTCGGATCGAAAATTGGCGGCCGCATCGACAAAGTCTTGGTTCGCGAAGGCGACTCCGTTCAGCCCGGACAGACTCTGGTCGCCTTTGATGACAAGGAACTGCAAGCCGCCTTGGAACAATCGCGCGCCAACGCCGAAAAAGCCAAAAGTGGTTTTCGCCCCGAGGAAATTGCCGAAGCCCGCGCCGCCGTCGCTCAGGCCAAAGCCGATTACGAGCTGAAAAAAAACGGTTACCGCCAGGAGGACATTGCCGCCGCGCAAGCCGATCTCGAACGCGCCAAGGCCGAAGAGATTCGCACGCAACTCGACTTTGATCGCTACGAAGCTCTCGCAAAAAAAGATTTGGTCTCAAAACAGCAGCGCGACACCGCAGAAGCTAATTGGAAGGTCGCCTTGGCCCAGCAGCAAACTGCCCAGCAAAAGCTGGATGAGCTCCAGCGTGGCTACCGCCCCGAGGAAATTGCTTCCGCTCAAGCCCGTTACCAGCAGACTCAAGCAACTCTCGAAAAACTTGAGCGCGGCAATCGCCGTGAGGACGTCGAGCTTGCCCAAGGGGCCTACGCGTATGACCAAGCCCGCTACCGCGAGCGCCAGGTCACCGCTCCTTCCGCCGCAACCGTGGAAGTCTTGGACGTCCGTCCGGGCGACCTCATCGCGCCGAACACGCCAGTGGCAACCCTTCTCGAGCGCGATCAGATTTATGTGCGCATCTACATTCCTGAAACTGAAATCGGACGCGTTCAAATCGGCCAGAAAGCCGAAGTTCGCGTCGATTCCTTCCCCAAAGAATTTTTCAACGGGGCCGTCGAACAGATCAACCAACAGGCCGAGTTTCTGCCGCGTAACGTGCAGACCCGCGAAGAGCGCATCCACCAGGTCTTTGGCGTGAAGATCCACATTGATGATCCTTCAGGCCGTGTCCGCGCCGGCATGGCCGCCGACGTGAAGCTAAGAGCGGGGAACTGAAGCAATGCCGGCCAATCCATCATCAAATGGGGAAGTTGCCATTTTCGCCGAGCATCTCGTGCGCCGCTTCGGCAATTTCACGGCCGTCGATGATGTCAGCTTCCGCGTTGAAAAAGGCGAGATCTTCGGCTTCCTCGGACCCAACGGCAGCGGCAAGACCACAGTCATCAAGATGCTCACGGGGCTCCTGCCGCTCAGCGGCGGCTCCGCCCAGGTCGAAGGCCTTGACGTGCGCACGGATTCCGAGTCGGTTCGCGAGTGCATTGGTTATATGTCGCAAAATTTCAGTCTCTATTACGATCTCACCGTCGCGGAAAATTTGCAGTTCTACGGCCGCATCTACAGCCTTGAACCCGTGCGCCTTAAGCGCCGTATCGACGAAGTTGTCCAGCTAAACGGTCTCGGCCCCTACCTGAATCGCTTGGGCGCGCAGCTTTCCGGCGGATGGAAGCAGCGTCTCGCCCTCGGCTGCGCCATGCTGCACGAACCGAAGCTTCTTTTTCTCGACGAGCCCACCGCCGGCATCGACCCCGTGGCCCGGCGCCAGCTTTGGGATCTGCTCTTCGAGTTGTCGGGACATGGCATCACTTTCTTCGTCACCACCCACTACATGGACGAAGCCGAGCGCTGCAGCCATGTTGCCTATATTTATTTCGGTAAGATCATCGCCGACGGCACGCCGAATTCGCTCCGTGAACTTCCCGACGTGCAGCCGAAAGGCACATTACGCGTCGAAATCACCACGCCCGAAGTTACGCGCGCCCTGCGTTACGCGCGTCAGATTTCCGGCATCCGTAGCGCCACCATTTTCGGGCAATCCATTCATGCGCTCATCGACGATCATTTCGACCTCAACGAACTCCGCGGGCAGCTCCTGAAAAACGGCATCGCCGTCGCCGAGATTCGCCCGTTGGCTCCCAGCCTCGAAGACGTCTTCGTCGAACTCACTTACAAGCACCAGGCCCAGCTCGAGGCCGCCCGTGCGTAACATTTTCCGCGGTTTCCGCGCCGTCTTTTATAAAGAAGTCCTCCATGTGCGGCGGGACTTCGCCACGCTCTTCTTTTCCTTGATCATTCCGCTCTTGCAGATGGTCGTTCTTGGGTTTGGCATCGACACAAACATTCGCCAGATCAACACCGTCGTGTATAACGCCGACGGCCGCCGCGAAAGCCGCGAGTTGCTCGACCGCCTGAAGAACTCCGACACCTTCCACCTCATCCGTTATGTGGAAAACGACCGGGACATGAACGACGCGATTATTTCCGGCCGCGCCCGCGTTGGGATAAAAATTCCGGTCGACTATTCCGATCGTCTTCTCCATCAGATGGGCGCTCAGGTTCTGGTTCTCATTGACGGCTCGGATTCCTCCGTCGCCGGGCAGGCCATCAATGTCACCACGGCAATCGGTCTGGATGAATCTCTCCGTCGCGTTTTGCAAAATCGCGACACTTTTGCCGTGGATATGCGCCCTAAGCTGCTCTTCAATCCCGATTCCCGCTCTCCGAATTTCTTTTTGCCGGGCCTCACCGCCGTGCTGCTGCTCAACGTCACCACGTTCCTGACCGCTTTTTCCATCGTCCGCGAGAAGGAGCGCGGAACTCTCGAGCAGCTCTTCGTCACTCCCGTCCGCCCGATGGGCCTGCTCTTCGGCAAGCTCCTTCCTTACTTGGCGATCGGTTTTTTTGAGCTCTGCATGATTCTCGCCTTCATGCGCTTCGTCTTTCAGGTTCCGATTCACGGAAGCGTGCTGCTGCTGGCGTTCCTTTCCCTGCCTTATCTTTTCGTCTCGCTCTCCATCGGCATTCTCGTTTCCAGCAAAGCTAATTCGCAGGCGGAAGCCATTCAGCTCGCCTTCCTCACTTTCCTCCCGAGCATCTTCTTTTCCGGCTACATCTTTCCGCGTGAAACCATGCCCACGATTTTTTACGTCATCAGCTATTTCATCCCGGCGAGCTATTACATCAACATCACCCGCGGCATCATCTTGCGCGGCGCTGGCCTCACTCATCTTTGGCTCGATGGGCTGGTCCTGTTTGTCATGGGCTCGCTCCTGATGGTCGTCGCCGCCCGGCGCTTTCAGCACAAAGTTATCATGGCCTGAGTGCGATTCCCGGCTTGCTCTGGTGAACCGCTAGGAACTAACATCCCCATTCCAGTCCAGGTTCGAGGCCATCAACCGTGGGAAATCGCTCGACGGCTTTTCTTATCCTTTTGTTCCTTCTTATTGTCGCTGCAGCATGCATTCTAGAGGAGGGCCCGCCGGAACCTGTCGCGGCTACTGCATCGCCGGATGTTTTCTCAGCGGAGCGCGCACTAGCGTTCCTGAACGCCTTTGCGACGGAACCCCATCCCGTCGGCTCCGCGGAACACGACCGCGTGCGCGAATATCTCGTCTCTCAGCTCACCAATCTAGGCGTCTTACCCGAAATTCAACACACGGTCGGCGTCACGCCTCGCTATCAAGTCGCCGGTACGGTCGAAAACATAGTTGCGCGCCTAAAAGGTTCGAGCGGCGCGACCGACGCCGTAGCCCTCGTCGCGCATTACGACTCTGTCGCAGCAGGTCCAGGGGCGGGAGACGATGGTGCAGGCGTGGCCGCTCTTCTGGAAACGCTTCGCGCCCTTCGCGCCGGGCCGGCCCTGCAAAATGACCTCATCTTCCTTTTCACTGACGGCGAAGAAGACGGCCTCCTCGGCGCTTCTGCCTTTGTTGCCGAGCATCCCTGGGCCAAAGACGCACACGTCGTCATCAATTTCGAAGCCCGGGGAAATTCCGGCGCTTCTCAAATGTTCGAAACCAGCGCAGGCAACGGCCGACTGATTGATCTTTTCGCGCAAGCTGCGCCTCATCCTTCTGGCTCTTCCCTCACCTACGAAATCTACAAGCACATGCCCAACGATACGGACATGACGGTCTTCAAGAAGTCCGGAGCCGCGGGCCTCAACTTCGCCTTCATCGGCCACTGGGAGGCCTATCACACTCCGCTCGACAATACGCAACTGCTCGACCGTGGCAGTCTCCAGCAGCACGGCGAAAACGCACTTTCTCTTGCTCGCCGCTTGGGCAACGCCGATCTCATGCAGCTTCAGGATCGCGACGCCGTCTATTTTTCGCTCCCCCGCAACCTCTTCCCGCACTATTCCAGCCGCTTCATCTGGCCGCTCGCCATCGGATCAGGCTTCTTCCTTCTTGCCGTGATGTTTTACGCGAAGGGTGCATGGGAATCTCGGTTGCCCGGTATATTGGCTGGGCTTTTCGCGCATTTGGGTGTGCTGGTTTTGCTCTTGCTCCTTGGAATGGGGTATATCTTCGGCTTACGTTGGCTCCACTTTAATTTCCTCGCTGATGGCAACTTCGAGCAAAACCCCTTCTATGCTCTCGGCCTCATCTCTCTCCTCACTGCGCTTCAAAGTGCACTCTACAAGCTGCTTCGCAAGAAGATCGTTGCACCCTCCCTGTTCCTTGGTGGTGCACTGCTGATCTTTGCCTTCGTCCTGATGGCTTCGAAATGGCTTCCCGGAGGCACCTTTCTTTTCGTGTGGCCCCTTCTGGCTGCTCTGCTCGCTACCGTGACGGTCGCCTTTCGTCCCGGTCGGCTTTCGTTTTCCGCTGCGTGCCTTCTCTGTTTGTTGAGCCTGCCCGGGCTCGTACTCTTTGCCTTGGTTTTGAAGGGCTCCTACACCGCCGTCGGCCTCAGTTCTATGGGGGCCCGGCTCATGAGCTTCATGTTCGCTCTCTGTTTCTTGTTGCTCTCTCCACTTCTAGAATCCTTGTTCGCAGCCAACCGCAATCTTCTTCCGCTCGCCTCGATCCTAGCTGCGATCGGTTTTTGCGTGGCAGGCTCGTGGACTGCGCGCTATAGCCCCGCGCATCCCAAGCCCAGCATGCTTTCCTATGCCCTCGATACCGGCACTGGCAAAGCTCTCTGGACCAGTTCCGCCGCTCGTGTCGATCCTTGGGCCGAGCATTATGTAAGCGCTTCCCCCGTCCATGCCAAACTCCCGGATTTCTACCCCGAATGGCTCCCCTTCGAATTTCTCCAGCACGAAGCTCCCGCGCTCCCTCTCCTCCCTCCGCAAGCCGAATTACTCGAAAACTCCGTCGCCGGTGAAACCCGCGCTCTTCACTTGCGCATCACTTCCCGGCGTCACGCCCGGGTCATTCACGTCGGCATCGCTCAAACCGAGGTGCTCAATGCATCCGTAAATGGGCATGATCTTGGCAAACCCTCTGAAGCCCGCTGGTATCAACCCGGCCACTGGACCTTCGACTATGCCAACCCTCCCGCCAAAGGCATCGATCTGCAACTCCGCGTTCAAGGGACGGGCCTGGTCTCGCTCGTGTTGATCGATCGCTCCAGCGGCCTTCCGTCCATTCCCGGTGCAAACTTGCTCCCACGTCCGCCTGACTCCATGCCCTTTCACGGTGGTGACCAAACCATGGTTCGCCGTACTTTTGTCTTTTAGCGCCGCGCACTGTATTCTGCAAATTTGTCGTATTGTCTTCAGGAGACACCGTGCCTTGTCCGATTTGTGAAAAGCGCAAAGCCGAGCGTTTTTGCCCCGCCAAAGCTGAAAAGATTTGCGCCGTATGCTGCGGCACCGAGCGCGAAGTCACCATAGACTGCCCCTCCGATTGCGCCTTTCTGCTTGCTGCTCACCGCTACGAAAACGATCACCAGCGCAGCATCCCTGGGGATACTCCCTTGCTCGACGAGAACATTCCGCAGGACACCCTCTACACCCATCAGCAACTCATGGCCGCGCTGGCATTTTCCATCGCCAAATTCTGTGCTGCGCAACCCACGGCCACTGACCCGGATGTTCTGGCAGCCCTTCAAACTCTCGCCCAAACTTACAAGACGCTTGCCTCCGGCCTCATCTACGAAAGGCTGCCTGCTGCTCCTCTGCCGCGCGAACTCTACGCCTCGCTCACCGCATTCCTCGACGAAGTCAAGAAGCAGCAAGTCGAGCGCGCCTCCTCCGCCGCTTTGAGGGACACGGAAATCTTCTATCTTTTGGTATTTCTTTACCGAATGGGCCTGCTGCGCACTAACGGGCGGCCTCGCTCGCGCCGCTTCATCGAATTCCTCCGCGGCCAGTTCCCCCAAGCCCCCGAACTCCCGCGCAAAGAATCCCGTATCATCGTCCCGTAGAAGATTGCAACCCAGGTGGGCCTGTCATTCTGAGAGCATCCGACGATGATGCTCGAAGAATCTCAGCGCTAGACTCGGGGCATGGCCACAGTTAGTTGCTATCCAGCGGCGCAAGATTGCCTTCGTCCCACCTCTTGAGCTACCGCCGCCGCATCCCAAGTCAATGGCAATTGCGTGCAAGGCGCAGTGTGTTTCTTTTCCACCCAGGGCCGACTCCTGAAACCATACTTCTGACGAATCTGTGCCACGCGTTCCGAGGCTTTGCGACGGTACTCTTCCGGGGCGTACCCATTCTTCGCATACCACTGGTCATACTGTTTCGCCAGACGCGGAAACTTTTCCCGCACAAAAGGCAAAAACTGTTTTGCCGAGGAGGGCATCAGAAACAGCACCCCGGAGAAAAACCACTGCGCTCCAGCTTCTTTCGCTGCTGCTGCGACCGTTTCCAAATCCCCATCGCGGTCGGTAATCCCGGGTATGAGCGGCGAAGCGGACACACCTACGGCGAGCCCGGCTTCACTCAATTTTTTAACTGCCGCCAGCCGCAAATCCGGTCGCGGCGCGCGTGGCTCCAGCAGCCGGGTCAATCCGCAGCGCAACGTGGTGATCGTAATGTCGATGGCCAGGTCCGACCTCGACGCAATGCGCTGCAGCAGATCCATGTCGCGCACGATTTGATCCGACTTCGTGATGATCGAAACACTCAGCCCTCCCTTCTTCGCTAATTCCTCCAGGCACGCCCGCGTCACGCCGTATTCCCGCTCCGCCGGCTGGTAAGGATCCGTCGCCGTCCCAATCGCAATGTGCTCCGCCTGCATTCCGCCGGACGCCTCCGACGCATACGAGTATTTATGCGCGACATCCCACGCCAGCAGTGGACCCGCATCCTTCTTTACATAGATCTTTTTTTCGAATTCTCCGCCGTCCAATTCCATGTATTCGTGTGTGTAGCGCGCGTAGCAGTATTTGCAGGCAAATTCGCATCCCCGGTACGGATTGATGGTCCATTCGAACGGCACGCGTTTCGAATCGCACCGGTTCAGGATCGACTTCACCGGTAACACGAAATATTCCGGCCGCTCCGCAGATTTTCTCCGCGTTTCCGCAGGTGGCGAAAAGGCAGCAAGGCGGGCAATGCCGACCAGCCGCGCGTGAGCGCGTTCGCTGGGGTTCGCGGCAACATTTCGGACCGGACCTTCCTTGCGGCTTTGAAATCCGCTGGAGATCGTTGACTGCGGTTCGGCAGAAGTTGCTCCTGAAGACGATGTGGAGCAATCCCCCGCCGCGCGATCCGAAATGCTACTGCGTTGGCCCGCAACCAGGGCAAGGTTGCTGGCCACGTGCATTGGGCTTAGGTCATCAGGGCCGTCGGGAAAGAGTGTGACTGGAGCGGGTGAAACGCGGCGGCGCCGTATCCGAAGATTAGACGCCGTTGGGAAGTGAACTGGAGACATGGCCCGCCTCGAAGCACTGGAAGTATTTCGCTTTTCATTCGCCGTGTCAACAACTATTTTCGCTTTTCATTCGCTAGGCGAGATGCCCCGCTTCTCTCTGCCTTGGCCTTATCCTTCTGGAAACGCCTGCCATTGTCGGCCGGTTAGAGCGATTGCCTACTTAGGCGCCGGGCGGTATCCTCTTTGCTTCCCGGAGGAACGTCTTGCGCGTTGCCCAGCGGCCTCAGCTCCTTCTTTGGTTTGTGGTGCTCGCCAGCATCCTATCTCCACCACCGTCGCACAGTCAGGCCAAACCCACCCCAGCGCCGAAGAATCCGCCTGTTGGGCCTCCGGCGCCACAATCCAAACACTACCCCATCCTCCTGCTCGCCTTTGGCAACCAGCCCAACTGGAGCGTTCGCATCGGCCTCAAGGGACCCGAACGCTTCGATCGCGCTGGCTATCCGCCGATTCCGCTTGAACCTGCCGAAGTCACACACGAGGCTTCCGCGGATACCTGGACGTACCATGCTAAGGATTCGGCTACCGGGGCAGCCGTCGCCGTGCATCTTTCCCGCGAAGCCTGCACCGACGCCACCAACGACACCCTGACCATCACGCCCCCGCTCGGCGGAAAATACTCCTTCCGGGTCTCGGTCGAGCACGCGCAGATTGGTTCTCTGAAGGGCTGCGCCCGCATCGCCACCGAACTCTTCCCCAAAATTAACAACCAGCCCGACCAGGAAGAGGATGACGCCAAGAAAAAGCCCCCGGTCCCCGTCTCCAGCGTCACCAAGTTCCAGTCTCCCGTTGCCGTTGTTTATCTGAACGCCGGCCATCAGCTTGTATTCAAGCGCGGTGCCGTGGCCCGAATTATTCCCGGAAAACCGGAACACGATTTCTCCGTCTCACACGACGGCAAGAGACTTTTGTTCACTCAAGACGACGGAACTGGCGCAGTCCGCAGCATCAACCAATATGATTTCGATTCGAACAGCGTAAAGGAATTAATTCGCGGAAACATTCGCAATCCCGTATGGTCTCCTGACGATTCCCGGATTGCATTCCTCAACTATCAGGAAGCGAAGTGGCAACTCTGGACTTTCGCTTCAAGCGATCCAACGAAGTCAGCGGTCCTCAGCTCCGATAGTTTTGATAGCATTCATGGTTGGAGCGATGCGCATATCTTGCTCGCCACAACCGCAAATCAGGGCGAGCTTGCTTGGATTGGCGAGGATGGCAAACCTAGCCAGGCAGTCTCGCTGAATGAGATCTGCGCACCCGATTTCCGCCCTAGTGGCAATATGAGCATTCGGCTGCATCCCGCTAACCCAGACCTTGTGGTGGTTTCTGCTGCATTCACCCATCCTCCGCAAGGTGTGCCTGCGGGAGAGAAGGAAGGGGAGGCAAAAGGCTTGTTCTTGTATGAGTTTCGCGCGAAGCGACGCGTTCCATTACCTGTGCCCAATCTTGCCGCTAGCAACCCCGAATGGTCCCGTGATGGCTTCCTAGTGTTCTTCACGGGCTCTGACGCTTCGCACCGTAGCAGCACCTACCGCATCTTCTGGGATGGCATCGGTTTACAGAAATACCTCTCCGGCACCGGCCTGGTCATTGGTCAGTAATCACTGGTTAAATCAAGGAGTTCTGATCACCTGGCACAACGGCCAGTATTGCTGGATGAGCCTCAATGACTTGATTCCCAAGGGCTTCTCAGTGGCGCTGCCTGTATACTATTCTTTGTGAGTACTAGTCCCACTGTTGCTCCACGCCAAGTGGGCATCCTTGTTCTTGATACTGACGTCCAGGGTGCCACCGCAGTCAAGCAAGTCTTGGACTCGGAAGGCTGGCGTGTGCGCGTCGTCCCCGACGCAAAGATGCTTCTCGCCGAACTGCGGACGGCGGAGTGGTCACTGGTTGTCGCCAACGCCGCCGCCACTGGTGTTGATAGTCCCGCCTTTAATATTCTCCAAGAACTCGCCGGCGTGCCTTGCGAAGAGGGCGGCCGTATTCGCGCTCTCTTTCTGGTACCAGAATTGGCTGGTGGCCAGTTCATCGGCGCCCTCGAGAGGGCGCGCTTGCCTTATGTAGTTCGACCCTACCATCTTCACGACTTTCTCGAAAAAGTCAGCGATCTCCTCGTTGAGGTGAAGGCTATCGACGCACCGCTCCGCCAGGTGCGCCGCGAATTTGGAGCCCTTCGCAAAAAGAAGAAGCAGCTTAGCAATGCGAACACCATGTTCGCTTCGCGCGACACTTTTTCCTACACCGAGGAAGAGATCGCCGAGTACGAGCGCCAGGAAGCGGAAGCCTCGAAGAACAAACGGAATAAGCCTCGCTTTAACCTTGGCGATCCCCAAGGCTAAGTCTTTTAGCGACGTTTTTCCGTTCTCCTGTTCCTTCCCTCCTCCTTACTTCTTCTCCCCTTGCTTTGCCGCTTCGTCCTCTGCAAGAAACTCTTGCCACCTCGTTCTAACTCCGAGCCGCCATCTTGGCGATTAGCCTCGACGCGGTCGAAGCCCATGCATAGGAGAACTCTATGGAACGTTCGATTTTTGCCGCCGTCATCGGCGGTTTCTTAGGAGTCGTCACCCTGGGCAGTTTGGCTTTCGTCTCCTCGGCGCCAGACTCCGGACCAAATTCACAGCCAAGTGCAATTCCCGCTTCACCGTCTACTCCGCCGCGCCCCGAGGGCGAGTGGCGGCTGCTCGATCCAGTAACTTACGAGAACATTTCGGTATTTCCCGTGGTCGCTTCTTACGGCCAGGACACCAGTGCTTTTCTGACCTTGGAGGTCGGCCTCGCCAGCGGAGACGTGGTCGTCCGCGAGCGAGGTTCGGAAGAGATGGTGCGCGGACGTGACGGCCGACCAGTTTACATTCCCCAGACCACGACCGGTGCCTCCGTGAATCAACTTGTGCTTGTCAATCGCAGCAAGCGCCCCCTCTTGCTACTCGCCGGCGAACTCGTCAGCGGCGGCAAACAGGACCGCATCATCGGCAAGGATCGCATCGTGCCCGCCGGCGCGCCACCGCTCCCGCTCGATGTCTTCTGCGTTGAACACGGTCGCTGGACCGGCAGTTCACAATTCGCTGCGGCACTCACCATCGTGCATCCTAGCGTCCGCGAAAGAGCTGCCGTGGATCAGGCACAAACTGAGGTGTGGGATGCCGTGCGCAGCGGCACGACGGCCCAAGCCCCCGCGGCGGCTCCCGCGCCAAAGATCTCCGCGGACCGCCTGCAATACGCCATCGCTGGCAACGCCCGCACGGAAGCCTACGAAAAAATTTACCAGTCGAGTGCCGTGGGCGTTTCCATTGATGATTTCGTTGCCGAAATACAGCGCCGCTTCGCCAGCGCGACGTCCGGCTTGAAGGGCGAGCGCGTTGTAGGAGTAGTGGTAGCCTACGGCGGCGAAGTCGCCTGGAGCGACATCTTCGCGTCTGGCGATCTCTTCGACCATTATTGGCACAAGCTTCTGCGCAGCTATGCCGTGGAAGCGCTCGCTCGTCCTACCATTCGAACCGTGGCTTCGCGCGATAATGCCAGTGAATTCTTGCGCCGCTTGAACGGCCGCGAAACTCTGGAAACCGAGCCCGGCGTGTATCGCTGGCGCGAAATTACCGAGGGCCATCTGGCGCAAATCGAGCTCGACGCTTTGCAGCCCAAACCGATGACGCTTCATCGGCTCATGCTCCACCGCACGAGCTGAGACAAATCCGTAGCCCGTTCTTGCAGGGGTGCAGCATGCTGCGCCCCTACTCGGCTCACTTCAAAGCCCGCACCTGGCTTTTGTCGGATGTCGCCGCCAGGATCTCTTCTACCGTTCCGCTCCACGAAGGATGCTTCACGTCCGGGGCGATTTCAGCGAGCGGAACGAGTACAAATTTGCGCAAAAGCATCCGTGGATGCGGCACTTGCAAATCCGGTGCGTCGATGGTCTCCTCGCCGTACAGCAGGATGTCCATGTCGATCAGCCTCGGACCTTTCGGCACCAGCTTTTGGCTCCCCATGCGGCGCTCAATCTCGCGCAACGCATGCAACAATTCCAACACTGGAATCTTTGTCGCCCCCTCCACCACGCAATTCAAGAACCATGGCTGCTCGCGCAAATCCACGGGTTCCGTCTCGTAGAACGACGATACGCGCGTCACACGCACGTTCGCATCCGAAAGCGACGCAATCGCCGCGCGCAAATTTTTCTCGCGGTCCCCGATGTTGGAACCCAGCGACAGATAGACGGTCTTTTCAGCCATTCCCGGTCTTGAGTGGGACCTTATTTTATAGCCTCCGCGCCGGCCTTGGCGCACTGCGCATCCTGCGTGCTTGTAGCGCCAGGCACTCCAATGGCTCTTCCCAATGTCGGTGTTCGCATCGCCCCGCACGTTAGACCAAACCGAAACTCCCGCGCAATCCTTTTCCCGTGGAACACCTTTCCCTCAATCCGTGTACCCTGCGATGCCCAATCTCCCGCCCGGCGCGTCTATAAGACCAAGGCCCTTCATCGCCCTTTAACCTTCAGGAGGACAGCCGTCATGCCGACGAGACTCATCACCGGAATCCTGTGCATTGTTTCCTGGACCACGCTCTTGACTCTTCCGGCCCGCGCACAAGAGACCTGGACCTGGCCGGAAAAACCAAAGAACCTCCGGGTCTTGCCAAAGGATTGGCCAGGTAGCCGCCTCAGACCGGTGATGTTTGGCTTTACCAGGGCGCTGGGCGTGCGCTGCTCCTATTGCCACAAAGGAGAAGAAGGCAAACCGCTTAGCACCTACGATTTTGCCTCCGACGAAAATCCAAACAAGAACCGCGCCCGGGAAATGTACCGCATGCTCGGAGACATCGATGACCATCTGAAAAAAATCGAGCCGAGCGGCGACAAGCGCGTCAACATGTGGTGTCACACCTGCCATCACGGCCGGCCGCGGCCCATGACGCTCGACGAAGAGCTCATCGAGCAGTATCGAACGAAGGGAATCAAAGCAGCGCTCGATGATTACGCCGATCTCAAAAGGAGGTTCTATGGTCGCGCCGCTTACGATTTTGGCGAAGGCTCGTTGAATGCTTTCGGCTACGAGCTCTTGGAGAGCAAGGACGCCGCCGCAGCCGTCTCGGTGTTCAAGCTGAACGCCGAAACGTTTCCAGAGGCGGCGAATGTCTGGGACAGTCTCGCCGAAGGCTATTGGAAAGTCGGCGACTTGAAGAGCGCTCAATTGAACTACGAAAAAGCCCTGACGCTCGACCCCGCCAACGAAAACGCCAAGGAAATGCTAAAAAAGCTCAAAGAATCCACGGAAAAATCAACAGCGCCCCAGGGGCCTGGAAAGCCATGAAGGATTGGGAGGAGGAACGGCCTCCTGACTCTTTGCTGTCACTACTCATACCCAATCTCTATCAGAACAAGCGGGGTTGGCGCTTGGGCAGATCCCGGCCGAAATACTCGTAGGCGCGCGGAGTGGCCACGCGGCCTCGCGGAGTGCGGTCGATCATGCCGATCTGCATGAGGTAAGGCTCGTACATTTCCTCGATAGCGTCTTCCTCTTCGGCGAGTGCGGCGGAGAGCGTGCCGAGGCCGACCGGGCCGCCCCCGTATTTGTCGAGCAGCGCCAGCATGAGGTTGCGGTCCACTTCATCGAGACCCTTCTCATCGACGCCGAGCATTTGCAGCGCTTCCTGAGCTACCGCGCGCGTGATGCGTCCGGCGGCGCGCACTTCGGCGAAGTCGCGCGAGCGACGCAGCAGGCGGTTGGCGATACGTGGCGTTCCGCGGCAGCGGCCGGCGATTTCTTCCGCGCCACCTTCGTCCATCTCGATGTTCAGAATTTTCGCGGAGCGATGAAGGATGATGAGCAGATCCGCCGGCTCGTAGAAATCGAGGCGGTGTACGATGCCGAAACGCGAGCGCAGCGGCGCCGTAATCAGGCCCGCGCGCGTGGTGGCCCCCACGAGGGTGAAATGGCTCAACGGGAAAGGATGAATGCGCGCGCCGGGACCCTGGCCAATGATCAGGTCCACGCGAAAATCCTCCATTGCGGGATAGAGCACTTCTTCCACCGCAGGCTGGAGGCGGTGGATTTCATCGAGGAAGAAAACTTCCTTCTTTTCGAGTGCGGTTAGTATCGCCGTGAGGTCCCCTTTGCGCTCGAGGAGCGGCCCCGAGCTGGTTTTGATCGGGACGTTTAATTCATTGGCGATGATCTGCGCAAGCGTGGTTTTTCCCAGGCCGGGCGGACCATACAGCAGCACGTGGTCCAGCGCCTCATTGCGGCTGCGCGCTGCGTCAATCGCAATCTGAACATTTTCTTTGACGCGCTTTTGGCCGATGTATTCGTCCAGCCGCTTGGGCCGCACGCTAAGGTCGATGCGCGCATCCTCGTCGAACGTCGCGCCGGAGACAATCCGCCGCGGCTCCCTTTGCTGCATCATCCGTTTTGCGGTGCCATCCGCCATTTCGAGGTCATCACCAAACTACTGCGTGTCATCCTGAGCCGAACCGAGAAGTTCGCCGAAGGACCTCCATCGAACCATCACCGAGCACGCTCAGTATCAGTAACAAATCCCACGCTGAGATTCTTCGTGCATCCTCATCGGATGCACTCAGAATGACAAGCCACAACTACGCCGATCGCGCCGCTCGGCTTTTCGGTGCACTCAGCGCTTGCAACGCTGCCCGCAGCAACTTCTCAAAATTGCCAGCGCCGGCTTCGCGCTTGGCCTCGGCCACTGCGTTTTCGGCAGTCCGCGCATCGTATCCCAGATTAACCAGCGCCGAGACCACATCCGCTTCGATGCCCGCGGGAGAAGTTGCCGCAGGCCTCTCCGACTCAATGGCCACGGCCTCAAGTTTGTCTTTCAACTCCACCACGATGCGCTCCGCGGTCTTTCTCCCTACACCGGGAATTCTCGTCAGGCGCCCCAGGTCGCCGCCGCGAATCGCCGGCACCAGTTCCTCGACACTCATGCCCGACAAAATTTTCAGCGCGAGCGCGGGCCCCACTCCGGAAGTCGAAAGTAGCAGCTCGAAAAAATGCTTTTCGCGCGCGGAGACGAAGCCGTAGAGTGCCAGCGCATCTTCGCGCACATGAGTGTGAATGAGAAGGGTGACCTCGGTGTGCAGTTCGCCGAGCGCGGCGTAGGTCGAGAGCGGCACCTGCACGAGGTACCCGACACCACCCACGTCCACCAGCACCTGATTCGGTCTTTTTTCGGCGAGCCGTCCGCGTAACTGGCCAATCATCGCTCGCCAGTATTGCCGCCTTTTCTTCGCCTGTCAACGCACAGAAAAAACGTCAGCGGCCGTATTTGCCAACAAGTTCGGCTTGGGCAAGGATGCGGCCTTTCATGGCGCGTTCGACGTCGGCCTTGGTGGCGTCAGCCTTGAGGTTCAGTTTCGCATCGAGCGCGTAGAGCTTGAAAAAATAGCGGTGCGGCTTGCCGGGCGGCGGGCAAGGTCCCCCGTAACCGATTTTGCCGAAATCATTTCGGCCTTGGCGGGCCCCACTCGCAAGCTGCTCCTGCTTCGCGACTCCCTCCGCAAGCTCTCTGGTATCCGCGGGCAGGTCGAAGAGCACCCAGTGCACCCACGTGCCCACGGGAGCGTCAGGATCGTCCATGATGAGCGCCAGGCTCTGCGTTTTTGCCGGCACCTCATTCCAGTCTAATTTGGGCGAGACGTCCGGCCCATCGCAGGTAAACTTCTTGGGAATCGCCTGTCCCGCAGAGAAGGCGCTGCTGGATATTTGAAGAGGCATGCTCCCTCCTTTTTCTTTTTCTTGTGCGAACAGAATTCCGGAAGGGAAGAGAGCAAGAAAAAGCAGAACTTGAGTCAACGAGGGAATCTTTCTGCGCATGGATATCTTCACCGAACTCTTCCCAGACGGCTCCGCGCCTGCGGCGCTTGGTCTGCAAGGAAGCAATGTGCCGTCTTCAGGATAGCGCAGTGGAGGCCGGGCGCAACTACCGGCGGCTGCGGTCTTTGCGCACTGCTTCATCAATCAACGCGTCGAGTTCGCTTCGCGTCAGCGTCACTTCGTCGTCCGCGCTCTCCCCGGCATCGTTGGTGATGGGCAACTCCGCGCCTCCGCCCGGAGGAGGTGAAACGAAATAGCGCGGGCGCGCGGCCATGAGTTTTGCTACTTCCCGCCCGGAGAGCAGCACCGGCTCACCGGCGAGCTCTGCCGCTAGCGTAATCTTGGCACAATGCTCGATGGTCTCCATCCGAAAGAACGCAGTGAGCAGATCTGGTCCGCAGGTCACTGCGCCGTGGTTCGCCAGCAGCAGTGCGTCGTAGTGCGGCACAAAAGGCTCGAGCGCTGCGCTCAACTCCCCCGTGCCCGGCGTCGCATATTGCACCAGCGGAATCTGGCCCAGCCCCACGATCACTTCGGGGAGCAGCGCTTGATTCAGCGCGCGCCCGGCTACGGCAAACCCGGTGGCCGTTGGCGGATGCGCGTGGCAGATGGCATTCACATCCGGACGCATGCGGTAAAAAAGAAGATGCATTGCCAATTCGGAAGAAACTTTGCGATTGCCGGCCAGCTGTCTCCCCTCAATATCCGTGATCACCAGATCCTCGGGCGAAAGCATGCCCTTATTCATGCACGTGGGTGTCGTGAGAATGCGCCCGTCAGCGAGGCGAACGGACAGGTTGCCTTCGCAGGCGACGATGTACTCGTGTTCGTACATCCACCGCCCGGCGACACAAATGTCCCGGGCGTGCTGTTCCGCGCTTTTCGCGTGGCCTGCCAAAAGTGAGTCCGGGGTCATGGGCGGACTCCTTCCTGGCGCGGGAGGAAAATCCGCGCCGTCTCGTTCGAGTTGCCTCAGGCACACTCCGTAGCGGAGTTACGAAATGGCCCCGCCAGCTCCCTGGGACCGGCGCGAGCGGAAAGAAGCTATTACAAAACTCATTTGAAATCTAGGCATAAATGCCGCGGAGCTTGAGCGCGCTGGCCACCCGGTCGATCGCCAGCATGTACGCAGCAATGCGGTTGTTGACTTTGTGTAACTCGGCATATCGCACTACTTCGTCGAAAGCGTTTTCCATGAAGTCCATCAGCCGCTCGTTCACTTCACTCTCTCGCCAGAAGAAACCTTGGCGGTCCTGGACCCATTCGAAGTAACTAACGGTCACTCCGCCGGCGTTCCCGAGAATGTCGGGTATGGTGAAAATGCCTTTCGAATCAATGATCGTGTCGGCCTGCCAGGTGGTGGGGCCGTTAGCGCCTTCACAGAGAATTTTCGCTTGCACCTGGTGCGCATTTTTCTCCGTGATTTGGTTTTCTATTGCCGCGGGGACAGCGATGTCGCAAGGCTGGAAGAGCACATTACGCGCAGACATCTTCGTTCCGCCGCCCGGAAATTCCTGCAGCGGCTTCTTTTGCGTATACACCCAGTCGATCACCTTGGGCACATCGAACCCTTTTTCGTTGTAAAGACCGCCGCCAATATCAGCAAGCCCGATGATCTTATAACCCGCTTTTTGCATTAACTCCGCGGCCAGCGAACCTACGTTGCCAAAACCTTGCACCACGACTCGGCAGCCTTCTTTCTTCATACCTAGTTTGGCGAGAGCCTTGTCGCAGCACATCATCACGCCGCGTCCGGTAGCTTCGCGCCTTCCGCGGGAACCCCCGAGTTCGATGGGCTTCCCTGTCACAACCGCAGTCGTGGCCTGTCCAACGTGCATGGCATAGGTGTCCATCACCCACGCCATCGTCTGTTCGCCCGTGCCCACGTCCGGCGCGGGGATATCGCGTTCCGGTCCCAGCCAAACCGCCAATTCCGCCGTGTAGCGCCGCGTCAGCCGTTCCAATTCTCCGCGAGACATCTTGCGCGGGTCGCAGATCACTCCGCCCTTCGCCCCCCCGAACGGGATATTCACCACCGCGCATTTCCAGGTCATCCACGTCGCCAGCGCGCGCACTTCGTCGAGCGAAACGTCAGGAGCGAAGCGGATTCCTCCTTTGCCGGGTCCGCGCACATTCGAATGGAGAACCCGGTAGCCCGTGAAAACTTCCAACTGCCCGTTGTCCATCCCCACGGGAATGTAGAGCGTAATTTCCTTGCTCGGCCACTTCAGGAAGCGGTAGATGCCCTGCTCGAGTCCGAGTTTGTTTGCGGCAACCTCAAAACGCGCTTCCGCGTTTTGGTAGACATTCATTTCTTCCGGCATCGGAGCTTGCGGCATGCAGAGTTCTCCTTCGCTGACTTTCCCTGATTCCTTGACCCTTAGCTTGCTGCGGCACAGCATGGCTGCGCCAGAACGGTTAACAGGGAACGACACAGCCAGTGCAACGGTAATTCCGGCCCTCCGGGGCCCATTGTCCTTACACAACTTGACCTGTGATTGATTCACAGGTGTGATTTTCTGAGGCCAAGAGAGGTAAGTTTCAGCGGTCTACCCTTACCGCCAGACCTGCCATTTGGCCGGGCCGCCAGTATACGAACCTGTCCCGCGTCCCGCAAGCTGTTGCGCGTCTTCTCCTCCACGCCAGAAATGAGACGAAGACACACGCCCGGCAACATGTGGACAGAACCGTGTTTTGCAGCAGGTTACTGCGCGCGGAATTGGATCGTAACGCTGAGATGCATTGGCACAGCCTTGCCATCGAGCATCGCGGGCTGATATTTCCACTGCCTCAACGCATCCATGGCCGCTTGCTGGAGCAGCGACGGACCGGAAACCACTTTCATGGTGGTGACCCGGCCGTTGGCGTCGATCAGCGCATCGACCGTCACGTTGCCGGAGACATGTTGACTCTTCGCCAGCGCGGGATAGACCGGCAGCACGGAAGAGATTAGTTTCGCCTGTTTCACGTCTCCGCCAACTGCCAGGGGAGCCGCAGGTGCACTGGGCTCCTTGTTCGCAAGCTTGAGAGAGGGAGGCAAACCACCGGCATCGGTTTCTGGTTTTACTTCCTCCAACGAGAGTCCCGCTTCCGTTTCTGCGCCGTTCTGAGCATGCTGGCTCCGTGAAACCTTGGGAGTCGCCAAGCGAACCTCTCCGAGCGACGGCTTTTTCATTTGCACCGAAGCTGGCGCGGGTTGCTCGGTCGAGGATTTGCTCACGATGGTGCCGCTGTCGAGGGAATTCGAAGAGAGTTGCGTGTTGCGGGTCGGCATTGCCGGAGAGCCCGCTGACGCTGCGCCGGAAAGCTTCGACCCCGAGTTGGTTTGCGCGATCGAGTCGTTCCTGACCAGCGATGCCTGCGAGACTGCCGGCCCCTCCTGGGCGGGAAGATTCGTCTTCGATGCCGTTTCCTCTTGCGGTTTCGTCTGCAAAGGCGCTGTTGTGGGAGCAGAAACTGCCAGCGCTTGCGCATCTGGGACGCTGGCGTGAACGCCGCCGGATTGTTGGTTCATGGTCCACCAACCGGCAAAGGCTAACAGCACAATGCCCGCGCCTATCGCCGCGTACAGCACGCTATTTCCAGATTTCGTAAAGGGGCTCGCCGCAGGGCTCTCTTCCTCATCAATGGGGAGCGCGCTGCCGAACTCCGGAATGCGCAATTCGGAAACTTGCCCTTCTTCCGCTGGGACGTTGGGCTCCGCGGCTAATTCCTCTATTTCAGGCTGCTCCGCAAAGCGCTTGGCTTTTTCTCTCAGGACCAGTTCCTGGGTCGAAGAAGGGGCTGCGGCGTTGCGCGCCAGAGGCTCAAGCCAGGACGGAATCTTCAGTTCTTCTTGCTCCAAAGAGTCCAAAGAGGAGATGGGTACCGCAGGGGCGGCTTTCGCCGATTCGTCCGGTTCAGCAAGAATCGGAGCCGATAGAGACGCGTTGGAAGGCTCCAGGATTTGCGCCCTCTTCTCGTGAATCTGGTCTTTTTCAACCACCGGAAAAGAAGGCGCTTCCAGCGAGTGGTTCACAGGCGAATCGGAAACGGATTCGGCAAAATTCATCGTCGAAAGCTCTTCCTGCAAGCGCGCGGTGCGCTGTTTTAGCGTTTCGGTCTCGGGATCGATGGGGACCTGCACTTGCGGCGGTGGCGGCACAACCGGCGACGCGGCAGGCTTTACTTCGAAGAAGGGAGCGAGACTCGATAGGTCGACTTTGGATAGGTCCGAAGGTGCCTCTGGCGAAGAAGCAAAAATGCTAGCGGGCTTGTCGGAAGTGCGTTGCAAATCAAAAGTCGGAAAGTCTGGCGAGGCCGACTGCGGAACAGTGGATTCCGGCGTGATTTTCGGCGCAGCCGTCGAGGACGCCGCCGCAACAACGGGCCCGGCAGATTTTGGCTTCGAGGCACCGAGCAGCGAGGCGGAATCGAGAGCTGGCGGAACAATGGATGAACCTGCGGCAGTGATGGGCGTGCCCGGAGACGTGGACTTCGGCGGCACTGGCGCTTTCGGCGCAACAAATTTCGGCGCAACAAGCTTTGGCGCGACGCTCGCCGTGACTGCCGGGACGGAGGGTTTGGCCGCGCCATTGCCAGGCGCGTTCCTCGCGGGAAACTCCCCGATTTTTGCCGCCGCCGGTCGCACAGGAGCAGGAACCTGCGAACCGCTTGAAGCTGGCGGACGAGCTGTTACTGGCGCGGGCTGGGCCGCGGAGCCAATGTGATCGCCGGGAAAACGCATGCCCCAGAATCCCACGGCGGCTTCGGTAAATTCCAATTCCACATAGCCGCTGACGTTGCGGTAGTTCTTGGACTTGACGACTTGGCAGACCACTTCTTTTTTGGTTCGTTCATTGGTGAGGAACAGCAATTGTCCCGGAGCAACGGAGGACGAAAGACGGATCACCGCCCCGGCACCAAAAACGAGTACAGTCTTGGTCGTTTCGGAGAAAGGTTCGCGTTTGTTGCTGCCTTCCATGGCGCGCGCGCCATTGACGGTAACAGGAACTTCCAGCGCGACAGCCTGCTGCCTTGGCGCGGGTTCGGCGGAGGACACCGGCGCTGAAGCCGAGCGTGACTCGGTCTCTGGCGTTGCCGTTGAAGTGTCGGATTCTTTGATAATAGGAGGCATGGCGCGCACACCCGCGAAGCAAGATTTTGCTGCTGGCCCTGTCCAGGTTTTCCCCAAAGGCCTACCTTTATATCTTCCCCTTCCACGGAGACGGCCAGCTATAGTACGCGCGTACTACCATGGAAACACCTGTTCGTGAGGACAGGCCCGAATTCCGCGGGCGCGCGAATGTGGTTGGGTCGAGGCGGCAAGAAATGGGCGGCGGGTGAAGAAATCTTTCCTTCTACCGCGGAAGGGGGGGTTGGAACCGTTCGTCGACTTCAACTTGGTAGCCGGTGACGAGTTTGTTGGTTTCGTTGGCCATGCCGATGATCGCCTGTAATTCCTTAAACATGGCGTTGGTCATGCCTTTGCCGAAAGCGGAAGCCGTGTGCGAAGCGATGCAGTAGGTGCAGTTGTTGGTGACGCTCACGGCGATGTAGATCAATTCCTTGGTGAGTGGATCGAGCGCGCCCGGAGCCATAATCTGTTTGATACTCTCCCAGGTGCGCCGCAGCAGGGCGGGATCGTGAGCGATGGCTTTCCAGAAATTGTTGATCCAGTCGATCTTGCGTGTCGCCATGATGTCATCATAGATGGCGCGCACTTCCGGGCTCGCGTCCTTGTACTCGATCAGTCCGAAGGTGGACATAAGCATCTCCAAACTTTTCTTGAGGATTACAGACCTCAAGTTAGCAGGAATTGAAGAACCTGTGTAGCAGCGGCTTTACGCCGCTGCCGGCGGCGAGTAAACCCGCCCGCTGCGGGTCTTTGGTATGAATTTCTTCGCTCCCGTGCATAAAATTCATTCTTCTTGACAGCGGGCGCTGGGGCGGGTTACAACTTTGTGACAACAGGCACATGGTGTTGAAGGTGTAGGGTTGCTTGAACCGGAATAGGGCGAGCTGGTCCGGGGGGCTTGTCCTGATGAAATGACGGATCTCGACCGAACAACAGAGTGCAGCCGGTCTCCAATGCGGCTTCTGAGTGGCTCTTGTTTTTCAAACGTGCCCCGAGCGGGTCGGGGCACGAGGGTGCTGTCAGTTAGCGTTTAGATTTCCATGAGGGGGGTGTTAAATATTATGAAGCGCCTAGTTGTAGTGATTCTCATTGTATTTTCGCTCGCGGTGGCGGGTAACGCGCAGAC
>Ga0209160_1000168_pt1 | contig 48773 bp, 42 predicted proteins | sample GraSoiAngelo_153_FD_186167 | JGI IMG/M metagenome (GOLD analysis project Ga0209160, IMG submission 186167) | Grasslands soil microbial communities from the Angelo Coastal Reserve, California, USA - 14_1009_12_40cm (SPAdes) (version 2) | ecosystem: Environmental > Terrestrial > Soil > Grasslands ...
GGGAGGGTCTTGTCCTCAACGTCGCTCGCAACTCGTCCACGATGATGATCACCCTGAGTTCCAGCCAGATCTACGCGGGCGACTACGTCGAAATCGAATAGTCGACTGATCCATTTTCGAGTACTTTCGGCCCGCTGCGTCTTTTTCGCGCGGGCCTCTTCCTTTGCAATGGTTCGGCAATCCTGTGGTGCCAATCCAAAAAGTGGATTGTGTCAGACTCTCTTGATATCGGAACTCTCCGAGAAAACCTCACACGTGAACCCAAATAGACGAGTTTCCGGGTCTTTCCAAGCTTCGCGCCGCAATCCTGCCTTGCGGCAGGTTTCCTCAAGAAATTGCTCGCAGGTGAAACGATGTTCGATCGCGACTTGCGGCAGCAGAAGTCCGCGCTGTGCATGAAGAACAATCAAAAGTCCATGCCGTCCGATTTCGATCGCCTCGGGAAGGATCGGCTCCAAAGGCGAAAGAAGAGAGATCTCGATGTCCATCTCTTCGAGTTGGGTCTCTTTCATAGGAGCGAATCGAGGGTCCTCTATTGCAGCGCTGACGGCGCATCGGACGATGGATTCTCCCAAGGGCTCGCTGGGTTCTGTCACCCCGATGCAACCTTGTAATTGCCCGCGAACATGAAGGGTTACGAAGACTCCGCGTCGCACCGTAAAGATTCCCTCCCGAGGGATCGGGTCTGGCAGTTTGTGGCGTGAGACGGCCTCGACAACGGCTTTGCGGGCTAATTTCAGCGCGGCGCGCCGGTCTGTTTCAGAGAGGAACGGCATCCTGAGACTTCTTGCGGGCTTCGAGCATCCGCAGCTTGCGGCGCTGCTTGATGCTATCGTCAACGTGGCTCCAGAAGCGCAGGAAATACTGCGCGGCAGACACCAAGGCGCTGATCACCACGAGCCAGAGCAGGATGAGCGCCAAGGGTTTGAATGACGGGTGTCGCGCACCCACAATCACGATCGCCACGGCGCAGACCTGCAAGACCATCTTTGTCTTACCGAGAGTAGACGCCTCAATTGTGAATCCCTCTGCGGAGGCAATGTTTCGCAGTCCGAGGACCGTGAATTCGCGCCCAATGATGATCACCACCATCCATGCCTTAACAAGGTGCATATCCACGAGTGCGATGAACGCAGCGGAAATCAGCAGTTTGTCCGCAATTGGGTCGAGAAGAATTCCCAGCGTGGTAACCTGCAGCCGTCTTCGCGCGAGGTATCCATCCGCCCAGTCCGTGGCCGCAGCCAGTAGCAGGATCAGTACGCCCCAGACTTCGAAGTGCATCGAAAAACCCATCACCTCAACGTTGGGGCTGCGGGTCAGAAGAATCACAATGAGAACGGGAACGAAAAATATCCGCAGCAGCGTCAGTGAGTTCGGAAGATTCATGGGCGCATGACGGCGGGGATGCCGCCCCGTGGCTTCAGCTAGCGCAGTTTTCACTATAGACTTCGTTCCAGGGGGCGTCAACAGATGCAGGGCGCAGTGATGATCCATCCAGGCGTGCTGACATCCTTCTGGCGGAGGACCGACCGAGCCTCACCTAGATACCCCGGAGTTAACAGCGCTGAGCGAATGCAGAGAAATAGCGAAGTATCATGGGAAAGCCGATTGCTGCAGAACTGTGCAAATGTTCCGGAGGCCCTGACCCCAGAAGACAGTTTAGCGTTGCAGCGTTAGACCGAGGAAAATAAATATAAGCCTTTTATTTTCTGTAGGATATGATGGTTCGCCTTGCGGCTTGCTCTTGCGGCGCAGAAAAGAAGCGGGCACTCCCTACGAATACGGGGGCACAGTTTCCACAACGTTTTCCACAGATAGTGACGGTGAGGGACCCAGGGAATAGAGACCTCCCAAGTGTCCAAGAATGAACGATTAACGGGGTTTTCCCCAGTTTACCTAGCAGTTACCACGCCGAAGAAAAAGCGAGCCTTCTAGATGGCGCGTGGTCCGCGAAGCAGCCGCACGGGGAGCAGGAAGAGCGCGCTGATGAGGCCCAAGACCCCGTGGACAGCGATGCCCAGGATGCGCAAAGGCAAAGTCAGCAACCACACGATAGGATAAAGCACCAGGGCCAGCAACGCGACGGGCCAGCATAGGATGAAGAGAATGCACCAAAGAAAGAAGGCAGCCACGGCAACCTCGCTTCGGAGGCTTCTGCGCAAGCGACATCATGCGCGTACGCGTAGCCTCCCTATTCAAACTAATCTACGACAGGGAACGCGGAAAAGTTTCCTTCAACACATAGTTATTCAGACGCAGGCGCGCCGCGATGGACGCGGGAATCTCGGCATGGAGACGCATGTGGGAATCATCGATTTCGGCATGCAAAACGCGACCCAGCGCATGAATCATTGCCAGTGTACGCCCTTCAGCCAGGGGAAGGCGGATGGAAAGGGTCAGAACAGGGTCAATGGGCATTTCGGCATCCATCCTTTGCAACAGCTCCTCGATGCCTTCGCCCGTCAGCGCCGACACCAGGATCGGCGCGCCCTCTCCGGCGCTAGCCGCGCCGGTCGCGATCGCCTCTCGCTCTTCAGGGTTGAGACGGTCGATCTTGTTCAGCACGCGCAACCGCGGACGATTCACGACACTGAGCTCCCACAAGATTTTTTCGACCTCTTGGTCGAGCTCATGGTGACGAGGATTCGAGACATCGCTGACGTGCAAAATCAGTGCCGCTTCCTGTACTTCTTCGAGCGTGGCGCGAAACGCCGTCAGCAAGCCTTTCGGCAAGTCACGAATAAATCCTACCGTGTCCGACAGCAGCACGCGCCGGTTCGAGGGAAGACGAATCGCACGAATGGTCGGGTCAAGGGTGGCAAACATCTTCGAGGAGACCAGCACTTCGGCACGGCTAAGTGCATTGAACAATGTCGACTTGCCCGCATTCGTATAGCCCACCAGCGCGATGGTTCCCAACGGAACGGCATTGCGGGCCTCACGGCGGAGCGCCCGTTGTTTGCGTACCTCATCGATATCGGTTTCAATCCTGCGCACGCGCTCGCGAATCCGGCGGCGATCGGTTTCCAATTTCTTCTCACCAGGACCGCGGACGCCGATACGCCCCGCACCGCCGCCTGCGGCACCTCCACCGCTCTTGCCGCCCAGCCGCGACATCGCGACGCCTTTCCCGGTCAGGCGCGGCAGCAGATAATTCAATTGTGCCAGCTCCACTTGCAGCTGGCCTTCGCGACTTCGTGCGTGGCGCGCAAAAATGTCAAGAATGAGTTGGGTGCGGTCGATGACCCGGCGTTCCGTAGCCGCTTCGATGTTTCGCTGCTGCATCGGAGAAAGATTGCTGTCAAAAATGATCAGCGGCGCTTTGTGCGCCGTGGCCTCGGCGCGAATTTCGTCCAGTTTGCCGCGCCCGACGAGCGTAGCCGGGTCCGCAGCCTCGCGTAACTGGAATACGGTTCCGGCAACTTCCGCTCCCGCGCTGTGCGCCAGTTCGACTAACTCGGAAAGTGATTCACGGCCCTGCTCGCCCGCCGGCATGCCGGGAAAACGAGGCACGCGCTTCCAACCCACGCCAACCAGCAAGGCGCGCTCCATTGTCGAGACTTGATGCTGTGTTTTCGTCACGGAAGCCGGCCGGAAGTCATCGTGCGGACTTGCCCATTTCTGAAAGGACCCACCTCTAAACCAATTATACGCTTCTCTAGATTGCTCCGCGACCTGCTCGCAATCCCTGCGTCTGAAGCCATCCAAGCACAGCGGCTCCTAAATCCGCATCGTCGCCAAAGCCCCAAAACCAGCGCACATCCGTTTCCTTGCGAAACCAAGTTACCTGGCGTTTGGCGTAACGCCGAGTGGCCTGCTGAATGCATTCCCGTGCCTGTTCCAATGGGATTTCGCCTCGCAAAACAGCCAGCAATTCGCGGTAGCCGATAAAATCAAACGGCTTTGCCTCATCGTTCAAACCACTCTTTACTAGCGCTTCTACTTCGCGCAACCAGCCTCGCTTCAGCATGAGATCCATCCTCGCATTGATGAGTTCATGCAGACGCTCGCGTGGCGGCATCAACCCAATCTTCAAGACTCGCCATCCTTCAAGGCGATTGCGGCCCGAGCGATGCACTTCGGAGATGGGCTTGCGCGCCAACACGCACACTTCGATGGCGCGAATCAGTTTTTGTTCATCCGCTGGTCCGATTTTTTGGGCGCCCTCCGGATCGAGGCGCTTCAAGATGCGATGCAAATAGCCAGCCGGATGCGCTTCTGCACTTGCCCTCAGCCGTTCGCGCAATTCTTCGGAGCGCTGCGGAGCATCCGCAAGGCCTTCGAGCAGCGCCCGCAGGTACAATCCGGTTCCCACAGTGAAGACCGGCAGGCGCTTTCGCCGCCGCAAATCATCCAGGATGCCTAATGCGCGTTGGCGGTACCCGCCTGCTGTCGCTTCTTCACTCGGGCTGAGTACGTCAATCAAATGATGCGGAACGCCCCTGCGCTCCGCGACACTGAGTTTCGCGGTGCCGATATCGAATCCCCGATAGAGTTGGGTGGAATCGCAAACGACCACTTCGCCGTGAAACTGCTGCGCGAGGGAAACGCCCAGTGCGGATTTTCCTGATGCCGTCGGCCCAACGATGGCAACGAGAAATGGCAGCGAATTTTTCTCATTCATCGAAAGAGGAGATGCCGTGCCCGCACAAAAATGAAGATGAGCACGAACAAGGCGAGGAGAAGACTGCCGACGATTTGCTGGGGCCTGAGTTTCATTTTTGCTGGTAATAATACTCCAGCGGAATGTTGTACAGGTAGGTGTAGCGCAATTCGATATAGGGGCCCTTGAACTGAGCAGGCAAAGGCTCGAAAGGGTTTGAGGTGCGCACGGAAGAAACGGCGGCCCGGTCAAGCGGTTCCTTCCCCGAATAGCCCCGGATAATCGGTTCCTCGGGTGGCACGCTGCCGTCGCGCATGATGCGGAATGTCAGCACCACGATGCCTTTTTCTCCCAGGTCAACGGAGGCAGGCATGACGGCAAACCAACTGCGTTTTACGGTGAAATACACGCGCTGGAGATAGCTGTTGAAGTCCACGCCCTGATCTGGCGTGAGCATTTCAAGCCCGCCATAAGCTGTTCCACCGCTGCCGCCGCCGCCACCGGCGGCGCGGCCGCCCGGGATTTGGCCCCCGCCGACAATCGGTCGTGGACCTGAGCTCTGCGCTGCCCGCAAGGAATCCTGAATGCCCTGGCCTGGAGAAGATTCTTTCGGCAAAAGCAACCTGTGCTGCGGCTGCGGAGTGTCCGGCGTTTCGAGTTTCAGCACAGGTTTGGGCGCCTCGGTCTTCGGAGCTGGGGCGCTCGGCTGCGGCTCGGGCAAGCCAGCGTTGGCCTTCGGCACTGGCGCACTGGGCAACTCTTTCACCGGCCGCTCCGGTTGCGGCGCGGGCGTGGGCTGGATGGGAGGTGCCACTTCGCGCAGCACGCGCGGATCAACGCGCACTTTAGGCGATGGCGGCAGCGGGTTCGTCGGGGGCTTCGACGGTTCAAATGCACCGGGAGGAAGCAACAACTTCAATTGATTGCGCGCCATTTCGATTTCCGTCTGCGTCGGCTCATGCGGCGGAAACAGTTTCGATTGCAGCAAGATTGCACCGATCAGCAGAACGTGGAAGGCAACCGAGCAAAACCGCGTGACGATTTGCCATTTGGCCTTCTCTTCCTTTTGTTGTTCGGGAACCGCGAGATGTACTTCACCAGTCGTAAAAATATCGGGTTCGACCAGGTCCGGTGACGGGAGAATCGTCATCGGCTCGATGACAGAAGGAGGAGCGGCACCAGCCGGCACAGTGATGCGTTCATCGAGATCCGTCGGTTGTAACGGCGTCGAGAGATCTTCGTGGACACCGTAGGCTTCGCGGTTCACATCGCGCGGCACGACCACGCGTGCCGCAATGGATTCAAGAGGCAGATTTGTGGGGATGGTGGACTGGCCGTTCAATGGCACGATGGGCAGCATGGCCGGCACGAGGGTACGTTCGTCCATTGTCGTGGGACGGCGGCGCTGCGTTACCGCATCGGCCGGTACAGGTGGACGAGCGCCAATCGGAACTAGAATCCGCTGGATCATCAGGTTGTTTTTTCTCGCGCGGCGAGTGCTTCTGGTTGGACGCGCGCCGCGTGCTCCTGGATGCTTGCCATGACGCGCGTGGCCAGTTCGAGGGCCGCGCGTCCGGCGGCACCATTCGTGGGCGGCTCCTTGCGGGTGCGCGCGGCCTGGACAAACGTTTCGAGTTCCGCGTATAAGGGCTCGACTGCAGGCGCATTCAGCTTCTCAAACCCAAATTCGGGCTGTGGGCCCAGCTTCTTCACCCCGATGCGCAGGGCATCGCGTCGTGCGTAGTCCAGCGAGATGTACTCGTGTTGCTGGAAGAAGCGCATCTTGCGCACGCGCTCCGTGGAAACACGGCTCGCCGTCACATTGGCCACGGCCCCGCCCGCGAATTCCAATCGGGCATGCGCGATGTCCACTTTGTCGGTCAATACGGGTATGCCGACGGCTTTCACTTCCGTCACAGGCTCTTTGACCATCGCCAGCAAGATATCTAGATCGTGGATCATCAAATCATAGATTACGTCCACATCGAGGCTGCGCGGCGTAAAAACGCCCAATCGGTGCACTTCGAAAAACAGCGGACGATTCAGAATCGGCTCAACCGCCCGCACGGCGGGATTGAAGCGCTCGACGTGGCCTACCTGCAGGATCCGCCCATTTCTCAATGCTGCCTCGAGCAACGCGTCGGCTTCGGTCAAATCCACGGCCATGGGCTTCTCGACAAGAACGTCAAGGCCCATCTCCAGTAGACGGCATCCCACTTCGGCATGCGCGATGGTCGGAACCGCCACACTCACTGCATCAGCACGGCCGCGCAGTTCCTCGAGACTTTGCAGAACCGGCGCCTGAAACTCCGCCGCAACCGCGGCAGCACGCTGTCGATTCTGATCGTAAACGCCAACGAGCTCCGCGCCGTCGAGTTCGCGGTACACGCGCGCGTGATTGCGCCCGAATTCGCCGGTGCCAACGACGGCGACACGAATCCTCCTCGGTACTGCCGCCGCGCTCATACTTTGTTCATTCCCCTAAAAGCGTTGCTTGGTTCCGCGAAAGCAGCGGGAGGAAATGCCTGAATCGAGATTTCCGTCGCATCCGCCAATTCGACCAGCTTTTTGCGGTCAAAGAGCAGCGTCCGCCCCGCGTCCACGGCCAGAGCCGTGGCGCCGGCGGCCCTCATCTGTTCGATGGTGGGCAATCCGACCACGGGTACATCAAAGCGCATGTCCTGACCTGGCTTGCTCACTTTTACGACTACGAGCGGCTTGCCGGCGGCGATTCGAGCGGCTCGGCCGATCACTTCATCCGTGCCTTCCATGGCTTCGACGGCAATGCACGCGCGCTCGGCGATGACCACCGTTTGCCCAATGTCCATTCCTGCGATTTGCTGCGCGAGCCCGCGCCCATACGCGATGTCTTCCGCTTCGTGCTCATTCGGTGCGCGCCGCGTGAGCACGCCAGCTTCCGGCACCAACGGCTTCAGAAAGAGCGTCGAGTCCACGAGCCGGATGCCTTCCTCTTCGAGCACCCGAGCCACGGCGCCGATGAGGGCATCGGTGTTCTTTCGAGGCAGCGAAAACAGCAGCTTCGCCAGTTTCCAGTCCGGGCGGATGGAGCTGAAAATTTTGTTGTGCTTCACTTGCCCGGCCATCACCGCCTGGGTCACGCCTTCCTGATGCATCACGTCGATGGTCTTGCTCAACTCGCCGAGGCTCACCCAGTGCACGCGCTTCGCGGCTTTCTCCAGTTCCGGCCATGCTTCTTCCTTTATCGCAATGACCGCCATCTCGATCCCCTGGCTGCGTGCGCCCTCAAGCACCAGAAACGGAAACCGCCCATTCCCCGCGATGAGTCCCCAGCTTGTCGTATTTGAATTCGCGTCAGCCATGAAATCAGCAGCCGTTTGTCTACTTCACAATGCCGCGCTCGGCGCTCTCGATGAACTGGATCAGTTCTCGGACATCGGCCGACTCGTGCAGCGTTTTTTTCATCTCCGCCAGGGCTTGCGAGGTATTCATTTTCGAGCGCATGAGCAGCCGGTACGCGCGCTTCAGGGCCGCCAAGCGCTCCGGCGAGAACCCTTTGCGCTCAAGTCCAATCGTATTGATGCCGAAGCTCTTCGTCTCGCGCTCCGTGACCACTTTCGAAAAGGGCGGCACATCCTGTGTAATCACCGTCGATGCGCCGACGTAAGCGTAGCGGCCGATCCGGCAAAACTGGTGCACCGGACAAAATGCCCCGACGGTCGCAAAATCTTCCACGGTGACGTGTCCCGCCAGAGTCGCCCCGTTCACAAACAGCGTGTGGCTGCCGACACGGCAATCGTGCCCGACGTGCGAATAGGCGAGGAAAAAATTGTCGTCACCCAGGGAGGTTTTGCCACCGCCTTTTTGTGTTCCGCGGCTCACGGTCACATACTCACGGAAAATGTTCCCTTTGCCGACGACCAATTCGACGCGTTCACCGCAATAGGTGTAGTCCTGGGGGTCGCCGCCAATCAGACAGAAGGGATGGAACACATTGTTCTTGCCGAATTTGGACGGTCCCTGCACAACCGCGTGCGCGTGCAGGATGCAGCCGTCCCCCAGTTCCACCTCCTCGCCCACAACCGCACACGCGCCCACCTTTACGCCTGCTCCAAGCTTCGCGCTTGCCGCCACCACGGCTTGCGGATGAATTTCAGGCTTCGTCATTTTGCCGGTGTTGCCGCCTGGGCTGCCGGTTCGCGGTCCACCATCTTGCACATCAGAGTTGCCTCGGCAGCCAGTTGGCCACCGACTGTTGCGCGCCCTTCCAGCTTGCAGAAATCACCGCGCCACGAAAGCACCTTCATCTCGACCCTCAATTGATCTCCCGGCACGACGGGCCGGCGAAACCTCGCGCCATCCACTGCCGCAAAATAGAGCAATTTTTTTTCGCGGTCGGGAACCTCCTGCAGCAGCAGCAATCCACCGGTCTGCGCCATGCATTCGATAATCAGCACGCCCGGCATGACCGGGGCGCCCGGAAAATGCCCCTGAAAGTAAGCCTCATTGATGGTTACATTCTTCACGCTCACGATCCTTTTCAGGCGCTCCATCTCCACCACGGCGTCCACAAACAAGAAGGGATAGCGGTGCGGCAGAATTTTCTGTATTTCCACGACATTCATGATCATTCCTGCTCTCCGTGGCCGCACACCCGCTCGGCGGCGTTCGGCACTTCCCCGGGAAAACTCCAATTATATGCGAACCTCTGCCCTCCGCCTATGCGCTCTTCCCTCGCGGCAACGCTTTCCGGGCCTTGGAGATTGCGAACGCCGGATTGGTGCAGTCGGGTTGCCCTGCTCTCAGCGCGTTGCTAGCATGTCCGCACCATGCAGGATCCCTGTCTGCCCAGAGAATTCTTGAGCGCTCTGAAGCCGCGCGTGCCGGAAATGCTTGCCGTTTTGCAGCAGTTTGTGAACGCAGAATCGCCCAGCCTCGAAAAGGCTGCGGCGGACCATTGCTGCGGCATAATCGCCGAAGAGTGGTGGAGGCGTGACGCGCGGGTCGAACGGATGGAGCAAAAACATCGCGGCGATCATCTTCGAGCGATCTATGCACCGGACAAATCTCAGCCTGTCGGCCAGCTTACGGTGCTCGGTCATTACGACACGGTCTATTCGACGGGGGCACTGGCAAAGATGCCCTTCCGCATTTCCGGCGGCAAGGCCTATGGACCGGGAACTTTCGACATGAAAGCCGGCATCGTCCAGGCGCTTTTCGCGCTGCAGGCGCTTCAACAAACAAAGCTCGCGTTGCGCAAGCGAATTGTCTTCTTATGGACATCCGACGAAGAAATCGGCAGCCAATCTTCCCGCAAACTAATCGAAACGGAAGCCCGCCGTAGCGACGCCGTCTTCGTGCTGGAGCCTTCCTTCGGACCGCGTGGCCTGCTGAAGACCGCACGCAAAGGCGTCGGTGAGGCCGAATTGATTGTCCATGGGCGCGCCTCTCATGCGGGCCTGGCCCCCGAACAGGGAATCAACGCCGTTTTCGAATTGGCTGCACAGCTCACGCGCATCGAGAAGTGGAATGATCCCCGCCGCGGCGTTAGCATCAACGCCGACATCGTAGAGGGTGGCACTCGCACCAACGTCATTGCAGAACGTGCCCGCGCCGTTCTCGATCTGCGCGCCCTGAAAGCTTCCGACATGCGCACGCTCGAACACCGCCTCCATGCCCTTCGCCCTGTTCACAAAGGGGCTCGCCTTGATATCACTGGCGGGTTCGATCGTCCTCCGCTCGAGCGCAAAGTGAGCGCAAGACTCTTCGAGCGCGCGAAGTCCCTCGCACGGCAAATGAGTCTTCGCTTGGGCGAATGCACCGTGGGCGGCGGCTCAGACGGAAATTTCACCGGCGCTCTTGGCATTCCCACGCTCGACGGGCTCGGCGCGGTCGGTGATGGCGCACATTCCTCTCACGAGCACGTCTTCATCAAAACAATGCCCGCCCGCGCCGCGCTACTCGCGACTCTTCTCGCCACTTCATAGGGGCTTAAATACATGTCGCAAGAGATTGGGTGGAGAATTCGTTCAAGTAAATAGAGACGAGGGAATCTAACGAAGGTAATTCTTGCGTAGATATTCCGCGGTGGATTGCATCAAGTCGTTGTAATCGCTGTGCAACACTTCCCGCAGCGCCGTCTCCGTGGCCATGCCAGCCCCGATCCGGTCCAGGATACGTTCGACATCGCCCATGCCGTCCGTTTGTATGATGTATTCGATATTGGCGAGCGCCCACGCGTAGGCAAAGTGTGCTGCGCTGCGGTCCAGGCCCATCCAGGGGCTCTCCAGCCGACCCAGCGGAATGGCATTCCCCTTGTCAAAAATCTGCACCAGCGCAGCCGCATCTTCGCCGCTGCGATCCCCTGCCATCCATTGCGCTAGTCCTTCATTGACCCAGGTTGGTACGCGATTCCCACAGTTTGCCGCGACCAGGCAATTGCCACGGGTCTTTTGCCGCACAAAGCTGTGCGTTAACTCGTGCATCAAAACGTGAGATAGCTCTTGGTCTACACCTGACAGGCCCTGCACGGGGACGCGAATCCGGCCATCGTTAAGCGCACCCACCCAGGAGGGCGCCCGGGTTATATCGCTGAAGGCATCCTGCGTGTAGAGAATCACTCCGATCGATTCCGGCGGCGTGAAGTTCAGCTCGGATTCGATGGCGGAGAAATGCATCTCCAAGGTGCGGAGCACATCGCGGGCCAGAGCCGGTGCCGCCGTGCCGTTGTAACGCAACTTGAAGTGGCTGCTTTCATTTTCCCTGTAGCTCTCTTCTTCCTTCTTGTCGCGTTCCGCTCTTTCTAACGCGTCGCGCACCTCTTTTTCGGGCCGCAGCGCGAGTGCGCGTTTCCACTCGGCGATCGCTTCATCCAGCTTGTTTAAGCCGTAGTACGACCAACCGGTTAGTTTGGCCACGTCAGGATTATCCGGCGCGTAACGCCGCGCTCTCTCCAGATATTCTAAGGCCTGCTTATACTCGCTCCGCTCCAGATGAATGTATGCGGCGTTCATCAGCAGCGCTGGCTCCTCGGGCGCATAAGAGAGCGCAGTGCGCTCGTCGCTCAGGGCATGCTCCGCATCACCCCTTGAGAATTCGAACACTGCCGCAGCATGATGGCCCACGGCCGCATTAAAGCTTGCCCGCGGCGTTCCCAACCTGGCTTCGCTTTCCAACTTCGCGATGTACTCTCGATCGACGGACCCGTCGTGAACAGCGGCGCGCTCCACCTCTTCGGTGCCCCTGCCCTCAGCCGGACGCAGTTCCGGCGGCGCGATGGCGAGGTTTGCAGCCATAGCGCCGGTTGAACCGCTAAACCCACCCCTTTCAATATGGTCAACGATGGACTTCGGCAGGCTCAGTTCTCCGGCGGACGTGAGGTATTTGACCTTGTCCCCTTCCTCAACGGCGCTCATGGCCGTGATGCGGCGACCGTTCTTGAGAACAATGGTGTCGGCCGCTATCCGCCCGCCCGGCAGGACCAGCGCGGCACCCAACAGGAGGAGGTGAATTCGATTTGGACCGGCCGTTTGCCGCATTTTTCTATTGTAATTCCCTGCGGTCCTTCGGACCGGCTCGCCTTGTTCCCTCATGCCGAAAGTGACTACACTTCTTGTATGTGGGTTGGCGGGAAAGTTTTCACGTGGTTTCTCCTTGCGCCGGCTGCATTTCCGGCAACAGAAAAATCACCTCATGAGTTATATGATGCGATCAACGCATTGTCTGTCGATGCTTCAAATGTTTATCAGCTCTCTGCCTCCGATCGCATCGAGCTTCGGCGCGGCGACGCCGTAATTTCCTTTGAAGAGGGAGCCCTGGCCTTCTTCTCCCCGCTCGAGGGGCGGGTCACCGGCGCCGTTTTCTCCGGTCATGGCCATGTGCTCGCCGCGCCGCGTGATCTCGTTGAGAAGCAGCAGATGGGCCGCTTTCTCGGTGCTCCGATTCTCGATCAGGCATTCGTTAATGCTTACATCCGCTTCACGGATAGAACAGCCGAGGAACTTCTTTCGCAATTCCGCGCTGCCCATCTCGCACCCCAGACAAACACCGCCGTCGCCTCCGAGTGGAATTCCACACTGGCTCGGCTCAACCCGCGCCATACTCTCCGCATTCTTCTCGACCTGCTTTCGCCCGACCCTGAGCCCAGCTTTTACGCCGGGCTGGACGGCGAGTCAACGGGCCCTTTTGACGTCGTCTTGGATGCGCAGCGCGCAGAACAGTTTCTTCTTGGCCAGGTGAACAAGACCGCGGCTGGGACTTTTTTCGACGTTTGGACGTCGCACGTCACATCGGAATACCCGATTCGCCCCGCGGCCTTCCATGCCTTGGACTATTCCCTGGAGACTTCCATTCTTCCCAACAATGCTTTGGACGCCACTGCCACCGTCCAGATTCGCGCCGAAACAGGCAAAGAGCGCGTCTTGGTGTTTCAGCTTTCTCGCGCCCTGACCATCGACCGAGTGACGCGTGAGCACGGTGAACCGCTGGCCTTCTTTCAGAATGAGGGCATGAGCTTGCAAGAGCTCAGCGCTCGCGGCAACGACTTTGTGTACGTCGTCCTTCCGGAAACTCCGGCGCCCCGCCTCGAATTTACTCTTCATTTTCACTATCGCGGCAACGTGATCGAAGACGCGGGAAACGGCGTGCTGTTCGTTGGCGCCAGAGAAAGCTGGTACCCGCATCTCGGCGATGCTGCTGAATTCGCAACCTATAAATTGACGATTCGATGGCCTCGCAAGCTTCGCCTCGTCGCCACCGGTTCTAAGCTCGAGGAACACGAGGATGGCGACTTTCGTGTCGGGCGTTGGAAAGCGGAAAACCCCCTGCCTGTTGCCGGTTTCAATCTGGGCGAATACGCTTCCGCTTCACTCGCTTCCGGCGGCCATTCCATCGATGTCTACGCCAATCGCCAGCTTGAAGAAGATCTGAGAAATCGCCTTGCGGCATCACCCTCGGACATGATCACCACCCCTTCCGGAACCCACGGTGCTCCGTCCGCCGGATTCGCTCCGAGCCTTCCCAGCTTCCCTCCTAGCCCCGCCGATGCGCTCAAACAACTCGGCAAGGAGATCGATTCCTCGATTCGTTTCTACGAGAACTTCTCCGGCCCTTTTCCTTTTCACAATCTCAGCGTCTCGCAGATTCCCGGAACGTTCGGCCAGGGTTGGCCTGGCCTGCTCTACCTTTCCACTTTTTCCTTTCTACCCTTGGAAGCTCAGCAGCGCGCCGGACTCACCACCACGGGCCAGGAGCACTTCACCGAGCTGGTTCCCTATCATGAAGTCGCCCATCAATGGTGGGGCAACGTGGTCGGCTGGGAAAGCTACCGCGACCAGTGGATTGACGAAGCAATCGCTAATTATCTCGCGCTGCTTTTCGCCGACACCAAAAGGAACCCCGATCACACTCTTCATATTTGGCTTTCACGGTATCGTCATCAGCTCATGGAGAAATCCCCAGGGGCCGACGAGTCCCCGGGCGACATTGGCGCGCTTTCACTCGGCCAGCGTCTCAATTCCTCCAAGTCGCCTTCTGGTTATGAAAGGGTCGTCTATAGCAAAGGCTCCTGGATGATTCACATGCTTCGGGAAATGCTCCGCCAGCCTGGCAGCAAGAATCCGGACGCGCGATTCACCGCTCTCCTTCAGAAGCTCGTAACCAAGTACGCGTACCGGGCGCTTTCCACGGACGAGTTCCAGCATGAAGTGGAAGCCGTCATGACGCCCGGGATGGATCTCGACGGCGGCCACTCCATGGAATGGTTCTTCGAAGAGTGGGTACGGGGCACCGGGATTCCCCACTATCGCGTCCAGTTTACGGCCCATCGCGATGACAAGGGCTACTTGATCCGTGGCAAGCTCTTTCAAACCGGCGTGCCGCGCTCGTTCATCGCCAGCGTCCCGCTTTATGCAGGCGGCGGTCCCGGGCGCACTTTCCTGGGAACTGTTGTGGCGGATGGCCCGGAAACACCGTTCCACTTTCACACACCCAATTTGCCGCACAAAATCGTCATTGATCCCCAGATGACACTACTCTGCACCACGGACTGACCAAATCCAGAGAAAGAAACCACTCGGGATTGAAAGGCGTCTACTTGAATCGTTCGAGCATTAATTGTTGCTCAAGGAGAGGACTATCCAGGTTGAGCGCGGCTTTCCCATTTTCATCGAAGACGTATGCGTAACCCATGGGATCGACGGGGACTCCATGGAGGAGGCCAGCCTCGACCAGTTCCCTGATACGCTTTGGGCGGTGCCCAGAACGCTTCTGGAACTCATCAGCGAGCAGGTCTATCTGCCGGCAGTCTTCCTTTGCCTTCAGCAGATGCAGATGCTGCTCGGCATTCTTCTTAATCTCCGGGTCGCTGGTTGTTGTGTAAATGTCGTTCCAGAGAAAAGCAGAAGTCTCGTAGGACTCTCCCTCCGCCGCAATCCGGGCAGCCATCACTTTCATCCACACAAGCGCTGCGGGGTTCTTGCTTCCTTCGAGGAACGCTTCCGAGGCCTTCGGATAATCTTTCAAGTCGAAGTAGTAAACGAATCCCAGATCTTCGTAAAGACGCCATTGATCCGGATTCGCCTTTATGCCCCGCTGGATAAGTTGCACGGCCAAGTCCGGTCTCCCCGCTCCGGTTGGTGGGAGCTGGCTGAGAAAAACCGCGCCAAACCGGTAGGCTGGAAGCAAATTTGGATCCAAGGTCGTGGTGATGTCCAGGAGCGGCCAGAGCAACTCCAAATTCGCGTTGCCGCGCATGTGTTTATTGCCATAGAACTGCACGACGCGCGTCCAATAAAAGTCCGCTGCCAACGGCGCGTATTCCAGGCTCATCATCTTCAGGAGCTTTCCCGAACTCAGCAGGACATCGTCCCGCTCGCTGCTCATTGCGGTCCGCTGCTTGTCGATAGTGTGCTGCAGTTTCCAGATGCAGGTGAATCCCCCTGCAAGAATCAGAAACAGCAACGCGATGGCTCTCCCGGATTTCATTTCAAATTTCGCTTGGAGAATACGGCCACTGCTGTCGTTAGTACGAGGGTGCAATAAACAACTGCGTACAGTGTATTCTGCACAATGAAAGCTCCGGGCACTTGTCGGCCATGTGCCGCCAAGGCCATAACATTGAAATTCTCAAAGTTCGGCAGCAGATACGAGAGCCATTTCGTGAAAGCCGCCATCCCCGGACTCATGACCCCTTTCGGCAGATCCCGCAACTCTTGCACGTACAGGCCAACAACGTAGAGGCCCGCGGTAAACAGAATCGCCAGCAGCGGCGTTGTAAAACAGGAAAACAGCAGCGCCAGCGCCACAACCAGCGCCAGTTTGAGCCAGATGAAATAAACCGCCACGAATACCGTCGCGTCGCCTCTCTCCAGCGTCTGCTTCGCGTAAAGCAGCGCAAGAAAGAGCCCCATCCCCATCGCCGCTGTGTTCACAGCCAGCGTCAACACCAGCCCGCCAAATTTTCCCAGCAAGAATTCCCAGCGCCGCACCGGCTTCGCCAGCAGCGCATACAGCGTCCGCTTGTCCATTTCCTTGGACACTAGGCCGACGCCGATGAACACCGAAATCAGCAACCCGATCACCGAGATCGCGCTTAAGCCCAGTGTCACGATGACGGTTTGTTCGATCCCGATGGAAATCTGCCCGGCGAGGATCGAGGCCGCCATCATCACCAGTGCGAAAAACACCAGGTTGTACAGTACGCGGTCGCGCACCGCTTCGCGAAACGTATTCAAGGCCACCACCGCGATGCGCTTCACTTTCCGCTCACCTCAACGGCCGCGGCCTGGGCACGGTCGGCTTCCACGAGGTTCATGAAATACTCTTCGAGCGTCGCTTTCATCTCCACCACGGAGAGGATTCGCGCTCCCGCTGCGCGTAGCTGGTCAATCGCGCCATAAATCTCCTCCTCAGGTACCTGTAAGCGGTAGCGGTCGCCCGTGCGTGTCGCTTTCGAAAGCAATGGCGTCGTGCTCTGCCCCGGCAACTCAAACAAAATCTCCATTCCCTGGCTCTTCATGTCCACGATCTGTTCCGGCGCGCCTACTCCGCGCAGCTTTCCTCCCACAATCACGCCCACGCGGTCGCACAACATCTCCGCATCGCTGAGGATGTGCGTGGAAAACAGTACAGTCTTCCCGTCGCGTTTCAATTCCAGAATGATGTCCCGCACTTCGCGCCGGCCCACCGGGTCCAGCCCCGACATCGGCTCATCCAGAATCACGACTTTCGGATCGTGCAGAATCGCCTGTGCCAGCCCCACGCGCTGCAGCATGCCCTTCGAATACTTGCGGAGCTGGATCTTCTTCGCCGTTTCCAGCCCCACTTTCTTCAGCATCCGCTGGATGCGAGCTTTGCGGTCAGCAGCAGTCAGGTCATGAAACCGCGCCAAGTAATCCAGCAATTCCTCTGCGGTTAGGTAGTCGTAGAAATACGGCTGTTCCGGAAGGTAGCCGATGTCGCGGTGCATATCGATGTCGCCAATCGGTTTGCCGAGGATCCGCGCGCTCCCGGCGGTCGGGAAAATCAGTCTCAAGAGCAGCTTGATGGTCGTCGATTTTCCTGCGCCGTTCGGACCGATAAATCCAAAGACTTCGCCCGTCTCCACCTGCATGTTCAAGCCTTCGAGCGACGCCTTTTTCTTCAGGTGCAGAAATCCGTAGGGATATTCCTTGGTCAGATTTTCTGTGTCTATCGCGAGTTCCGTCATGTTTTCATTTTTTGAGAGCGCCTGCCTCATCGTCAATCGCTGAGCTGCAAGCATGTGCGCGGAATGAAACTATACAGGAGAAAACAGCCTCGGCCAGAATGCTCGCTGTCAGGAATTGCTGCGAGAGGAAACAATCTGCACCAGTTCGGGTTGCGTTGCGGGTGGTGTCATCGGCATGGGCTTCAGGTTTTGTGGGGCGCGCCAATTATCCAGCATCCCCACTTGCTGCACGCAGGAAACGGTGCACAGCGGCGCGCAGAATTTGGCCGTAAAAAACTCGCGATGCCGCATCTCGGGAGTATATTGCGCCAGCGGAATCCCGGGGTATCCGCGCTGCTGCGAACACCAGTGCACCAACCCGTCCTCGCAAACGTAAAGATACCGCGACCCCGAGCGGCATCGCCAATTATGTTCTTTCCCCCGCGCCACGTTATGCTGAAAATCGTTGAACCGCGAAAAAGATCGCTTGCTCAGCGTCATGATCTCTTCAAAGATCTCGATTTCCCGTGGCCCCAGGGGCTTCAATTGCCCGTTATGGTCGTGGATAATTCCCACCGTGCTGGTCAACCCCAGGTCCACTGCACGGTGCGCGATGCGCAGAGCATCCTCCGGGTCCCTCACTCCGCTCCCCAGCACCGAATTGATATTCACCTGAAAATACGCATAATTCGCCAGCAGCTCCAGCTTCTGATCCAGCGTCTTCAGGCTTTTTTTTGAGACTTCGTCCGGCATCGTGTTGTCGATGCTGATCTGCAGGTGCTCCAGCCCCGCGCGGTTCAATTCCTCGATGCGCTTCTGCGTCAGCAGGAAGCCATTGGTGATCATTCCTGCGATCATCCCGCGCCGCCGGATGTGCCGGATGATGTCATCCAGCTCCGGGTGCAGCAGCGGTTCGCCCCCGCTGATGGTGATGATGGAGGTCCCCATGTCTGCCAGGATGTCCAGGCGCTTCTTCATTTCCGCCAGCGGCACGGGGCTCGAAAAATCGTCGAATTCGTTGCAGTACGTGCATGCCAGATTGCATCGCCGCGTCGGTATGATGTGCACCAGGAAAGGGTGTTCCGTCGAGATCAGCGCCTTGGTAATCGCGCGCGTCTCGCGCGCGCGGGTGTGGAAGAAGCGCAGCCCGCGCCAAAACCACACTTTCACAGAAGCACGCGATTTTCCTAAGCCCTTACTCATGAAAATTTGGGAGTTCCCCCAAGCCCCTAATTATACACAACGCCGCCGTCCCGGCCCCACCTTGTGTCCAGACACAAAATTCTACCAGGCCAATGGGCATACCCCGCTCTGGGGTACGCCGCAATTCCATGCTGCTCACTGAAATCGGCAGTGGGTTACTTTCCGGTAATTACGTAAATCAGGCACGTAGATTCAAAGCCAGCCGACTCTCTTTCTGTTCCGCTAATGTTTTGTTGCTGGCTTGTGCCTTTTGGACCAATTGGCGTCGACAAGTTCCAGAACCTGGATCGTGGGCTCTGGATTTCCTTCAGCGTCTGCCGCAATTTCTAAGGTCTTCCCGTTGGTCGAGAGTTTGAATCGCTTGATTTCTTGAGTGGCAGGTTCGCAAGGCTTGTACAGAGCTACATCGAACAAGTCCGCAGAGACCTTGCGCACTGAACCATAGACAAAGCGACCGGTGATGGAAGGCGGGTTGAATTCGGGTCTGGATTCTATTGACAACTCAGTGGGACCAAACAGGTAATAAATTTGATTTTTTGGCTGTGCCGAGCCGTGGTCCGGCCACCACCTCTGGTCACCCTTGCGAACATAAGCAAAATTCCATCGCCCGGCAATGCGACGGAGAAATGCTCTGCGCAGTGCATCTTCCGGCGTAACGTCTTTCGTCGGTTGGGCTGGCGTTGTGCATGCTCCTTGCCCCTCCGGAGTTTCGTTAGTGATGACTTTCGCAGCTTTATCCGACGCGGCGGATTTGGCAGCCTCTGCCTGACGTGCTGCGTCGCCGAGTGACGTCTGGTTCTGCCCAATCACGGTCGCACACAGAACTAAGCCGAAAGACGACAGAAGTAGCAGTGGCAAGGAGAGTCGGAGCATAAAGCACCTCGAAGCAATGCTTGCCATAAAATTGTGCGTTGTCAATGTAACTCCTGATTTGTCGCGTAATCGGAAACTGACCCACTACCCTGGAATCACTTTGCTTGATCATGCGCATCGCCCGTGCGAAAATAAAACCTCGCGCCGTCAGTTGACGGCGCTAACCTTCTCGAACACAGTCTGTGGCGATATCGTCTAAGGGTTAGGACGTAGCCCTCTCAAGGCTAAAATCCGGGTTCGAATCCCGGTATCGCTGCCAACCACATCCACATCCTTCCAGCTTCGCTCTCTTCCTGCTATTTTTTCCCACAATCCATCCACTTTCTTGAATCCATTGCATCAGGTCTTTCGATTGACGCTCGGAATGACTGCGCGATACCCTAATGCCGGTTCGGTAGGTACTTTTGCTGCCAAAAGTTTGCCCCTGAGCTTGAGGCTTATCCCAATTTGAGGAGATTCATGTCGAACGAACTGCGAAATTTTCTCGCCCTTTCTTATGATGAGCTGGAGCAATTGAATCTGAAGGCCAAGGAACAGCGCAAAAGCCGTGTTGCCGTGCACAAAATTCAAGATGAACGCCTCAAGTATCTATCCGACGAAAAGCGCATCAAGGCGGTCACCGTCTTGTTCAGCGATCTCGAAGGCCGCCTGCACATGCTCGACTACGACAAAAAATTTCTGCTCAAGAGCTGGGACAACCTGACCTTCGATGGCTCCTCGATCCGCGGCTTCACCGCGCAGCGCGAGAGCGATCTTCGCCTGGCGATGGATTGGGGCTCCTTCTATTGGGCGCCTGCGGATGTCTTCGGCGCCGGCAAGGTTCTCATCTTCGGCCACGTGATCGACAAGGACGGCACGCCCTACTCCGCCGACATCCGCGGAGTCCTGAAAGGCTACGCGGACGGCCTTTACGATAAGAAGGGCTACACGCTGAACGCCGCCAATGAGATCGAGGGCTTTCTCTTCGCGGGGACCAACGCCGAGCGCCGCTATCACGAAACCGGCAAATTTGAATACGTCAACACCGGCGGCTACTACCACTCGCTTCCCGGCGATCCCCTGCGTACCTTCATCGACACCACTGCCGAAGTCCAGCGCGCCATGGGCTTTCAGAATGAGAAGGACCATCCGGAGGTCGCGCCCTCCCAATTCGAAATCAATTACGGCTACGGCGAAGTCGTTCAGGCCGCCGACCAGATTCAGCTCTACAAGCTGGTTTGCCGCCAGGTCGCCACGAATATGGGCTTCACCGCCAGCTTCCTTCCCAAGCCTGTCGTCGGTGTCAACGGCAGCGGCATGCACACCAATGTTTCCGTCAGCAAGGACAGCAAAAACCTCTTCTGGGATCCCAAGGGTGAAGAAAAACTCAGCAAGATGGGTTGGGAATTCGTCGACCGCATCCTGACCCATGGCAACGATATCTGTCTGTTCTTCAACTCCAGCGTGAACGCTTATCGCCGCCTTGACCCGCACTTCGAAGCCCCCAACCAGCTCAATGCTTCGCCGGTCAACCGCGGCGCCATGGTGCGCATCCCCATTGGCAACGAGCGCAGCATGCGCACCGAGGTGCGCGCAGTGGCTCCCGATGCCAATCCCTACATGGTGATGTACTCGATCTTCAAGACTGGCCTCGACGGCGACACCGCAAAGATCAAGAACCTGCGCTCGGCCCAGCGCTACCTGCCGGACAACATCTATACGGCACTGGAAAACTTCGAGAACGCCGAGTGGACCACCAAGCTGCTAGGCGCAGACGTAAAGGCCCGCTACGCGGAGCTGAAGCGCACCGCTGCCGACCGCTGCCCTCGCGCGCTCGGCACGGTTGTCAAGGCCCAAGAGGTCCAGTTCCACCACGAAGTCTACAACCAATTCCTCTGGAACCTGTTCTAGGCAACCTTGTGGTGGCGGGTCTTCAGACCCGTGCTTTTCTCTTTGCTCGTAGCGGCGCCTTCTGAGGCGGGCTCGCTTGTAGCGGCGGGTTTATCCCGCCGTCTTCTCTTCCTTGGAGCGCGGCGGCTTGCCGTTGTACTCCCTACTCTCTTGTAGGGGCGCAGCACTGCTGCGCCCTGACCCTTGTCATACCTAGCTCATCTCAGCGCTGAGCTCCAGACCGTCAACTCCTGGTCTGTTCCACGCTCCCGAATAACCCATTTAGAATCAACACTTGCAGAAGTGCGTCAAAACAAACGACTTTAACTGCGTTTAGAATCAACACTTACACAAAAACTAGGGGGGAGGGTTACGGGTCGCGGAATACGGGCCACGGACTACGGCTTGCCAAACTTCCGCGTCGAAGTGATCCCTTTTCCTTCGGTCACCGTGACCGTTTGGCCGGCGCTGACGTCCGTAAGGACGTCCAACTGGGCACTGGGCCAGCGAATCTCGATGGCATCAGCCTTCTCTCGCTGCCCCAAACCAAAAGTAAGCACCAATTCGCTGGCGGAAAGGTAGCTGGAGCCGCTGCGCAGCATCTGGGTTTGCGTTTCTCCGCCGACGGTCAGCTTCACGGTTGCGCCAATGCCGTCGCGGTTCGATTTCGTCCCGATGAGCTTGATGCGCAAACTGCGATTCGCCGCCGTAGCGCCCTGCGCTTCGTTGCGGAAGAGGTACACCGGTCCGCCATTGGTCGACAGCAGCAAATCCAGCCGCCCGTCATTGTTGATGTCTGCGTAGGCCGCGCCGCGCCCCACACGCGGACTCACAAACGCCGCTCCAAGAGATTTCGTAACTTCCTCAAATTTTCCTTTTCCTATATTGCGGAACAGATGCGGTGGCATCGCGTATTTCACATTGGCCTGCACCCGCTGAATGTCCGCATCAATGTGGCCGTTCGCCACCAGCACGTCCGGCCAACCGTCCAGATCATAATCAAAAAAGAAGCACCCAAATCCCAGTGTCAACAGCGAAGCACGGCCGATTTCCGAGCGCGGCGCTTCGTCCACGAAGAGCCCTTTTCCTTCGTTGTGATACAGAGAAATCATCTGGTTCGAGAAATTGGTGATCAGCACGCTGGCATAACCGGAATGATCGTAATCGGCGGCATCCACGCCCATGCCCGCTCGCGCGACTCCGTCCTCGCTGAAGGCCACACCCGCCACGACCGCCTTTTCCGTGAACGTGCCGCTGCCGTTGTTGCGGTACAGCTTGTTGGGCTGCGTATCATTGGAAAACAAAAGATCGGGCCAGCCGTCATTGTCGTAGTCGAGCACCGCAACGCCCAACGTCTTCGAGGTCGGATCGCCGAGTCCGGCCTTCTGCGTCACATCTTCAAAGGTTCCATTGCCGCGGTTGTGCCACAGGCGCACCGCAGTGCCTTTATACGATTCCGGCGTGCAATACGATTTGCTCTTGCCGTCGAGCGTGCAATACAAATCCGTCTCGGGCGTCCACTGCACGTAGTTGCCAACCACAAGGTCCAAATGTCCGTCCTTGTCGTAATCCACCCAGGCCGCGCTGGTGCTGAATTCCTTTGGCCCTTGCAGCCCCGCTTTTTGCGTCACGTCGGTAAACGTGCCGTTTCCGTTGTTGTGGAAAAGATGGCTTTGCCCGTACGCGGTGACAAACAGATCGTCATAGCCGTCGTTGTCGTAGTCGCCGACCGCGACGCCCATTCCGAAAATTTCGATGTCCAGCCCAGCCTTGTGCGTCACATCCGTGAACGTGCCGTCATGATTGTTGTGATAGAGCTTCGGCGTGGAGTGTTTCTGGACGTGCCCCGGCCAATTCATTCCATTCACCAGAAAAATGTCCGGCCAGCCGTCGTTGTCGTAATCGATGAACGCCACACCGGGGCCCATAGTTTCCGGAAGATATTTCTTGCCGAAGGCTCCGTTGTTGTGAACAAACTTGATTCCAGCTTGCTGTGTGACGTCGCGGAATTGAACCGCCGGGGTTTCCGCCGCAGTGCCGACGCCTCTTTGTCCCACGAGAAGAATTGCCAGCGCCATTACCAAAACCGCTGCGAGCAGACCTTTCACCATTCCCCCTGTTCAGTCGCGGCCCACGCCCAGCGCGTCTGCCACTTTGTTGATGTAATTGAACCACGCGGCAATCAGCGTAATTTGCAGAATGCCCCGGTCGTCAAAACCGGCCTTGCGAAGCTTCGCAATATCCCCGCGACTGCATTGCGTCGCATCTTTCGTCAGCTTCACGACATATTCCAGCATCGTGCGATCTTGTTCGCTGATCGGCGCTGTCCGAAAATCTCTTTTCAGCGCTTCGACCAACTTTTCATCCAGCGTGACCCGGCGCAGAAACTCTGCGTGCGATTCGATTCAATAGTGGCAGCGGTTCGTCACCGAAACGAGGGTGGTGATCATTTCATGCTGGCGGCGCGTCAGCGGCAAATCCGGCGACATCAGCGTGCCAAACGTGCTGAACGCGTGAAAAAGCGCTTCGGGGATCAGCGTGTGGCTCGCCACGATGCCCGCGGTCTCCCCATCGTTCACGGGATGAACGGGCGTCGCATATTCGATGGGATACAGATTTCGTTGCGCCTCGATCGCTTTTTTCACGCGTTCGTCATCATCCATTCGGACAGTCTTGATCCAGGTCATTTTGCCTCGCTGTTCAACTTGAGAGGTTTACGAGAGCTAATTTTCACCGCCCAGCTTTGCGCTTTCTGGCGTGGAAACCTTGGCAGCCACTTTCCCTGCGGCAGTTTTTCTCTGCGTCGCAGCCCCCAGCGGCACGCTGGAATGCTCGTGAATCGGCTGACGCTCGTTATTGTCTTCGGGATGCCTCTGCCGGTAAGGCCCGGTGATCGCTTGCGCAGCTTCATCCGCCTTGAATCGCAGGTAGCGCAACTTGTGCTCCTCGGCTTTCTTGTCGTTGCTGAGGCCGTTGTAACAAAGCATCAGATTATAGTGCGCTTGCAAGTCCTCGGGATCGATGGCCAGAGTCTTTTCAAACTCGGCCACGGCATCGGCATAGCGCTTTTCGAGAAACAGCACGCGGCCGAGCTCATTGTGCACCACGCGGTCGCGCGGGAATTGTTCCAACACCGTCTTCAAATGCGCGATCGCACCGTCGTAGTCGCCATCTTCCCGGAGTGCCTTGGCGTAAAAGAAATTCGTCCGCCCCAGCCTCGGATCAATCGCCAGAGATTTTTCCAGCACTTTGCGCGCCCCCACCGTGTCGCCTTCTTGTAAAAGCACGCGGCCGATGTTCGTCCAGCCGTCAGGATTTTGAGGGTCGGCTTCGGTGATTTTCTCGAACGCCGCAGCGGCTGCCTTCAAGTCGCCTTGTAAGAAAAGTCCGATCCCGTAGTCGTTCCAACGTGTCCAATCTTCCTTGGTACTCACAGTGCGGGCTTTCGGGGCAGCCGCGGTGCGCGGCAGAACACGCAACGTCTTGGTGTCTTCCGCGAGGACGATGATCGGAAGATTCGGAATCGTTTTCAGATTGCCGGATACCTTCGACGTGTCGCCGGTAAATGCGAATCGGCGATCGTCATAGTTCGGAGTCACCGGCGGAGCGCCACCGTTAGGCAGCTTGCTTACGTCCTCTTCCACTCCGGCAAAGGAAAAATGCGTGTTGTACCAGGAAAACTTGCGGTAGTTGAGCTTGGCATGCAGCGTTATTTTGTCGCCGGCATTTTCTGGCACGTGCAACCGGTAGTGTGCCGTGTCCGCCGCGCCCGGCGGAATCAAATGAACGTAGACCACCGAGCGTGTTGCCCAAGCATTTCGCTTGTTGATGGGATTACCGTGCGCGTCGATTTGTAGCGAGCGATAGAAATGAGCGCCCGGCTCGACGAGCCCTTTGCCATCGTCCTCGACTTTCCCGCTCCAGAGAATCATTTGGCCTTTTTCATCCGTGGCTTGCAGCTCCAGCCAGACATCGAAGGCGTCCACGGTGCCGCCCGGGAAAAAGTGCCCGACCTTGCGCGTTCGCACCACCACATCCACCCGCACGTCATCGCCGCGCCGCACTGCGGCGTCGGTGCGATCGATGGGCGCGGTAATGGGGCGAAGTTCACCAGCAAGGCCCTTTGGCAGTGCAGCCTCCGATTCCTCACCAACGGCGAACGTCGTCGAGAGTTCCTGTTTTCCCAGCTCGCCGCGCACTGGCGAACTCATTTCCTTTCCTGCCGGGGAAATGGCGAAAATATCCACGCTCAGTTGCTTGTCCTGCAAAAAGTTCTTGGCGAATTCGTATTGTGCCTGATCCTCGTTCGCGATGGGCACCGCGGTGTTCGCTCCGGGGAAGCGATGCGAATGCACCAGGCCGCGGACGTTGCCGTCATCCTTCGAGGCCACCAGCGGCATGTGGCAATCGGCGCAATTCATGGGACTCTTCGGATAGTAAAACGCGCGCGCTCCCTGACCGGAAACTCCGCTGGCTTGCCAGTTGTCGTATTCATTGAACCCGCGAATCCAGCGGTAGTGATTCACCGGCACATCGAGGTGGACTTTGTGACACGAAGAACAGAACTCGGCGGTGTCCACACGCATGAAGGGTTTCAGGAACGTGCGGCGGTGGGGCTCGGGGTTCAGGCGCACCACAAAGTCGTGCAATTTTCGTACGATCGGATTCTCGTTGGCCGCCAGCTCGTGCAGCTTCGGATATTCCAGGAAAAAGTCGCCCTGGCCCATGGTGCTCTTCACTTCCACGATGCTGTGGCACATCAGGCAGCCCAGGCCCGCGCGAGCTTCCGGGCGGTCCACAATTTGCTTGATGGGCGTATCGAACAAGCCGCTGTAGAGCAATGCAGGATCGTGGCAGCCAGCGCACCATTTGGAGGAACGTACACCCGCAACTTCCTGCATGTACTCGACGCTCTTGCGATACCACTGATTGTTGAACGACGAAAAATGGTGCATCGAGCTGTTCCACTGATTGTAGATATCCGCGTGGCAGCGCTGGCACGCTTCCGATTTCATGAAGTATTGCGAAGGAATGTTTCCGCCGTGCTTGGTCTGGGCAGAACTGGGGAAGAATTTTCCTTCCGCTCCGTCGCCTTCGCGATCCATGGAGTCAGGCGGCATCAGTGGATTGGTGATCCGATTCGCCTTGGCATCGCGCCAGCCTACTTCACGCGTCCACCACACGCCTGCCGAGATCGCCGCTGTCAAGAGCGTCAGCGCCGCGAATCCCGTGATGCGGCTTGCGAACGTTGTGCCCAGCCATCCTCTCGCATTGAGCCAGGCCGTGACGAGCAGGAGCGAACCAAGAACGCACAGAGCGATATGAGCAAACAGCCAAGCTTTTAAGCGAAGAGGCGTCCCGATCTTGATCAGAACGCATCCGAGAAGAGCACCTGCCATCAACAGGATCCAGCCGAAACGCGCTACGGCGGATTCAACCCGAAGCAAACGCAAAAAGTAAACGAGAAGGAGGATGGTCAAAACCACCCCGGCCACGACATGCAGCAGATCCACAAAGGCATACGTGATCGTGGCGGATGGATAGCCATACAGGTACGCGGCGCTCAGTGCGAGAAGAATCAAACTCCGCGATAACCAGCCCTTTGAAAACTCAGTGCGCATCGTTTCCCCCGCGCCCGCGGGCAACCGCTACAAAAAAAGCGGCCGGATGTCTGAGAAACATCCAGCCGCGATTCAGTTTGGGGTGCCCCGAAGCAAGCCAAGAATTGGCCGAGCTGGAGGCGACTGTGCTAGTGGCCATATTTATATTTTTGCGCAGCGAATCTGACAATACTGCGAAAACATTAGAAACCGGAAAATCATCCAAAATAATCAGACTAGCGGCAATACTACAAAACTATTAGGGATTCTAGAGGGGCTCCATTCCCTTTCCTTCCAGGCATTTATAGGCCTTTCGCGCCGAAAGATTTTTGTACTCTTCGGTGCGGCCGCTGGGCCAGTCGATCACCACGCGGTCAATCTTGTCGCGCTTTGCCAGACCAAAAGTTAGGGGAAGTTCGGATTGGGAAAGGTAGCTCGAGCCTCCCCGCACCATCCGCGATTGATAAAGGTCTCCAGCAAAAGTCTGCACTGTTGCTCCGATGGCATCCCGGTTGGACTTCGTCCCTTTCAATTCGAATCGAATGCTGCCATTTCCCGTGAATTGCTCGTTGCCGTAAAGGTACGCCGGGCCGTTGTTCGTAGTTATCAGGATATCGAGGTCGCCGTCGCGATCAAAATCTCCATAAGCCAGCCCGCGGCCGACTTTCGGAGTGTCAAATCCTCCGCCGGCTTCGCTCGCGACATCCTGAAATTTTCCGCTGCCTTGATTCAGAAAAAGTTGTGGGGGTTGCGCGTAGCCAACGTTTCCGCGGATGTTGCGAACGGTCTCGTCGATGTGCCCGTTGGCGACCGCCAAGTCGAGCTTCCCGTCCAAGTCGATATCGAGAAAAAGACACCCGAAGCCCAATGTATTTTTGGACGCCGCGCCAATTCCTGCGAGGGTCGCAACGTCATCGTACACTCCCGGTTTCGTGGCGCGATACAAGCCGATCATCTCGTTGTCAAAATTGGTGATGGCGATTCCGGGCTTGCCGGAGTTTTCAAAATCCCCGACGTCCACGCCCATCCCAGCGCGCGCTTTGCCTTCGGTGCTGAAGGCCAGCCCGGCCTCCACGGCTACGTCTCTGAATTTTCCGTTATGAAGATTGCCGTAAAGCTTGTTGGGTTGGGTGTCGTTGGCGACGAGCAAGTCGGGCCAGCCATCCTGGTCGTAGTCCAGCATGGCCACACCAAGCGATTTCGAACTGCTGTCGAAGATGCCGCTGGTGGGTGTTACGTCTTCGAACCTGCCGTCGCCGCGATTGTGGAACAGCCAGCAGGTATCGCCGCGATAGGCTTCGGGCGTGCAATACGATTTGTGTGTGCCATCGAGGCTGCAAAACACGTCGTGTTCGGGAGACCAGCGCACGTAGTTGCAGACGAACAGATCCAGCAGGCCATCACGGTCGTAGTCGAACCACAGCGCCGAAGTGCTGAAACCCTGACGCCCGAAGAGGCCGCTCGAACGCGTGACGTCCACGAAAGTTCCCTTGCCGGTGTTGCGGAAGAGCCGGCTCTGCCCGACGCAAGTGATAAAAATATCGGGGAAGCCATCGTTGTTGTAGTCGCCGGCGGCGACGCCTATTCCGTACAACTCGAGATCCAGCCCGGCTTTCTTGGTCACGTCGGTGAATGTGCCGTTGCGATTGTTCCTGTAAAGTTGCAGCGTCGAACGCTGGCGCTTATGTCCAGGCCAATCCATGCCGTTCACGAGCAGAATGTCCTGCCAGCCGTCCGCGTCGTAGTCGAGGAAGGCGCATCCAGAGCCGAGAGTTTCCGGAAGCAGTTTTCCGCCGTAAGCCCCGCTGTTGTGGCGAAAATGGATCCCCGCCGCGTTGGTAACGTCGGTGAGCCGAAATCCTAAATTCGAAGCGGGATTCGCAAAGATGTGCTGTGGTGTTGCTATCGCCGAAAGACCCGCGCCCAGAGATGTGAAAAGAAAATTACGGCGGTTCAAGGCAGATTCACCAGACCATTTCGAATGGCGTAAACGACCAGCTCCGCGGTTTTATGAATGCCCAGCGTGTCCATAATATTGGCGCGGTGGACCGCCACGGTATTGACGCTGAGATTCAAGTCCGCGGCAATTTCTTTGTTGGACTCACCGGCCACGATGTGCTGCAGAATCTCCAGCTCGCGCGGCGTCAATCCGCCGCCGCGTTCGCCTTTCAGTGCATCCGGACGCGACACTTGCGGGTCAAGAACAGTCATACCCGCCGCGATACTCTTCACCGCGCTGACCAGGTCGAGGTCCATGGCGTTTTTCAACACGTAGCCGCGCGCACCCGCCTGCAGCGCCTGGCTCACCAGGGTTTCCTCAGAATGCATGCTCAACATCAAAATCCCGGCTTCCGGAACCTTTTCCAAGATTTGGCGCGTCGCTTCGATGCCGCTCAATTCCGGCATGGCGCAATCCATGACGATGACGCGCGGCCGCAGCTCGCAGGCCAGGCGCACGGCTTCCGCGCCGTCGCTCGCTTCGGCGACGACCGAGATATCCGCATCGTCCTCCAGCATGCGGCGGAAACCGCGCCGGACCAGCGCGTGATCGTCGACCAACAAGACGGTAATTTTATGCGGCATGGCTTTCCACTTTTTCCCGGGGAATCTGAAGACAAACCGAAGTGCCGCCCTGCGGCCGCGGAGTGATGGCCAGAGTCCCGCCAATCAATTCCGCTCGTTCGCGCATGGCCACCAGCCCGATTCCACGCTGCATCTTTTCCCCAACAAATCCCGTGCCGTGATCTTCCACTTCGAGCTCCAGCGAATCCGCCTGATACTTCAAGCGAATCCAGGCGTCGCGGGCCCCGGAGTGGCGGCTCACATTGTTCAGCGCTTCCTGCAACACGCGATAAATATGCACGCCGGCGCTCGTTTCCACAGGGAACGGCTTTCCGCTCTTCTCATAGTGCAGGTCGATGCCGGCCTGCCTGCCCACCGTGGGAATATACCAGTCCAGAGTGCTTTCCAGCCCGGCTTCTTCGAGCAGGACTGGATGAAGAGCTTGCGAGAGCGTCCGGATGTTGTTCAAAGTCGATTGCGCGATCTCTTGCACTTCTTTCAAGTCCTGGTGCAGAGGCGATCCCTCCCCGGCTTGTTTGGCCGCACGGCGCAGCATGGATCCAATCGCGGTGAGCACCTGGCCGAACTCGTCGTGAAGCTCGCGCGAAATGTGCCGCAACGCGGATTCCTGCGTGGAAATCAGTTTCTGCGCCAGTTCGCTGCGCTGCTCAGAAAGTTCGGCGAGTCGCGCAAAAAGTTGGCGGTTGGCGCGAATCAGATACAAACTCGTCAACACAATGGCAATGAGCGTTGCGGCAAGAAAAAGGTAGAGTTGCCGCTGCACGCCATCATAAATTTTGGCAATGCTCGCCGCCGCCTGCTCTTCCCCTTCGTTGTTTTCCACCAGCAGGCGCGAAACGGCCGTGCTGAGCGCTTGCTGGCGCGCCTGCAATGACAATCGAATCTGCTCGCGCGCGTCCGGCTCTTTTCCCGTCTGGGCGAGGGCGAACATGCGGCTTACGGCGTCCCAGAACTGCGCCACCGACTGCGTCAGATATTTTCGCTGGTCCGGCGTGCGGCTTGCTCCGGCCAAGTTCTCTTCCAGCTTCAAGCCCGCGTCCAGATCCTGCTGAATGCGTTCGAACTGCGCGGTCCAGGCCGTCAACGGATAAGGCTCGGTGGTGTCCAGCATGTCGCGCATGGCCAAGGCGATGGAATTGAGATCATTTTGAATGCGCAACAATTGGAGCGAATCTTTACGGTTGCGGTCCACCATCTCGCTCTGGAGTTTTCGAAGACCGGCGAGCTGCACGGTGATGTAGGACGCGTAGGCCAGCACCGCAGCCAGCGTGATTATTAGGCCCAGGAGCAGCCGATTTGTTGGTGAGCGTTGCGAGAACGCGGCTTTTTGCACGGGCTAAGAATACCTCAGGCCGCGGCCTGTCGCGCAGCAAGAGGCGCAAACAGCGAGCAGAACCGATCAACCGCGAGTGCCCGGCCGAAGTAACCCGATCACGGCCAACATGACTATGCAGCCGGCGAGCGGTACCAGAAGCCCGAGGCGCAGGCTCCCCGAGTAACGCGAAACTACGCCCACAAGCGGCGGCATGAGCGCGCTCCCGCCTGCCGCCAGTGCGAACATCACGCCGCCAACTTTACGTGCGCGCACGCCAAACCATTTAGAGAGCCAAGCAATAAAGATCGGGAAGAGACCGGCGAGGCCAAGTCCTGCGAGGAAAGCGCCGCCGAATAACCCCAGGCGAGAGCGAGCGGAGAGAAATATCAATTCGCCCGTGGCCGCAAGCAGGAGTCCTCCCACAGCGACGGTTACTTCCTTCCATCGAAGAAGAATCGCCGCCACTGTTCCGCGCCCACTGAGCAGCCCGGCGAAGAAAAACATGGGGGCCAGCGTCCAGGTGTTAGTGCTCCAGGTCGTCGCTCGCTGCGCGTGCGCCGGAGCCCAGTAGGAAGTCCCAACCTCTGTCCCCACGTACACAAAAAACAAAATTCCAAGCAGCGCCGCGACACCGACTCCCCCCATTTTGGGTTTCGTTGCGGCCGGAGCGGGGTCTTCTTCCTGCGGCGGCTTGCCGAAGGGCATGCGCAAGAGCACAAGCGCGAGCGCAGCGCAAATTGCTCCGACGAAATAGAGAACCGGCGTGACGTGCGACATGCGCACCGTTAGCATGGCGAGGGGCGAGGAAACAATTGCGCCGGCGCCCCAAGCCAAATTCATGATGTTCAAGGCAGAGGCGCGGCGTTCCCGGTACATTTCGCCTACCCACAAATTCGTTCCCGGCGTAGCAAATCCGTAGCCAAGGCCATAGATGCCGCTGGCCACAAGAGCGAGCGCAAACGTCGGAGCGTTGAGCAGTGCAAACCCGATGCCTAGCATCGCGACGCCCAGCGTGATGGCAGGTTTGAATCCCTTCGCAGAGATCAAAGCGCTCGAAAGCAGAACACCTGCCAGCGATCCAGAGAATTGTACGAGCGAGAAAAGTCCGGCGCGGCTGTCGTCCAATCCCCATTTGGCCATGAAGACGGGAAGGATTGGTCCAATGAAGGAGATCACAATCCCGTTGACGACGAAACCAGCGCAAAGCAGACCGAAAATCACGCTCTGAGAGGAGGGCGAAGCATTTTCCAAGATTTGCGTTTTCGAGGACATCATGGCATTTTGCCGGAGCCAAACATTTCGCGCAACGACGCCGTAGCCCGCGCAAGAGACTGGGAAGCACGCAAAATGATTGAAGTAGGACTCGTTGGATTTGGGCTTGCCGGCCGTGCCTTTCATGCGCCGGTCATTCGCGCCGTACCCGGCCTGCATCTTGCCGCAATCCTGCAGCGCAGCGGGAACGAAGCGGCGGAGAAATATCCGGACGTTCGAATCGCGCGCAGCCTGGATGAGCTTCTGGCGATCCCGGAAATTCGCCTGGTGGTCATCGCCACTCCCAATGACACGCACTATTCCTTGGCCCACCAATGCCTCGCCGCGGGACGCGACGTAGTGGTCGACAAACCGTTTACTACCACGCTCGAAGAGGCCAAATCCTTGGTGCAGTTCGCGAAGGACAACGGCTGCTTGCTTACGGTCTATCAGGACCGCCGATACGATGGCGATTTCCAGGCCATTCGAAAGCTGGCTGCGGACGGCACGCTGGGACGCGTGGTGCGTTTCGAGACGAATTACGACCGCTTTCGGCCGCAACTGAAACCGGGCGCGTGGCGCGAAACTTCGCGTGCAGGCAGCGGGATCCTTTTTGATATCGCGCCGCACCTCATCGATCACGCACTAGTCTTGTTTGGACTACCGGAAGCGGTGACCGCCGATGTTCGCATGGAGCGCGAACAAGCGGTGGCCGACGATGCGTTCGACATTATGTTTCACTATCCTCTCGGCATGCGCGCCGTACTGCGGTCCAGCATTCTTGCCGCCGCGCCGCGCCCACGCTTCGTTCTGCACGGAACGCAAGGCAGTTTCGTGAAACAAACTTTCGATCCGCAGGAGAACAATCTGCGGCAAGGCTACATTCCGACGGATGCGGCGTGGGGCGCGGAGCCAGAAGAAAATTGGGGCGTGTTGACGGTTCCTGCGGGAGACGGGTTCACGCAGCGGCGCATTTCGTCAGCTTCTTGCGATTACCGGGATTATTACGCCAACGTCCGTGATGCCCTGCTGGGAAAGGCCAAGCTCGCTGTCACGCCGGAATGGTCGCTGGACGTGATGCAACTGCTTGAGATGGCGCGGGAGAGCAGCGAGAGGCGCTGCACTATCCCATGGGATTCGGGATGGAAGTGAGGGTTTTGCCGGCACCGGGGCAGTGTGGGAAACGCTCCGGCTGGAGTGCAGAGAGGTTAAGACCTGCGGAAGGCCCTTGCGGGTTGCAAGGAAGATGAATTCTTTAATGGACGGTCAAAGTGACGTTGAACGTCGCGTTGCAATTGTCCGAAGGATCATCAATGACCGTCGTACTTACCGTGCCACTCTTGATGGTAAATTCGAGCGGCTTCTTCGGGAGATTGGGCAGGCCGGTGACGCGCGCCTTGCCATCGCTGTTGGTGCCGACTTCCAGTTCTGTCTTGCGCTTGCTGAGGAATCCGTATTTTAAAATGACGTGGATCTTGGCGTTATAAATAGGCTTGTCTGAGCCGTCCTTCACGGTGAAGTCCGCGCGGCAGGAGCCGAGGCCGCCATCCACAACGGGAACTTCCGGCAAATTGGCTGCAATGAAGCCCCCACACAGTGCAAGAAAGAGCGTTGAGCCCAGAAATCGAATGGAGCGAATTTGCCTAACCCGCATCTTAATCTTGCCTCCCTCACAAAAAACATACGCCGGTCGAAAGGGAGTTGCAATTCCTCCGTGCAGAATCGCTCATGCGTCTGACGTTTGCGGCACCACGCTCCCGTTCCGCGTATAATCGGCGAGGTCAAGGAAGGAAAGGAGCTGGACGCTGCCCATGACCATTGAACTGGTACCTTCGATTCTCTCCGCGAACTTCGCGCGGCTCGCTGATGAGGCGAAGGCGGCACTAGACGGCGGCGGGACCGTGCTCCACTTGGACGTCATGGACGGGCACTTCGTGCCCAATATTACTATCGGGCCGCCGGTCGTAGCCTGGCTGCGGAAAGCCCTTCCGAATGCTGTCTTCGACTGTCACCTGATGATTGAAAATCCGGATAATTACATTCCTTCCTTTGCCGAGGCCGGCGCGAACTGGATTTCCGTGCACCAGGAAGCCTGCGTTCACCTGCATCGCAGCCTGCAGCTCATCGAATCGCACGGCTGCAAGCCGGCCGTAGTCATCAATCCCGGCACGCCCGTCCACATGCTCGACGAAGTGCTGGACATGGTGCACCACGTTTTGGTGATGTCGGTCAATCCCGGATTTGGCGCGCAGAAGTTCATCCCCGGATCGCTCAACAAGATTAAAACGCTTGCCGAGGTGCGGGAATCGCTGGGCCTTTCGTTCCGCATTGAAGTGGACGGCGGCGTCGCGCTCGATACGGTCGGGGATATTGTGCACGCCGGAGCAGAACTGCTCGTTGCAGGCAACGCCGTCTTTGGCCATGGCGACATTCGGGAAAATACGAAGAAACTTCTCGCTGCCGCCCGTGCCGCAAGCGCGCGCCACGCGTAGGGTAGCTGGGACGCAGAATGCCGGGTCCCTGCAGAAACAAAGTTGGCTTACGCGACGGTGACTTCGGGGCTGAGGTAGACGTCCTGAATGGCGTTCAAGAGTTGGACGCCTTCTTTCATGGGACGCTGGAACGCTTTGCGTCCAGAAATGAGGCCGGTGCCGCCGGCGCGCTTGTTGATGACGGCGGTGGCGACGGCTTCCTCGAAATCGTTTGCGCCGGAAGCGCCGCCACTGTTGATCAAACCCGCGCGGCCCATGTAGCAGTTGGCGACCTGATAGCGGCAGAGATCGATGGGATGGTCGCTCGTTAGGTCCGAATAGATGCGCTTGTCGTATTTGCCGTAGCTGCCGCCATTTGCATTGAGCGCCAGATAACCGCCGTTATTTTCCGGGAGCTTCTGCTTGATGATGTCGGCTTCGATGGTGACGCCGAGATGGTTGGCTTGTCCAGTCAAGTCGGCGGAAAGGTGATAGTCCTTGTCCTTCTTGAAGGCGCTGTTGCGCAGATAGCACCACAGGACGGTAGCCATGCCGAGCTGGTGGGCGTGCGCGAACGCCTGGCTGATTTCGACGATCTGGCGAGTGCTCTGGTCGGAGCCAAAATAAATGGTCGCACCCACAGCGGCAGCGCCAAGGTCGTAGGCTTGTTGCACGGTCCCGAAGAGAACTTGGTCGAACCGATTGGGGAAAGTCAGCAGCTCATTGTGATTCATTTTCACAATGAACGGAATTTTGTGGGCGTATTTACGCGCAACGGAGCCGAGCACGCCGAACGTGGAAGCAACGGCGTTGCACCCGCCTTCGATGGCTAGCTTGACGATGTTCTCGCCGTCGAAATAGTCGGGATTCTTCGCGAAACTGGCCCCACCGGAATGCTCGATGCCCTGGTCAACGGGCAAGATGGAGAGATAGCCGGAGCCATGCAATCGGCCGCCGCTGAACATGCGCTGTAGATTGGCGAGCACGCGGACGTTTCGGTCTGAGATGGCGTAGACGCGATCGATAAAATCCGGGCCGGGAAGATTCAGCCGCTCTTTGGCGATTTTCGGCGATTTGAATCCCAGCAGGTAATCGGCCTTCGCGCCGAGATAGGTTTCAATTTTTCCAAGGCTTGCAGTCGTTGCCATAGCGCGCTCCTTGCTTCATTCCCGAATTCCTCTAGATAGCATGCCTCCGGCGGCCGTGTCTACCAGCCATAGCAGCTTTCCCTCTTTCGGCTGGAGCAATTGCGCGGGCAACTGTTCCGGTTCATACGGGCCTTCCAGGACGCTCTTCAGCGCCGGGGCTTTGTCCGCGCCGGTCACCATGAACAGAATCCGCGCGGCGTTGCAAGCGGCTGGCGCGGTCAGCGTGATGCGATCCGCGTATAACTTGCCGACCCAGTTTCGAACGACGATGCGCCCGTCGGCGTGCAGCGCTTTGGTGCCTGGAAACAGCGAAAGTGTGTGGCCCTCGTTGCCCATTCCCGCGAGGAGCAAATCAAAGCGCGGAAGCTCATTGCGTTTCAATTGAAAACGCGACTGAAGAACTTCCTCGTATTCGCGCGCAGCTCTTTCGGCGTCCGGATACTCACCTTTAATTCGGCTGACCTGATCTGCTTTCAGCGGAGCCCTCGAGATCATCGCCTCGGTGGCCATCCGGAAATTACTATCCGGATGGTCCGGCGGCACATGGCGCTCGTCACCGAAGAACAGATGTATTTTATCCCAGGGAACCTGCGAGCGCAGCAGCGGATCACTGACCAACAAACTGTAAAGCGCTTTTGGCGTGGAGCCACCGGCTAGGGCAACATTGAAAGCACTTCTCTCTTGCACGGCTGCAGCGGCAGCTTGGACGAATTCTTGCGCGGCGCGTTTCGCGATCGCGACACCATCCGCCAGAATTCGAATCTCGCATTCCACTCGCGTTTCCCTTCAGGTGATGATCCCGGTTTTTTCCGGGGCGCCGATACGGGCATGCTTATCGACTTCTTCCTCCCCGGCGCGGCGCCACGAACGGCCGTCCTTTTCGAGCAATTCTTCCGCTTCGATCGGACCCCAAGAACCCGCGGCATAATTCGGAAATCCACGCGCGGGCAGCGCATGCCACACGTCGAGAATGGGCTGAATCACACTCCAGCCCGCTTCAACCATGTCCGCGCGTTGAAAGAGCGTGGCATCGCCAGCCATGCAGTCGCGCAGGAGGCGCTCGTAACCCGTGCTGTGCTCGATTCCAAAATACGTGCAGTAATCGAAATCCATGTTCACGAGGCCGAGTTTCATCACGGAGCCGGGAACTTTTGCACCGAAACTGAGAGAAATACCCTCCTCGGGCTGAATGTGAATGACCAGGCGGTTGGTCTCCAGGTTTCGAACGCTGGTATTTCGAAAGAGCACGAAAGGGGTGCGGCGGAACTGGATGACGATCTCCGTCACGCGCCGCGCGAGGCTCTTGCCGGTGCGAAGATAAAAAGGCACGCCGGCCCAGCGCCAGTTATCGATGAGCAGTTTCAGGGCGACGAAAGTTTCTGTGTTCGAATCGGCAGCGACGTCCGGTTCGCTGCGGTAGTCGGCGACGGGCTGACCGTCGATCGTGCCGCTGCCGTATTGTCCGCGCACCATGTTAGTAAGCACTTCTTCGGGGTTTAACGGCTGAATGGCGTGGAGCACTTCGGCTTGCTTGTTGCGGACCTCATCGGCATCGAAGGAAATAGGCGGCTCCATGGCGGTCATGGTGAGCAATTGAAAAAGATGATTCGGAACCATGTCGCGGAGCGCGCCGGCGGTCTCGTAAAATGCGCCGCGATGTTCAACACCGACGGTTTCCGCGGCGGTGATTTGCACGTGATCGACATAATTGCGGTTCCAGAGCGGCTCGATGATGTTGTTGGAAAAACGGAAGACCATGACGTTCTGCACGGTCTCTTTTCCGAGATAGTGATCAATACGGTAGATCTGCTTTTCCGTGAGGACCTGCCGCAGTTCCTGGTTGAGCTGTTTCGCGGAAGCCAGGTCGTGGCCGAAGGGTTTTTCCACGATGACGCGCGACCAGCGGCTCTCTTCTTCCTTTGACAGGCAGCACTGGGCCAACATTTTTGCGATGGAAGAAAAAAAACGCGGTGCCACGGCCAAATAAAAAAGACGGTTTCCGAGCGTGTTGTACTTCTTATCCGCTTCGGCGATTTGCTGGTCGAGGCGTTTGTAGGCATCCGCGTCCAGGAAATCGCCTTTGACGTAGTAAATGCGCTCGTTCATCCAGTCCCAGAGTTTTGGATCGATCGGAGACGAAATGTACTTGGGAATCTCCTGCGTGAGCGATTTTCGAAAGCTTTCCGTGGTGAGGTCATTCCCGGCAAAGCCGACAATCGCAAACTGGGGCGAAAGAAGTTTCTCCTGAGCAAGATTGCAGAGGGCGGGAATCAGCTTGCGTTTGGTGAGGTCCCCGGTCGCGCCGAAAATCGTCATCACGCAAGGAGCGGCCGATGAATTCGTATCCGGATGATTCAGGCTCATGAGTCGGACTTCCTGTTTTTGGGCGTCAGTATGATTTCCGAAGTTTCTAATGGCCGGACTTCTTCTCAACGTGCCCGCCGAACTGAAAACGCATGGCAGACAAAACTTTGGCCCCAAAATCGTCTTCGCCGCGCGAAGTGAAACGCTGGTAGAGCGCGGCGGTAAGGACGGGGGCGGGCGCGGTGGATTCAATCGCGGCGAGAATGGTCCAGCGGCCTTCGCCGGAATCGGAAACGCGGCCGGAAAAGCGTTCGAGCGTGGGCTGCTCAAGCAAAGAAATGGCGGTGAGATCCAGCAGCCAGGAAGCGACGACGCTGCCGCGACGCCACACTTCGGTGATATCTGCGAGATTGAAATCGAACTGGTAGTGTTCCGGATTGCGCAGCGGAGTGGTTTCCGCATCGGCCTCACGATGGGATTCGCCGGCGTTAGCATGTTTCAAAATATTCAAGCCCTCCGCGTAAGCGGCCATAAGACCGTATTCGATGCCGTTGTGAACCATCTTCACGAAGTGGCCGGCGCCGGAAGGACCACAGTGTAAGTAGCCTTCTTCCGCCGTGCCGCCAGCTTTTTCGCGGCCGGGAGTGCGGGGGACATCGCCGCGGCCGGGAGCGAGCGTCTTGAAAATCGGATTGAGCCGCTTCACGACTTCGGTTTCGCCTCCGATCATCTGGCAGTAACCGCGTTCGAGGCCCCAAACGCCGCCGCTGGTGCCGACGTCGCAGTAGTGGATCCCTTTGCCGGAGAGGTCTTTCGCGCGACGGAGGTCGTCGATGTAATAGGAATTCCCGCCGTCGATGACGACATCGTCCTTTTCGAGCTTCCCCGCCAAGTCGTGCAGCGTCGAATCGACGACAGCGGCTGGCACCATCAACCAAATGGCGCGCGGTTTTTGAAGCTTCTTGACGAAATCATCGAGCGAGGTGGAACCGGTTGCGCCTTCTCCTTCGAGTTGCTTGATGGATTCGGGGCTACGGTCATACACCACACACTTGTGACCGCCCTTTTGCAGGCGCCGCACCATGTTGGCGCCCATTCTTCCCAGTCCGATCATGCCGAGTTGCATGGTGTGCAGACCTCCAAGTTTTCGTGCCGCCGAAGGAATTTTGTTGAGCTAGGCAATCGCCTGTTGCACGGCTTCTGCGAGAGTCGCCAGTCCCGACTTCAAATTCTTGCCAAGATGAACGCGCAAAGCACGGCGGCCACGTTCGGCGAGAACCGCGAAATCGCCTCGCGCCTGCGCCGCTTTGACCACGCCGAAAGTGTACTTCTGTCCGGGAACGGATAAATCTTTGGCATCATCGCAGGTGATTTGCAGAAAAACGCCGCTGTTGGGGCCGCCCTTGTAAGCCTGGCCCGTCGAGTGCAGAAAGCGCGGGCCAAAGCCGAGAACCGTGGCGACCTTTTTCTTGTCGCGCACCAAGTGGCGGATCCCCTGCAGGGCCTTTTCGTTGGCCGCATCCATCGGGATATAGCCCAAAACGCCAAAATAATCCCCGGGACCAATCCGCGAGAGATGCGTCTTCAGCACAGCAGCGATGTTCAAGCCGCCATGCACACCAGCCACATTTTTCTCGTCAGCGAAAAACTGAATCCCGCCGGCCTCAAAAAACGGGACTTCTGGCGGAAGCTTGCCCGTCATTTCGTATTCGCTGGTGAGCTTGCGGGTTTCGACCTTGCTGGCCTCGACGTCGGGTTGGTTGAAGGCGTTGATGCCAATAATGGACCCAGCGACGGCCGTGGCTATTTCCCAGCGGAAAAATTCCTGGCCGAGACTGTATACATTGGGCAAGGCGATGCGCACGACCGGATGACCGGCTTTTTCGAGCGCGGCGACCGCCGCATCCTGGGAGCTATTTGGTTTTGATGCTAATCGCAAATAAGCGAACACGCGACCGTTGCTGTAGGCAGTAGGCTTGGCGAGACGTTCGCGATCCACGGGAATAATGCCTTTCCCGATTTTCCCGGTGGATTCCGCAATCAGTTGCTCGAGCCACGCGCCGAGGTCGAAGATTCCGGGAGAGGTGATGATGGTGAGCTTATCGCGGCCGTGATTGGCAGCAACACCCAGGATGGTCCCAAGGATCACGCCGGGGTTGTCGTCGGCAGCAAGCGAAGTGCCGCATGCACTGACCATCATTTGCGTGTTTTTCAAGAATTTCGAGACATCGAGTCCCATAACGGCGGCAGGCACCATGCCAAAATTGGAAAGCGCAGAATAGCGGCCTCCGATACTCGGCACGCCAAAGAAGACTCTGCGGAACTTGTCGGCTTCGGCGACCTGCTGCAATTTCGAGCCCGGATCAGTAATGGCGATGAAGCGATTACCCACTTCCTTCTCGCCTACCTTGGCCTTCACGCGTTTGAAGAAGTATTGCTTGTAGATGTTTGGTTCGAGAGTGCTACCTGATTTGCTGGAGACAATGCAAATCGTGCGCTTGAGGTCCAGCTTCGCTTCGATGGCCCGGATTTGCGCGGGATCGGTGGAATCCAGCACATGCAGTTCGGGAAAGCCTTTGATTTTTCCGAAGGTCATGCGCAGGACTTCCGGGCAGAGGCTGGAACCGCCCATTCCGAGCAGTAACGCGTGCTTGAAGCGAGATTTTTTCACGTCTCCGGCGATCTGCTTGAGGGCGTCGATGCGCGCCAGTTGCTCTGCCGTGATCGTCAGCCAGCCGAGCCAATTGCTTTCATCGGTGCCGGTCCAGAGCGAAGCATCCTTCTGCCAGAGACGCGCGACTTTGTTGTTTTTGTTCCAGTCGTCAAGCGACGCGGAAACCGCACTTGCCAGCAGACTAGGTAATTTGTAGGTTTGTTTGTTGACGCTCACACGCGAGTCCCCGCGGTTTTCCCCACGGCGTCCAGCAAGGTCTTGAAAGCATCAGAAAAGAGCTTTACGCCATCCGCGAGAAGCTTGTCCGTGACGTCCTTCATCGAGATCCCGGCCTTGGCTAGATCGGCCATGGTCTTCGCCGCGCCCTTGACATTTTCCGTGAGGCTGGGACGCAATTTGCCGTGGTCGCGGAAGGCGTCAAACGTGGCCGGTGGAATCGTGTCTACCGTGTCGGCGCCAATGAGCTCTTCGACGTAGAGCACATCGCGGTATTTGGGATTCTTCGTGCTGGTGCTGGCCCAAAGGAGGCGCTGGGTTTGCGCGCCCTTGGACGCAAGCGCTTTCCAACGCGACCCGCCAAAAAGCTCCTGATATTTCTTGTAGGTGAGCCGCGCGTTGGCAATGGCCACCTTGCCGCGAATGCTTTCGAGCAGCGCCTTCTGGCCGGCGTCCGTTGTGGTCTTGAGTTTCTCATCGATTTGACTGTCCACAAGCGTATCGATACGACTAACGAAGAAGCTGGCGACGCTGGCAATGTGGCTGATGTCCAGTCCCTTGGCGGCGCGCGCTTCGAGGGCGGAAAGGAACGCCTCGGCGACTTTTTCGTAGGCGGATTGCGCGAAGAGGAGTGTGATGTTGATGTTGATGCCTTCTTCGAGAGCTTGGCGAATGGCGGGAAGGCCCTCAGGCGTGCCGGGAATCTTGATCATGACATTCGGTCGATCCACGGCCTTCCACAGGCGGCGAGCTTCCGCGAGAGAGGCCTTGGTGTCGAAGCCAAGGAACGGTGACACTTCCAGGCTGACGTAACCGTCGCGGCGCTTCGATGCCGCGTAAACCGGTTTGAAGATATCGCATGCATCTTGAATGTCGCGGAAGGCAATCTTCTCGAACACGCCATTGGCGTCCAGTTTCTTGGCATCCGGCGAGTTCAGGATGTCGTTGTAAAGATTGCTTCCCGTGATGGCTTTCTCAAAGATCGATGGATTGGAAGTCATGCCGCGCAGGCCGTCGTCATCAATGTATTTCTTCAATTGGCCGCTGGTAAGCAGATCCCTGCGGACGTAATCCATCCACGGAGATTGTCCGTAAGCAAGCAATCCCTTCAACGGATTCGTTTCCCTGTCCGCGGCGAGACTAGGAATTGTTGTTGTCGTCATACTGGTTCTCCTTCACCTCAAAAAGTTCCCCAAAACCATATTGTACGCCTCGGGAGGGTAGGCGCGCTTCCAAGCTGGACGACCTTTTATGCCTTAAAACCAGCGCCGAATCTAGCTTCCAGCGCCTTCACCTTTCCCAACCGCCGCACATGACGCTCTTCGTTGGTGAACCTAGCGCCGAGAAAAGCCTTCACCAGATCTTCCGCCAGTTTTATTCCAACCACTCGCGAGCCCAGCACGAGAACATTGATGTCATCGTGTTCCACGCCTTGGTGCGCCGAGTAAGTGTCATGGCACATTCCCGCGCGAATTCCAGGCAGTTTGTTGGCGGCGACGCTTGCGCCCACGCCACTGCCACAGATCAGCACGCCACGTTCGGCTTTGCCGTCCAGGACGGCACGGCCCACGGCTTCGGCAAAATCCGGATAGTCTGAGGGATTCTCGTTGAAAGCGCCGACGTCCAGCACTTCGTGTCCTAATGAACGCAGCAGATCGCCCATCGCAACCTTCAGCGAAAACCCCGCGTGATCCGAGCCAATGACCAGTTTCATGGCGGGCTCACTTTCCGAGCAATTCCCTCGCAGCCGCGACAACTTTGTCCGAGCTGAACCCGAATTTTCTCAGCAGATCTTTCAGCGGCGCGGAGGCGCCGAAACTATGCATACCAATCATCTTTCCTTTTGCGCCAGTGTAGCGCTCCCAACCAAAGGTGGTGGCCATCTCCACGGAAACGCGCGCGGTGACACTTGGTGGAAGCACGCTCTCCTTGTAAGCAGTATCTTGCCGCTCGAACAGTTCCCAGGAAGGCATGCTCACGACTCGGGCCTTGATGCCATCGACCTTGAGTTTTTCATGAGCTTCCACGCAAAGAGACAGTTCGCTTCCGCTGGCCATTAAAATGACGTCCGGCTTCCCTCCCGCAGCGTCCGCCAGAACATAAGCACCTTTCGCAACGCCAGAAGCAGGCGCGTATTTCGTGCGGTCGAGCGTCGGAATGGCCTGGCGCGTCAGCACCAATGTGGAAGGCCCATGCCTATGCTGCAGGATGATTTTGTAGGCTTCCACGACTTCATTGGCGTCACCTGGCCGCACGATGAGCATGTTGGGCATCGCGCGCAGCGAGGCCAGTTGCTCGACGGGCTGATGCGTCGGACCATCTTCACCCAAACCGATGGAATCGTGGGTGAAGATATAAATCGCCGGGATCTCCATCAAAGCGCCGAGGCGCATGCTGGGGCGCATGTAATCGCTGAAATTAAAGAACGTGGCGCTGAAGCTGCGAAGCTTCGACAACGTCATGCCGTTGACCATGGCGCCCATGGCGTGTTCGCGTACGCCAAAGTGGATGTTGCGCCCGCGATATTCGTTCGGATAGAACTCGCCGGCGCCATCGAAGGTCAGGTTCGTTTTGTTCGATTTAGCCAAGTCCGCAGAGCCGCCGACAAACCACGGGATATTCTTCGCCAAGACGTTCAGCGATTTTCCGGAGGATTCCCGCGTGGCTATTCCTTTCGCATCGGCGGGGAAATTCGGCAGGTCTTTGTCCCAGCCTTCCGGCAATTGACCAGTCAACATGCGGTGGATTTGATCGCCGAGCTGTGGGAACTGCTTTTTGTACTCATCGAATTTGGTTTTCCACGCAGCGTGGGCGGCGGCGCCCCGCTTGCCCACGCCATTTTTGAATTGATCGTAGACGCCGTCAGGAACGAGGAACTTGGCATCCTCCGGCCAGCCGTAATTCTTCTTCACCAGCTTGACTTCGGCCTCACCGAGTGGCTCGCCGTGCGCTTCATACGAATCCTGTTTGTGGGGCGAACCATAGCCGATGTGACTATCGACGATGATGAGCGTGGGCCGGTCCTTGGTGTTGAGGAAATTCTCGTAGCCGCGGGCGAGCATCTCGAGGTCGTTCGCGTCCGTGACCCGTGTGACATTCCAGCCGTACCCGGCGAAGCGCGTGGCAACGTCTTCGCTGAACGACCACTCGGCGGGGCCGTCCAGGGTGACGCGATTGTTGTCGTAAATCCAGCAGAGATTCGCAAGCTTCAAATGGCCGGCGAGCGAAGCCGCCTCGCACGCCACACCTTCCATCAGGTCTCCGTCACCACAAACGGCGTACACGTTGAAATTGAAAATATCGAAACCCGGGCGATTGTAATTTTCTCCGAGCCATTTGCTGGCAATGGCCATGCCCACGCTGTTTCCCGCGCCTTGTCCCAGCGGCCCGGTGGTGGTTTCCACGCCGGTCGTAAGATGCGATTCCGGATGCCCTGGCGTCCTGCTGTCAATCTGGCGGAAGCGCTTGATCTCTTCCATGGAGACGGCCAGATCGTTCGTGACATCGCCCTTTGCGTTGACTGCGCGCACCCCGGTAAGGTGAAGCGTGGCGTAGAGCAGCATGGAGGCATGCCCAGCCGAAAGCACAAAACGGTCGCGATTGGGCCATGTAGGATCCGTCGGATCGTAGCGCAGGTAATGCTGCCAGAGCGAATAGACCACGGGCGCTAGACCCATCGGCGCGCCGGGATGGCCTGAATTCGCCTGCTGGACTGCGTCAATCGCCAGAGTACGAATGGTATTGATGCTGACTAGATCGACGTCCACTTGACTCTTCGCCTGGCTCACATTCACTCCTGTCGCGGGCAGGAGGGCACCCGCGGATCATGGCCAAATTTTAGATGCACCTGGGTATCGCATGGGTGACGGGATTTTACGACAAAATCGAGAGTACTGCTCGTTGACGCGAAACCTACGTCCTCCCAGTTGGCGGCATTTACAGATAACAGGGAAAAGAGGAGGTCGCAGAATTCGCGTCCGGGCGTTTTGCGGCCATGGATTTGATTTGAGCGTGCCCAGAGTACATGCTAATTTTGTGTAACTGCCTGGCCCGGGTGGCGGAATGGCAGACGCTGAGGACTTAAAATCCTCCGGGGATTTTTCCTCATGTGGGTTCGACTCCCACCCCGGGCACCAATCTTTTCCCTTTGTTTTGAATCAGTTGACGCGCGCTCCTGTTCGCCACGCAAACATCCACCACTATCTGAATCCTAAACGCCAGCACACGTTTTACACCGTGCGCAGTCTCCACATTGCGCACGAGTGACGGCCCACTAGGAGCTATTCTGCCAAATAGGCGCGCGATTCGCAGCACACCTACTGATTTACACCGCTCGCCAGGAACCCCCCGTCTACGACCAGGATTTGACCAGTGGTGAAGGATGCAGTATCCGAGGCGAGGTAGACGGCAGCTCCCACCAACTCTTCTTCCTTCCCAAACCGCCCCATGGGAGTGCGCATCAGAAGCTCACGACCTCGATTTGTGTTATCAAGCAGTTCGGAGTTAAGAGCTGTGCGGAAAACGCCGGGAGCAATGGCGTTTACCAGCACTCCGCGCTTGGACCATTCGACAGCCAAGGACCTCGTGAGAGCGCCCACGGCTGCTTTGCTGGCGGCATAGGCAGCGACCTCGGCCAAGGAAACAAAAGTATTCAGTGAGGCCACATTGATGATCCGCCCATAGCCCCGCTCCAGCATGTGCCTGCCAAATATCTGACAGCCCCTGAGCGTGCCGGTGAGATTTGTTTCCAAGATGTCTCGCCATGATTCTTCCGGAAAGTCAATGGTGGGAGCGCGCTTGATTTTGCCTGCACAGTTGACCAGGATGTCCACTTTGCCAAAGCTTTCAAGCGTTCTCGCTAGGAGGCTTTCCAGAGAACCGCGATCGCAGACATCACAAGGGATACGTAGGCTTCGGCGTGCCAGCGATTCTATTTCACAAGCCGTTGATTCCACTTGCTCTACTCGCCGGGAAGACGCGATGACATCTGCGCCAGCAGCAGCCAACCCGAGAGCAAGCACGCGCCCGATGCCAGACGTCCCACCAATTACGACGGCGGTCCTGCCGGAAAGGTCTGCCAGAGAGGGGTTCATTTGATTCATTGTCCCTTTCGCGCTGCGCTCAATTACCCTGAATCACTTCCCGATAAGAAGACGATGAATGCAGTGTTCGATGAAAATATTTGAAGGCCAAACTGTATCACTTAAGCGTCCTAAACATCGAAGCGCCCACGGTAGGCCCAGAGGCCCAAGCCAGGGTTGGGCACGAAGAAGATCTCTTCACCTTCCACTTGGTTGTAGCCGTACTTCAGCTTCCGGAAGTCGTACTTTTTCGCCATGCTTTCGAGATCCCCGTAGTCGAATCCCGCAGTGCATATTTCTTTGCGGCTGAGCCCCCCCGGGCAGTACGTAATGGTGAAGCGTCCTTCGGAGGATCCGTGGATGAGGTGGGCGGCGGCACCGAGATTGTCGGCAAGTTCCTGGTCATTCTCGACTGCTCTGAGGGTAGCGGGCGTGCCGCAATATCCGTGCTTCCGGATCAGCCGATCAATCGTCGCATCTTCCCCGAAGCTCTTTACTCCCGGAGCGAGGACAATGAGCTCGGCGCCGTCAGCAAGCGCCATTCGAGTCCGATAGATCGCTTTGTTGCCCAGCCACGTGCTCTTCAATTCTTCCGGGTCCAGGTAGACGACCGCCTTTCGAATGGGCGCCTCAAGCATGAAAAAATTGACTTTGAGACTGAGTTGCGAAGCTTTTTGAAAACACTCATCATCGTCGCCTATGAACACTCCCCGGATTGCGAAGCGCCCGTCTTCGTTTCTCCCCACGACCGTCAGGACATAAACAATGGGCAAGTGTTGAATGAAATGACTCGAAGCATAGTTCAGGACTCGCCGAACCGGATTGTCCGCCCGCCCCATGATTCGTTCCATGCCGTATACCGCGCCGAGGAAATGGCTCCGGTTGATACTGTCGGGTCCGCCCATGCCAACAAGAATATTTTTGTTGTAGTTGGCCATACCGATCACTTCATGGGGAACAACCTGTCCGATGGAGAGGATCAGATCGAATCCGCCTTCGACCAACATCCGGTTGATTTGAACCGGCCAGGTGTAGTTCACCTTGCCTTCCGACTGTTCGTGGACATATTCGGCGGGCACTTCCCCCAGTGTGACAGCATCCTTTCGCCAGTTGTGCGCGTGAAACAATTCGAACGGTATGCCGCCGAACATCTTGGCGATCTCACCCGGAGTCATGGGAGCATGCGTGCCGAGTGCCGGCAATATCGCACTGAGCCGTTCGCTGTAAAATTCATAGGCGCTCTTGGCTAAGTCGCCGGCCCCAGAGTGGAAACGACTCATGTCGGGAGGGATCGCTAGGACGCGGTCGCGCCGGCCAAGCGCGCGCAGGGCATGAAACAGACCTTCCTTGAGGTCAACGACAGAGAGATCCGATTGCTCGCTTCCGATCTCGCAAAAAAGGCTCATGAAGAAATCGGTTCTCTGTTTCTCGAACTGGAAGGATGAAACAACACAATTTTAATTGAGGGAGCGCTCATCCTGATTTCAGCTCCGGGTCACGACACGGAATTCTCCGCAGGATAGCCACTCAAAGACAATATCCGCGCTAATCACGCTCGTCAATTAGCTCCTTGTCTCACCGCGGCATCGACTCGCGGCAGACCCGGGGCAATGACGCGGAGGAATAGAAGCCCAACGAGATATGCGGAAGCTGCAATTGCGAACAGGGGGGTGTAACTGTGGGTAAGCTGCAGTACCCAGCCTGTGCTCAGTGAAAAAAGGACAGCGCCTACCGAGCCTGCCATTCCGCCTATCCCGACCACGCTGGCCACCGCACTTCGCGGGAACATGTCCGATGCGGTGGTAAACAGATTCGCGGACCATCCTTGATGCGCCGCTGTCGCGAGGCTCAAAATGCCAACCACAGACCATAGAGAGGAAACCCGGCTGGCAAAGAAGATCGGCAGGATGAGACAGGCGCAGATGAACATGGCGAACAGGCGAGCTCTCGCCATTGAGATTCCCATCTTGTTAAAAGCCGTTGGCAGCCATCCCCCGCCAATACTTCCGATGGTCGACACGTTGTACACAACGATGAGGGGCAGACCGATGCGGCTGAGTCCGAGATGGTACCTTTCGTCAAAAAACTTCGGCAGCCAGTAGAGGTAAAAAAACCAGATGGGGTCGGTAAGAAACTTTGCGACAGCGAACGACCATGTCTGCTTGTAAGCCAGGAGCTTCTTCCAGGGAATCTGCTCCACTGGTTCCGCGGAATCTCCCTGAATGTGTTCGAGCTCTGCGGGGCTAACATGGGGATGATGCGCGGGACTGTCATACTGGGTAAGCCACCAGCCGATCCAAATTGCGCCAAAGATGCCCGTTGCCAAAAAAGCAGCACGCCAGCCGAATTTTAGAGTAATCCACGGGATGAGAGCTGGCGCCAAAATCGCACCGATATTCGTTCCGGAATTGAAGATCCCTGTGGCCAGCGAACGCTCTCGTTGTGGAAACCATTCCGCCGTCGTCTTGATGGCTGCCGGGAAGCTGCCGGCTTCGCCAAGACCAAGAAAAAAACGAGCGATTCCAAAACCGAGCGCCGAAGCAGCCAAGGCGTGTGCCATGGAGGCCAGACTCCACAACCACATGATCACCATAAAGCCGAGGCGACAACCGAGCCTATCGACCATTCGACCGACAACCACCAGCCCGATCGCGTAGGCAAACTGGAATGCGCCGACAATGTACCCATATTGCGCTTCCGTCCAACCAATGGAGTGCTGAAGAGTCGGTGCCAGAATGCTGAACACCTGGCGATCCACGTAATTGATCGACGTCGCGAAGAAAAGCATGGCGCAAATCGACCAGCGCACCCTGGTCATGGGAGAACCTGAGCTTCTCATTGCGACATGTGCCTGCTTTCGAGTATGAAGTACCGAGCGTTTTCTATCGTGCCAATCGGCGTAATGGCAAAGTGTGCTT
>Ga0209160_1000171_pt1 | contig 48543 bp, 48 predicted proteins | sample GraSoiAngelo_153_FD_186167 | JGI IMG/M metagenome (GOLD analysis project Ga0209160, IMG submission 186167) | Grasslands soil microbial communities from the Angelo Coastal Reserve, California, USA - 14_1009_12_40cm (SPAdes) (version 2) | ecosystem: Environmental > Terrestrial > Soil > Grasslands ...
GTGAAGCTCGACGTCAGCATCACGTTCTTTTGCGGATTGATCGCGACGTCGTAGCCGTAGCCGTCGCCGCCGTCGGTCGTCGGCATCGGGTAGGTGGCGACCAGCTCGCCCTTGTTGCTGTAGAGCGCCATCCCCGTCACGCCGCCGCCGTCCTTGTTGTTCGACAGGCCCTGGACGATCATCCGGCCGGGCATGGCGTAGAACGTGTGCGGCCCGACGTAGCCGGTCTTGGCCGGCATGTCCGAGATCGTCCGCACGATCTTCGGCCGCGCCGGATCGGTGCCGACGTCGAAGATCGTGATCCGGCTGTTGTCGAGGCCGCCGGCCCAGAGGAAGCGACGGTCGTCGGTGAAGCCCATGTGGTGCGCCTCGCCCTGCCCGCGCACCGAGACTTTGTTGATCACCTTGCCGTAGCGGCTCGAGGCGGGATTCACGTCGATCGTGACGAGCTTGTCGGCGCCATCCCCCAGGCCCTTGACGCCGAGCGCCCACACATAGAGGTAGTCTTCCTGCCCCTTGATCAAATTGCCCATGTAGGGCGAGTTGCACGTTTCGTCGGCGGCGGCCGGGACCGCCCCGGCCCCGATGAGAGCGAGGAAACCGAGGATCGTTGCGGCGCACACTCCGCGAATCCGGATGCCACGCATGCAGGGTCTCCTTGTCATTGGTAGAGCTGCTTGGGTGAAGCGCCGGCCACGGTCACTCGCGCGTGATGCGGGCGCCGAGGGCCTTCAAGCGCGCGTCGATGCGCTCGTATCCGCGGTCGACCTGCTGGACGTTGCGGATGACCGAGCGGCCCGGCGCCGCGAGTGCCGCGGCGATCAGGGCCATTCCAGCACGAATGTCGGGAGAGACGATCGTCGCGCCGTGAAGACGGCTCGGTCCGATCACGAGCGCCCGATGCGGATCGCTGAGCAGGATGCGCGCGCCCATCGCGATCAGGCTGTCGACGAAGAACAACCGGCTCTCGAAGAGCTTCTCGTGGATCAGCACGGTACCTTCGCATTGGGTGGCGAGTACCAGCGCCAGCGGCGTGAGGTCGGCCGGAAAACCGGGCCACGGGGCGTCGTCGACCTTCGCGATGCCGCCGTCGACGTCGGACACGATCACCCGCTTCTGCGACGCGGGCACGAGGAGACTCGTTCCCTCGACATGGGTCTCGACACCGAGCCGCGCGAACACCAGCCGGATCATCCGCAGGTGGTCGGGCGACGCCTCGCGCACGCACAGGGCGCCGCCGGTCATCGCGGCGACCGCGACGAAGGAGCCGACCTCGATGTGATCCGGGCCGACCCGGTGTCGGGCCGGCCGAAGCTCGCGGACGCCGTCGATCTCTAGGACGTTGCTGCCGATCCCTCGAATGCGCGCCCCCATCGCATTCAGGGCATGACAGAGCCCCTGGACGTGGGGCTCGGAGGCCGCGTTCAGCAGCCGAGTGCTCCCGTCGGCGGTGGCGGCCGCCATGACCGCGGTTTCCGTCCCGGTCACGCTGGCCTCGTCGAGGAAGACCTCGGCGCCCCGGAACCGGCCCGTGAGCTCCAGGCGGTAGTACGCGTCGTCCAGGGTGATCCGGGCGCCGAGCTCGCGAAGGGCGAGGAGGTGGGTGTCCAGGCGCCGGCGCCCGATCTTGTCGCCGCCCGGCCGGGGTAGCACCGCAAGACCGGTTCGAGCCAAAAGGGGCGCGGCGAGGAGGAAAGAGGCCCGGATCTCCGAGGCCAGGCCCGCGTCCGGGCGCGACTCCCTGAGGCCCCCCGCGTCGACCGTGACGCTGCGCTCACCCGACCAATCGACCGAGACACCCAGCGCACGAACCAGATCGATCAGGGTGGTCACATCTCGGATACGCGGCACGTTCTCGATCACCACGTTGCCCGCGGCGAGGAGTGAGGCCGCGAGGAGCGGCAGCGCCTCGTTCTTGTTCCCGCTCGGGGTGACCTCCCCGCCAATCGGGTGGCCGCCCTCGATTACGAAGCGGTCCGCCACCGTCGAATCCGTATGAGGCATCCCAAAGGGAGAAGGCATAGGAGAGACGTCGCCCAGGAGGAGTCTATGTCAGGCCGTCTCAGGTGTGCTGCCATTTCCGTCATGTCCCGGCTCCCGAGGCCCGATTTGCCCTCACTGTGTAAGCCGTTCACTGCGGTAAGGACTTTTCCAGGACTTTCTGCCCTGGCGCATCAGCGTGAAATCATTCGGTTGAGTTCGGTTCGCCTGGTGGGTCGCCCGAGGGGCCCGGCGGTTTAATTTTTGCATGGAAGGATTAGTGGCTACTTTAATATGAGAAAGGAATGGCGATGCAGATTCTCGCCATAAACCGGTGACGGATTACCTCCCGGACACCCCGTGTGTGGCCCGCGCCTACTGTCCCGGTTGTGAGCCCGACGCCGACCCCAGCCTGGAGATTCTCGACGTGCGTTGGTGCGAATCCCACTCTCCGGCGCGTGATGGCGCCGATGACGAAGTGGTGACCGCCTCCGCGTATCTGTCGGGAAGCGCAGAGGCGGGGGGCGACGACAACAGGCGCTGGTGCGACATCCTCCACGGCCGCCGCTAGCCTCCTCCTCGACCTAGCTCCCGGGCGCCGTCAGCTCGTCGAGCGAGCGGATGATCCGGTGCGGCTGCACGGCACTGCCCTGCGGCAGCCCGAGCCCACCACGATCCATCCAGACGCCGGTGAGCCCGAGCCGCTGGGGCGCCCCCACATCGAATTCGAGGTGGTCGCCGACCATGAGCGCGTCCCCAGGAGTCATGCCGAGCGCCCCTAAAGCGTGCCGGTACACCGCCTCGTCCGGCTTTCCGGCTCCGAACTCGCCCTCGATCACGATCTCGTCGAAGAACCGCGCGAGGTCGTGCCTCTCGATCTTGTCGCGCTGCTGACCGGCATCGCCGTTCGTCACGAGCGCGAGCGGAATGCCGCGCCGCCGGAGCTCGGTCAGGCAGGCGAGCGAGTCGGGGAACAGTCTCATCATGGCCCGCCGTCGAGCGGCGTAGTCGCGGGCGACCGCCGCGGCCAGATCCGGAGCCGGCCGGCCCAGACGCTCGAGGGCGAATTCGACGATGTGCTGCCAGGCGCCGAGCATGTTGACGCGCTCGCGGCGATGGCGCGTCGGGTCTTCCCAGAACCACCGTCGTGTCTCGGCGATGGCGGCCACGAGCGTGGCGGCGTCGACTCCCCCCGGAAGGCGGCACGAGGCGCACGCCTCGTGCCAGCTGAGCTCGACACCTCCGGAATAATCGAGCAGCGTGTCGTCGAGGTCGAAGAGCAGCGCCTTCACGTTCACCGCACCGGGTCGAGCTCGACGACGAGTCCGTCGCCCCAGCCGTATTTCTTCTCGGAGAGCTCTTTCGCGGCTCGCGCCAGCTCGGGCTCGGCCTTCGCGTCGACCACCCGCGCCAACGCCGAGAACGCGCGGCGCCCGACACGGACGGCCACGCGCGGCTCGACCTTGAGGTTCTGCACCCAGTGAGCGCGCTCGCGATGCTCGGCGATGAGATAGTAGCGGCCGCGGCGCTGCGTGAACCAGATCTCGATCTCACGCGGTCGGCCCGTGCGTCGTCCCGTCGTCGTCAAGTAGAGGTACTGGCTACCCTTAGACCCGACCGGCCTGGCCATCGCCGTACGCGATCACTCCCAGCACCGTCTCGACCGCCCGGAGCATCAGCGGGAAATCCATGCTCGGCTGCTCCAGACCCGTGGCCGCCACCATCCCCGGGAGCAGGGGGAAGTGGATGAAGCCGACCCTGGGCGGGCGGGGCAGATCGCGGACCGCGTGCAGTGTCCAGTAGAGTGTCTGGTTGCAGAGATAGGTGCCGGCCGTGTTCGAGGTGTAGGCGGGGATGCCCTCGTCGACCAGCGCCTTCAGCATGGCGGCCATCGGTAGAGTCGAGAAGTACGCGGTCGGCCCAGACGGAACGCACGGCTCCCCGCTTGCGCGAAACCCCGCATTGTCCGGTACCTCGTAGTCCATGACGTTCAAGGCCACGCGCTCGAGGGCGATCCGCGCTCGCCCGCCGGCGAGACCGAGCTGAAGGATCGCAGCGGGATTCGTCTCGGCGAGCAGCGCGCCGAGGCGCTTCGCCGTGTCGGCGTGATGCACCGGCAGGACCACGCCGACGACGGCGAAGTCGCCGACGCGCCGCCCATCGACGGCCTTGGCGAGCCCCTCGGTGGGGTTGACGGAGTGAGCGCCGAATGGCTCGAAGCCGGTCACGAGAATCGTGCTCACGCGCCTAGTCTGCCACAGCGTCCGTCAGCCGCGCTGCACGAGCGGTGAGAGGCGGGGAAGCGTGAGAACCACCGCCAGCGCGACAGCCGTCAGGATGAGCCAGGGCGCCGCGTAACTGCCCGTCGCCTCGAGCACGAGGCCGAAGATCGGGGGGCCGATGAGGGTGCCGCTCCACGCGCAGGCCGTGGCCGCACCGGTGAGGAGACCGGCGTGGCGCGGTCCACCGATCTCGGCCACGAGCGCGAAATAGAGCCCGACCCAGCCGAAGGCGCCGGCACCCGCGACGAAGGCGAGTGGATAGGCGAGCCAGACGGGCAAGTGGCTTCCCAGGGCGAGCGTGGAGTACGACAGCGCCCCGATCGCCGCGCTGGCCACGACGCCGGGCCGCCGCCGGCCCCCGAAGGATCGATCCGACGCCACGCCCCACAGCACTCGGCTGACGGTCCCGCCCACCTGGGCGATCGCGAGAAACTGCGCCGCCCGCACGGCTGAGACGTCGAAGGAGTCCTTCGCGTAGAGCACGAGATAGGCGAGCAGGGACGATTGGGCGACCGAGAGCGCCAGCCCGCAGCCGAAGACGACGAGAATCGGCGGGCGCCGGAGAAACTCGCCGAGCTCGGACAGCCGGGGCCGCTCGACGGGGCTCGGGGTCGCCGGAGTGGGCTGCGAGCGGTAGAAGATCGCGACGAGCATCGCCGAGAAAATCGAGAGCAGTCCCGCCGTCGCGAGCGCGTGCCGCCAGCTCCAGCCCCGCGCGATCGGCGGCAGGAGCAGCGCCGCCGTCAACCCGCCGAGGGTGAGGCCGGTCTGCTTCACGCCCATCGCGATCCCTCGCTCACGCGGCGGAAACCACTCGACCACGGCGCGGCCGGTCGCGGGATTCAGCACGCTGAAGCCGAATCCTCCGAGCACCAGCAGCACGAGGAGCGGGCCGAAGTCGGGGCTCCACGCCGCGAGCGTGATCATCGCGCCGACGAGCAGCTGACCGAGCGCGAACGTGAAGCGCACACCGAGGCGGTCGGTGAACCAGCCCGCCGGGAGCGCCATCAACACCCCGCCCAGGTAGACCGCCGGCAAGAAGAGCCCGACCTGCACGCGCGAGAGCGTCAACGACTCGAGGAGAAACGGCGCCAGCGGCGCCACTGCCAGGGCGGTGAGCGCGCCGAGCGCGTGAGCGAGGGTCACGAGCCCGAGGATCGGCCAGCGGGACCTCACGGTACCCAGAATAGGAGTTCTAATCCTGCTCTCACCGTTGTTTCATCTGGACCCCGCAGAATTGAAGGTGAGTCGAAGTGACTAGTGGCGCACTGAGGTCAAGAGTGGGATCCGGATTTGGAGTCGGCGCCGGGGCGGGATTGGCCGGCGGCGTCGTCGGGGCGGGCGTGCTCTCGATCCTGGGGATCAAAGGCCACGAGGGCGACATCACCCGCGCAATCCTGCTGGTTTCGCACGCCGTTCGATCCAACAGTCTCGTCGTCGGCTGGCTCGTCCAGATTGGGGCGGCCACGGTCATCGGCGCGCTGTTCGGTGTTCTCTACACGGCTTGTGGGCTTCGCCGGGAGTCGGCGGCCTACTGGGCGACCGTCTATGGCATCGCGTGGTGGATCGTCGGCTGGTTCGCGATCATGCCGCCCCCGCTACGGTACGCGCCCCGGGCGGCCGTCAGGGATCCGGCGCTCTTCCAGCTCGCCGTGGCAGGCTTGCTCGCCTGCCTGAGCTATGGGGCGGCGCTCGGGGGCGCCTTCACCCTGTTTGGTCGCGCTGGGGCCGGCAGAAGCGACGAGCGGGTTCGAGCGGCACGCGCCGTGGATCCGTCCAATGGCGCATTGAGCCCGGGCAGGCGTCAGTCAGTGCGACTCGGCGCCGGGCGCGTTGGATTCGACACGCGAGAGGAGGGCCACGGGAAAGGGCGCCACCAGATCGGCGACACGTACGGCGCCCTGTAGGAAATCGCCCGTGAGCTCGTTGTGCCACCGACCGGGGGGGAGTTCCAGCGTGGTGTCCAGCCAGCTCTCCTCGAGGCGCATCACGAGACGCGGCACGACGGTCACGGCGCCTTCGCCGCGAACGAACGCCACGACGTGGCTCGACCGGTCGCCGGTCGCGTGCAGCGGACGGTAGGCTCCTTCAGGACCGAACAGCGCGGGCCGTCGACGACGGAGCTGCAAGGTCTGACGGATCACCCAGAGCTTCGGCAGGCCCTCGTCGTTCCGCGCCATGATCTCCTTGGGCGTCGCCCGCTCGAGCGCGCCGAGCAAGCGCTGTCGCAGCGCATAGTCGACGGGCCGGCGGTTGTCGGGGTCGACGAGGCTCAGGTCCCAGACCTCGGTGCCCTGATAGATATCGGGGATCCCCGGGGCGGTGAGCTTCAGCAAGGTCTGCGCGAGCGAGTTGACGCGGCCGGCGGCGATCAGCGGCGCGACGAACGTTTCCACGTCCACGGTGAAGGCGAGATCGGCCATCGCGCCCTCGACGAAGGCGCGCAGCGCGGCGTCATATACCTCGTTCGGGCTCGTCCACGACGTGTGCGCTTTGGCCTCGCGCGCGGCCTTCGCCATATACGCCGTCAGCCGGCCCATTTCGATGGGCCACGCCCCGACGAGCGTCTGATAGAAGAGATATTCTGCGTTCCGGTCCGGCCAATCCCCGCGTCGATGCCGCGCGTTCCGCACCGCCCAGCGATGCACGGCTTGGGCCCAGCGGTCGGGGATCTCCGACAAGAGATCGAGGCGCGCGCGAACGTCTTCGCTCCGCTTCGTGTCGTGCGTGGATGTCGCGAGCATCGTCCGCGGCCATCGCGCCTGCGTCTGCGCACACGCCCGATGGAACTCGTCGACGCCGACGCCGATGCCGCCGGGATCGCCGCCGACCTCGTTGAGCGAGATCAGCCGGTTGAAGTTGTAGAACGCCGTGTCCTCCACGCCCTTGGCCATGACCGGACCGGCGAGCTGCTGGAATCGCATCGTCAGCTCGGTTTCCAGGTCGCCGACCAGCCGCCGCCGCAGCACGTCGCGGAGGAACTCGAACAGCTCGCCGTCGAGGTCGGGCCGATGCGCGCGCGCGGTGTCGGTTGCCTCGACGATCCGCCGCACGTCGTCCTCGTGGACGACGGCGGGCTCGGGGCGCACATAGGTGCGATAGACGGAAAAGGACGCGAGCGTATCGCGCAGGGCCTCGTGCAGCTCGTGCCGCGTGTAGTCGCGGTAGCGGCGGCGACGCTCGCAGATCGCGAGGAACAGCGCGGTCAGCCGATTCAGATCGCGCCGCCGAGACCGCCCTGGGCACCATGCTGCAGGCCGAGTCCGTGGACCTCGCCGGTGTCGAGACGAAGCTGCGCGAGGTCGAGCGCCAGCGCGCCGATCTCCGGCTGGCCCGCATCAAGACGATCGAGCAAGGCAAAGCCCAGCTCACGCCGGAGCAGCGAGCCAAGCTTTCAACGCTGATGGCCAGCTCGGCGCCTCGACGGGCCGGCGCTCCGACCACCTTCGGCATCCCGCCGCGATAAGCAGGCTCAGCGAGCCTGCTGCAGCAGCGCCTCGGCGGCCTCCATCAAGGTTTCCGAGAGGGTGGGGTGGGTGTGGATGGTCGCCGCGAGGTCCTCGACGGTCATCGCCGTCTCGATCGCGAGGGCGGCCTCGGCGATGAGCTCGCCCGCGGCCGGTCCAACGATCCCGACGCCGAGGACGCGGCCGGTCTCCGGATCCGCGATCATCTTCGTCAGGCCGTCGCTGCGCCCGAGCGTCAGGGCGCGGCCCGAGGCCGCCCATTCCCGCTTGGCGACCTTCACGGCGCGGCCCTCGCGCGCTGCCTCGGCCTCGGTCAGCCCGCACCAGGCCACCTCGGGATCGGTGAAGACGACCGCGGGGACGACGACGTTGTCGAACGCCGCCGGGCGTCCCGCGATCACCTCGGCGACGATCTTGCCCTGGCGCATCGCGCGATGGGCGAGCATCGGCTCGCCGGTGACATCGCCGACGGCGTAGATCGTGGGGTCGCCCGTCCGGCAGCGATCGTCGATGGCAACGAAGCCGCGCGCGTCGATGCTTGCGCGCGTGCGCTCGAGCCCCAGCCCGGAGCTGGCCGGCCGCCGGCCGACCGCGACCAGCACGCGGTCGAACGTCTCGGTCTCGTTGTCGTCGAAGCGCGTCTCGATCGCCGAGCCCTTCTCGAGGAGCGAGGCCACCTTCGTGCCCAGGCGAATCTTCGCGAAGAGCTTCTCGCACCGACGGGCGAGCGGCTGGACCAGCGCCCGATCCACGCCCGGCAGAAGCCCGTCGGTCATCTCGACGAGCGTCACCTTGCTGCCGAGCGCCGCGTAGACCTGGCCCAGCTCGAGCCCGATGTAGCCGCCACCGATCACGAGAAGCCGCTCCGGCACCTCAGGAAGCTCGAGCGCCCCCGTCGAGTCGAGGATGCGATCGCTCGTGAGGGAGAGGCCGGGCAGGCTGGCCGGCGCCGAGCCCGTCGCGACGATCGCGTGCTTGAACCGCACCTTCTGCGGTTCGTCGCCCTCCACGTAGAGCTCGCGCGAGCTCTCGAAGACCGCGCGCCCGCCGATCACGTCGACGCTCTTGGCCTTCGCGACCGAGGCGAGCCCGCGCGCGAGTCGGCCGACGACGCGCTCGCTCTTCCACTTTCGCAACGGATCGAGCGACACGCGCGGCTCGCCGAAATCGACGCCGAGCTCGCGCGCCCGCTCGGCGTCCTCGATCAGCGCGGCGACGTGAAGGAGCGCCTTCGACGGGATGCAGCCCTCGAACAGACAGGCACCGCCGAGCCGCTTGGCGGTGTCGACGACGACGGTCTCGAGCCCGAGCTCGGCGCAGCGAAACGCCGCCGAGTAGCCGCCGGGCCCACCGCCCACGACGGCCACGTCCACCTCGACGACGAGGTCGCCCATCACCACGGCCGGGTGGCCTCTACTCGGGCTCGACCTGGCCGCGGACCGCCCAGGCGCGGGCGATCAGATGGATGCTGCCGTCGGGCTTGACCGGCATCGTCGCCCGGATCCGCTCGCGGAGCGCGGTGCGCCGCTCCTCGGTGAGCGACATGCAGTAGCCTGGCGCCGGCGCCTGGCCGCCGAGAAACGGCGTCCAGTAATCGTCGAAGTCCTTGAACACGGTCGGCACGTCGATCGCGAGGACACGGACCTGCGTCAGGCCCACCGACTCGAAGAGCTCGACCAGCGGCCCTGGGCGCGCGCCCGAGAAACGCCGTCCCTCGTCGAGCTCGAGCGCCGGTGGATCGAGGGCGACCGCCGCGTCCCAGAAGCGGCGCATCAGCTGCATCTCACCCGCGTAGTCCCACACGTAGGCCGCCGCCGTGCCGCCGGGGGACAGCGCGCGCTTCATCTCGGCCACGGCTTTCGCCGCGTCCGGCACGAAATTCAGCATGAGCCCGGAGACGGCGATATCGTGCTCTCCGTCCTTGACGGGGAGCGCTTGCGCGTCGCCGGGCCGAAAGCTGACCCGCGGATCGGTCACGCGCGAGCGGGCGTACGCGAGATATTCCTCGGAGCGATCGACGCCGACGACGGCGTCAGGCGAACAGCGCGCGACGATGGCTTCGCTCAGCGCGCCGGTTCCGCACCCGACGTCGAGCCAGCGGAGGTTTTCGGGCGCGTCGAGCCAGTGCAAGAACTCCCGCGCGACGAGACGGCTCCAGCGACCCACATACGGCTCATACGCGTCGCCGCTCGACCAGGTGTCTCGATGGTCGGGCATCATGACCTCCTTCTTCTCAATGCCGTCCAACAAAAGCTACCACTCCAACAAAAGCTGTTCAGGGCGTTCGAGCCGCCGCACGATCGCGGCGGCGAAGCGCGCGCCGTCGGCGCCGTCGGCGACGCGATGGTCGAACGTGAGCGAGATCGGCAAGAGCATCCGGGGCACGATCCGCCCCTCGTGCACGACGGGCTCTTCGCGCCCGCGGGCGACACCGAGAATGGCCACCTCCGGATAGTTGATGATCGGAATTGCTCCGGTGCCGCCGAGCGCGCCGATGTTGGTGATCGTGAACGTTCCGCCGCGCAGGTCCTCGAGCGTTGCCTTGCCCTCGCGCACTCGCTGGGCGAGCGCCGCCAGCTCGCGCTGCAGCTCGACCAGCGGCTTGCCGTCGACGTCACGGATGACCGGCACGATCAGGCCGCGCTCGGCCGCCACCGCCACGCCCAGATGGTAGTACCGTTTGACGATCAGCTCGCCGGCCGCCGGGTCGAGGCTCGCGTTGAACTGCGGGTGCTCCTGGAGCGCGAGCGCGGCCGCCTTCAGCAGAAAGCTCGTCAAGGTGAGCGTGATGCCCCGCGCGCGCGCGGGCTCGATGTTGCGCCGGATGATCGCGTCGAGTTCGGTGATGTCGACGCGGTCGAAATGGGTCACGTGTGGGATGAGCGTGGCTGAAAGGGTCATGCGCTCGGCAATGGTGCGACGCAGATGGGACAGGGGCTGTCGCGCCACCGGGCCCCACTGCTCGAACCGCGGAAGCGGTGGCGGTTCCACACCGACCGCCGCCAGCGGCTTGGCCACGGCCACGCGCTCCGGCGCCCGCCCGTCCGCGACCGGCGCCGCCGTGCCCGGCCGTGCCCCGCCGACGGCTGACCGCACATCGTCATCGGTCACACGCCCGCCGGACCCTGTCGCGCGCACCGCGCGTAGATCAACCCCAAGCTCACGCGCCAACCGCCGAGTCGCCGGCGTCGCCGGCACCGGCCCCGCGCTGCTCGCCGCCGCCCCCGCGCTGCTCGCCGCCGCCCCCGCGCTCGCCTCCGCCGCGGACGCTGGCCCAGTGCTCGGGCGCGCCGCCGCCATTCGTCCTGTGCCTGGGCCGATCGGGGTCGCCTGACCCAAGCCCGCGCGCTCCGTCACCGTCGCGGCCGCTGCGGCGCCACTTCGACCAGACGAACCACCAGTCGAAGCTGACGAGGACCATGTCGTTTTTGCGGCCTCGGCGGGTTCCTGTCGGGGGGAGGGGGCGGGGCTGCGGGGGGGTGCCCCGGCGAGTGGGGTTCCGAAGCCGGGGCGCCCCCCCGCCGCCCCGCCCCCCCCCCCCGACGCCACATCCTCGAACGTCACGAGCACATCGCCAACTTTTACGGTCTGACCCGGCTGGACGTGAATGCGAGCGACACGACCCGCGAATGGGGAAGGGATCTCCACCGTGGCCTTGTCGGTCTCGACCTCGAGCAGCGGCGCGTCCTCGGCGAGCACGTCGCCCTCGTTGACGAGCAACTTGACGATCTCGGCTTCGGTGAGCCCTTCGCCCAGGTCGGGAAGCGCGAACGGTCGAGGCATTGGTCTACCGGCTCTTCGGATCCGCTGCTGGGCGCACTGCCATCACCACCGTCAGAATGCGAGGGTCTCGCGGGCGGCGGCGACCACGCGCGGCACGTCCGGAACGTTCGCTTTCTCACGCGCGAAGCCGACGAACGGCACGTCGTGTGCGGTCACGCGGCGGATCGGCGCCTCGAGCGAGAGAAACGCACCGTCCATGATCGAGGCAGCGATCTCGGCGCCGGGACCGAAGCTGCGCGGCGCCTCGTGAACGACGACCGCGCGGCCCGTCTTCCTGACCGACGTCACGAGCGTCTCGCGATCGAGCGGCGAGACCGTGAGCAGATCGATCACCTCGACGGCCGCTCCGTCCTCGGCGCGCAGGACGTCGGCGGCCTCGAGCGCCACGCGGAGCATCGCGCCATAGGCCACCAGGGTGAGCGCGTCGCCCTCGCGCGCGACCTGCGCCCGGCCGATCGGGATGACCTCGCTCTCGTCAGGGACCTCTTCCTTGGCGGCGTGGTAGAGCGACTTCGCCTCGAAGAAGATCACCGGATCGGGATCACGGATCGCGGCGGCCAGCAGCGCGCGCGCGTTTCGCGGACCCGACGGGATGACCATCTTCAGCCCGGGGATGTGCGCGTAGAACTGCTCCTCCGATTCCGAATGATGCTCGAGCGCGCGGACGCCGCCGCCGTAGGGCATGCGGATCACCATCGGAATGTTGAAGCGGCCCTGCGAGCGCATCCGGTAGCGCGCGCAGTGGTTCTCGATCTGGTGGAAGCACTGGAAGGCGAAGCCCGAGAACTGGATCTCGCACACGGGCTTGAGGCCGTAGAGCGCCATCCCGACCGCGGTGCCGATGATCGCCGCCTCCGCGAGTGGGCTGTCGATGACGCGCTGGGAGCCGAATGTCCGCTGCAGATCGTCGGTCACGCGGAAAACGCCGCCGTCCACGCCGACGTCCTCGCCCAGGACTAGCACGTCGGCGTCGCGCTCCATCTCCTGGAAGAGCGCCTGATTGAGCGCCTTGACCATGTTCACCTTGGCCATGGCGTCAGCGCCGGGTCAGCCGCTGGCCGCGCATCGGCGTGGCGCCGGGCTGGTGCGTGGACGTCTCGTCGGGACGCGCCGCTGCCGTGTTCTCGCGAGCCGCCATCTCGTCGCGCTGGGCTCGGAGATCGGGCGGCAGCTCGGCGTACACGTGGTCGAACATCGTCAACGGGTTCGCGGGCGGCATGGCCTCGAAGCGGCGAATCGCCTCGGCAATCTCGTCGTCGACCCGCTGCTCGAGCCCCTCTTCGAGAAGGTTCCGCTTCTCCAGATACGCGCGGAAGCGGGTGAGCGGGTCCTTCTGCTCCCACATCGCGACTTCCGCCTCGCTCCGGTACTTGGTCGGGTCGTCGGCGGTCGTGTGCACGCCCAGGCGATAGGTCACGCACTCGATCAAGGTCGGACCGTCGCCGGCGCGAGCCCGTTCGACCGCCTCGCGCGCCGCGGCGTACACCGCGAAGACGTCGTTGCCGTCGACCTGGATGCCGGGGAGCCCGTACGCCAGCGCCTTCTGCGCGATCGTGCGCGAGTGCGTCTGCTTTTTCAGCGGCACCGAGATCGCCCACTGGTTGTTCTGGCACACGAAGACGACCGGGACGTGCCAGACGCCGGCGAAGTTCAGCGCCTCGTGGAAGTCGCCCTCGGAGGTCGCGCCGTCGCCGAAGTACGCCATGACGACCACGTCGTCGCCGCGGTACTGCGCGGCGTAGGCGAGGCCGACGGCGTGAGGAAGCTGGGTCGCGACCGGGATCGTGATCGGCAGATCGCGCTGCTCGGGAGCCGGCTGGCCGCCTTCGAGGTGGCCCGCGAAGAAGAGCAGGAGCTTCTCGATCGGCCAGCCCCGCCAGATCATCGCCGCCGTCTCGCGGAACGACGGCACCATCCAGTCGGTCGGGCGCAGGCTGAAGACGCTTCCCATCTGCGCGGCTTCCTGGCCCTTGGTGGGCGCGAAGGTCCCGATGCGTCCCTGACGCTGGAGCCTCACCATGCGCTCGTCCAGCCGGCGGCCGAGCAGCATCGCGCGATAGAGCGACCTCAGATCCGTGTCGGCGAGCTTGGGCTCGAGCGCGGTGTCGAGGTTGCCGTCGCTGTCGAGGATCGACAGGTATTCGACCTGGAAGCGTGGTTCGAGGGCGATTCTGGGCATGACGGCCCAAAACCCATTCTAACCCTCGGAACCCCGAACGCTACTTCTTCGCCGCGGAGGCTCGCTTGGGGGGGGCGGCGGGCGCGGCGGCCTGCTCCGACCGCTTGGCCTTCGCCAGAGGCCGCTTCTCGCCCGAGGCGACCCGCTTGGCCAGGCTCTCCTTGAGCGCATCCATGAGGTCGATCACCTGGGCGCGGGGGGCCTGGGGGGCGGCGACCGTGACTTCCTTGCCCTCGACCTTCTGGTTGACCAGATCGAGGACCCGGTGGCGATATTCGTCCTCGTACTGCTCGGGGTGAAACTCGTCGTTGGACAGACCGTCGATGAGCTGCCCCGCCAGATCGAGCTCGCCCGGCTTGATCTTCGCCGATTGCCCGCGGCCGATCTCGCCGAAATCGCGCACCTCGTCGGCGAAGTACATCGTGTGGAGCATCAGACCACCCTGCGCCGGGCGGATGAGCACGAGGCTTTCCTTGCCGCGCATGACGAACTTCGCGAGCGCGACGCGCCCCTGCTTCTCCATCGCGTCGGCGAGAAGCCGGTAGGCCTTGTCCCCGCCCTTGTCGGGCCCGAGGAAGTACGTCCGCTCGAAGTAGATCGGGTCGACCGACTGGAGCGGCACGAACTCGGTGATGTCGATCATCTTCGAGGCTTCACCCTCGAGTGCCTTGAGCTCGTCGTCGGCCACCCGCACGTATTGGTCCTTGGAGAACTCGTAACCGCGCACGAGCGACGCGCGATCGACGACCTCGTTGCACACCGGGCAGAACGTCTGCTGCTTGATGCGCGAGCCGCACTTCGCGTGCAGCATGTTGAAGGCGACATTCGCGGACGAGGCCGCGGTGTACATTCGGATGGGAATCGAGACCAGGCCGAACGAGATCGTCCCCGAGCCGATCGAGTGCGGCGCCATGGTTTGCACGATAGCACGATGCTCCCTATGATGCGCGAAGGGCTCTACTCTCCCATGGATAGCGTTCCGGCCACCGCCGAGCGGCAAGATATCGGGGCTCCCGAGCCCGCGGGGCGGCCGCGCGTCGCGCTCGTCACGATTCTCGCGACACTCGTGCTGCTCGCCTTCATCGCGATGATGGTGTGGCTGCAGTACTCGGGCTCGCGCGTCGAAGGCGTGGAAGAGCCCGAGCGCGCGCTCGCGCTGATCGTCGGTCGCACGATGGACATCGACGCCGCGGTCGAGCGCACACCGGCGTGGGAGCGATTCGTCTACCGCGTCCTGTCGACCGACCCCAAGGACGATCTCGACGAGGCGCTCCGCTGGTACGAAGAGCTCGCGAGAGAGTCCTTCGATCCATCCGTCGATCTGCACCTGGCGATCCTCGAGGGCGAAGCCCATCGACTGGACGGCGTGCGACGTCGGACGGAGGAATGGGAGCGCCGTCCCGACCCGCTGCCGGTGTTCGCGCGACTGGTCGGCGCCGCCTATCTCGGAGAAGACATCGAGGGCGAGGCCGGCGCTGACGCCGACGCGGCGCTCGAGGACGCGCTCGAGGCGGGCTGGTTCAGGGACCGGCTCGCGATCCGTCTCGCGACGCGCCTCGGCCACCAGGAGCTTCTGGCGGCGGCGACGGCGGCGCAGGCCGACCGCTCCAGTCGGTTGCTGGCCCGCATGCGCGCGACCGTGGCGATCGAGGTGGTGCTCATGGCCATCGGGCTCGTCCTGCTCGCGCGAGTGGTGTGGCGGCGGCGAGCGCTCGACCGGGTCGGCGTCGTCGTCCTCCCGCCGCCTTGGCGGGGCCGCATCGGTGTCCGTGTGTTGATCTGGGGCGGGGCGCTCGGGGCGATCACGCTCACCGTCCTCTATCTCGCGTCTTCCCTCGGCCCGGATCGACCTTACTCGCGCGTGCTGATCGGCGCCGCGACGAACCTTTCGTTCGTGCCGCTCGTCGTCCTCGCGGACCGCCTCCTGATCCGGCCGGCGGGGCTTCGCCTGAGCGAGAGCTTCGGGCTGGTGCCGACGCCCGACGGAACGCGCCGGCTCGTGCTCGTCGTCCTCACCTTGCTGGCGCTCGGCCAGGTCGGCGAGGGCATCATCGACCTGGCCGGACGGTGGTTGGGGTTCTCCGCGCATTGGACGGAGTGGTTCGATCGCGATCTGGTGTGGGGCTCGCGCGCGGTCGTCGGGATGACGATCTTCGACACGGTCATTCTGACGCCGGTGTTCGAGGAGATCGTGTTCCGCGGACTCCTGTTCGCGACCTTGCGGCGACGGTTCGGCGTCGGCAACGCGGCCGTGCTGAGCGCGGCCATCTTCGCCGTCGCCCACGGCTACGGCGTCCTCGGCTTCGCGGCGGTCTTCTGGAGCGGGCTCTTGTGGGCGTGGGCGTACGAGCGGACGGGTAGCCTGCTCCCGTCCATGGCGGCGCACGCGGCCGACAACCTCATGGCCTCGCTCTCGGTGATCCTGGTGCTGCGTGCCTAGCCGCGATCTCGGGGAGTATCGCCGCAAACGCGACCCGGCGGCGACGCCCGAGCCCTTCGGCGGCCCCAGCCCGACCGTGGGCAGCCGGTTCGTCGTCCACAAACATTCGGCGCGGCGCCTCCACTACGATCTGCGGCTGGAGATCGACGGCGTGCTGAAGAGCTGGGCCGTGCCCAAGGGCCCCTCCATGCGCTCGCACGAGAAGCGGCTGGCCGTTCACGTCGAAGACCATCCCGTCGAGTACGCCGACTTCGAGGGCGTTATTCCAGAGGGTAACTATGGGGCCGGTCCGTCGATCGTGTGGGACGCCGGCCGGTTCCAGCTCCTGAAGCCCGAGCCGGCGAGCGAGCAGATCCGGCGCGGCAAGCTCGAGTTCGAGCTGTTCGGCTTCAAGCTGCGCGGGCGGTGGACGCTGGCGCGCATGAGCGGCAAGGACCGCGACTGGCTGTTGCTGAAGAAGTCCGACGACTACGCCAGCGAGACGGAGCCGACCGAGCGCTATCCCGAATCGGTGCTCTCGGGGTTGACGATCGAGGAGCTGCGCGACGGCGCGACCCGGATCGAGACCTTGCGCCGGCGATTGACCGCGCTGGAGGCCCCGCGCGGCAAGATCGCGCCGCACGGCGATCTCCTGATGCTCGCGACGCTCGTCGACGAGACGCCGTCGGATGCGGCGTGGCTCTTCGAGATCAAGTACGACGGCGTCCGCGTCCTGGCCTCGCGCGAGGGCGACGAGGTCGAGCTGCGCCATCGGAGCAACCAGGTCGTCACGGCGCGCTACCCCGAGGTGGCGGCGGCCCTGCGCGCGCTGCCGCTCAAGAGCTTCCATCTCGACGGCGAGATCGTCGCGCTGGACGACCGGGGCCGCTCGAGCTTCCAGCGGCTCCAGGAGCGCATGGGTCTCACGCGTCCGGCCGATGTCGAGCGGGCGCGGGGCGAGGTGCCGGTCAGCGCCGTTTTCTTCGACGCGCTCGGTCTGGACGGTCGCGATCTGCGCCGCCTGCCGCTCGAAGCGCGCAAGGAGTGCCTGAAGCTCCTGGTGCCGCCGCGCGGCGTCGTCCACTTCGGCGATCACGTGCAGGGCCACGGCGCGGATTTTCTCGCCGCGGCCTGCGAGCAAGGCCTGGAGGGCGTCGTCGCGAAGAAGCGCGACAGTCCCTACGCCGCGAAGCGCTCGAGGGACTGGCTCAAGATCAAGTGTCAGCTCCGGCAGGAATTCGTGATCGGCGGCTACACCCTGCCGCAGGGGACCCGTACTCACTTCGGCGCGCTCCATCTGGGTCTCTACGACAAGGGCGAGCTCGTGTACGTCTCGAAGGTCGGCACGGGCTTCGACGATCGCGCGCTCAAGACCATCAGCGAGAAGCTCCGTCCGCTCGCGCGCTCGACCTCGCCGTTCGCGCGCGGCACCCCCGCGGGGCGAGACCACCACTGGGTCGATCCCGAGCTCGTGGGCGAAGTGCGCTTCACTGAATGGACACGCGATGGTGGGATCCGCCACCCGTCTTTCCTCGGTCTGCGTGAGGACAAGCGCCCCGAGGAATGCGTGCGCGAGACGGCGGTGGTGGCGGCTGGCGAGGGGGCGGGGGAGGGGGGCACGGCTCGGGCTGCGTCACCCACTCGCCCGCGTTCCGCGGCTCTTCGAGCCGCGGGCGGGACTCGGGGGTCCCACTCCGCCCGAACCGTGCCCCCCTCCCCCGCCCCCTCGCCAGCCGGTGACATCGCCGATCGAAAGCCAACCTCCCGGCGTTCTTCATCCGACGCCGAAGGCGACCAGAGTGCGGATCGCCGGCGTGTGAGCATAGCGAGAGAGCCGCGCGTGGTGGATGAGCGAGGGGCGCGCGGGGGGGACGAGAGGCGGGTAACGATCACGAATGCGGGGAAGGTGTTTTGGCCGGATGAGGGGTATACGAAGTCGGACTTGATCGAGTACTACGATGCGGTCTCGCCGTGGCTCTTGCCGTACTTGAAAGATCGGCCGCTGGTGCTCACGCGGTATCCCGACGGGATCACGGGGAAGTCGTTCTTCCAGAAGGACGCGCCCGAATGGACGCCGTCGTGGATCCGGACCCAGCGGATCCACGCCAACGACGTGGACCGTGACATCGACTACTTCGTCGTCGACGACCGCGAGAGCCTTCGCTACGTCGCGAACCTCGGGACGATCCCGCTGCACCTCTGGAGCTCGCGGCTGGCTTCGCTCGACAACCCGGACTGGCTCGTCCTCGATCTCGATCCCAAAGGCGCCCCGTTCACGGACGTGATCAAGGTCGCGCGCGCGCTCCACGCCATTCTGGACGAGCTCGCGCTGCCCAGCTACGTGAAGACCTCCGGGGCCACCGGATTGCACATCCTCCTCCCGCTCGGCGCCGGCTACGACTACGACATCACGCGGACCTTCGCGCGGCTGCTCGCGACCATGGGCGTGGAGGCGGAGCCCGAGATCTCGACGATCGCGCGGCCCCTGCGCTCGCGCGGCGGCAAGGTCTACATCGACTTCGGCCAGAACGGGCGGGGGCAGACGGTCGTCGCGCCGTTCTCGGCGCGCCCGCTTCCCGGCGCGCCGGTGTCGTGTCCGCTCCGCTGGGAGGAAGTCACCGCGAGGCTCGATCCCGCGCGCTTCACGATCAAGACGACGCCGGCGCGCTTCGAGAAGCTGGGCGACCCGCTGGCGCCGGTGCTCACGGGGCGCATCGACGTCGCGGCCACCCTGCGCAAGCTCGAGCACCGCGCGCCGGAGCATCGCTGAGCCGCGGCATCCTTCAGCTCGGTCACGCGCGCGGCTCGCCGAGACTCATGCGCAGGATCGTCAGCATCTCGTCGATCTCATCGCGCGAGACCGTGAGCGCCGGCATGAAGCGGATCGTATCGGGGCGCGGCGCGTTCAACAAGAGCCCGTGATCGCGCGCGGCCGCCGAGACCTTCTTCGCATCTTGCGCCCGGAGCTCGAGGGCTTGCAGCAAGCCGCGACCACGGACTTCACCGTGGCCTCGCTCGGCGGCGAGGGCCCGCAGGCGGTCCATCAGGTAGACTCCGTTCGCGACGACCGCATCCAGGAACTCCTTCTTCGCGACCGTCTCGACCACCGCGCAGCCGACGGCGGCCATCAGCGGGTTGCCGTTGAAGGTGCCGCCCTGGTCGCCGTACTCGAAGCAGCTGACGCGGCCGGCGGAGACGAGCGCCGCAAGTGGGACGCCGCCACCGAGACCTTTGCCGACGGTGACGATGTCGGGCGCGATCCCCGCGTGCTGGTAGCCGAAGAAGCGACCGGTGCGACCGACGCCGGTCTGGATCTCGTCCAGGATGAGCAGGAGGCCACGCTCCTTCGTCAGCGCCAAGAGCGCGCGTAAATACTCGTCTCCGGCCGCGAAGACTCCGGCCTCGCCCTGAATCGGCTCGAGCATCACCGCGACCGTGGCCGGCGTGATCGCGTCTGCGACCGCGCCGAGGTCGCCCAGCGGCACCTTTCGAAACCCGGGGACCTTCGGCGGGAAGATGTCGTCCCAGCCCGGCTTGCCAGAGGCGGCCATCGTCGCGAGAGTGCGTCCGTGAAAGCTCGCGTGCATCGTGACGATCTCGTACGCGCCGCCCCGATAGCGCGCGCCCCACTTGCGCGCCAGCTTGATCGCGCCTTCATTCGCTTCGGCGCCGCTGTTGCAGAGGAACACCTGGTCGAGCCCCGATGCCTCGGCCAGCAGACCGGCCAGCCTGGCCATGGGCTCGTTGTAGTACGCGGGGCTGCAGTTGATCAGCCGGGCGCCTTGCGCGCTCAGCGCGTCGAGCACGACGCGCGGCGAGTGGCCGAGACAGTTCACCGCCCAGCCCTGGACGAAATCGAGATAGCGCTTGCCGTCGCGATCCCAGAGCCACGAGCCGGCGCCCTCGACCATGACGGGCGACGGCCGCTCGGTGATGTTCATGATGTGGTCGATCGGTGCGCTCATGAGGCACTCCTCCTATGAAGTCGACGTGGCTCAATCGAGACGGCGCTGCATGATGGTGACGTCGTGCCAGCGGCCGAGCTTGAACGCGGACTCGCGCTCGAGGCCGACCGGGTGGAAGCCGTGCCGCGCGTGCAGACGCAGGGACGCGGCGTTCTTCGCCGTGATGCGCGCGAGGATCGAGTGGTGCTCGAGCACCTGCGCGCGCCGGATCAGCTCGGCGAGGATCAGGCCGCCGAGCCCCGCCCCCCGGCGGTTCCGCTCGACGTACACGGAGTCCTCGACGGTTCGAGCGAAGGCCGGCTTGGACTGATAAGGCGAGAGCGCGCCGTAGGCCAGCACGTCCTCGTCACGCGCGGGATCGTCGGAGGCGATCGCGGCCACCACGACCGGATAGCGCTCGGTGTGCCGGGCGAGCCACTCCCGCTGGGCGGCCAGACTGCGGGGCTCGGTGTCAGTGGTCGCGTCGGTGCCGAGAACCTCGAAATTCCAGATCGCGGCGATCTGCGCCAGATCCGATTCGCAGGCGGCGCGGATCCTGACGCGATCGGCCGGCGTCGTCCTACGGGCGCAGGGAGGCGGGCAGGACTTCACCGAGGCGAAGGAGCCTCCGGCGTCCGGCATCGACGCGGGCACGGTCCAGGCGGTCCTTCGCGAGCACCTCAAGGGCGTAATAGCTCTGATCCATGCGCGGATGATCCCCCGGAAGCGACTATCAGGGAAATCAATTGTCTTGATCGTTACGATCAGGTATTTTTGGTCTCCCCGTTGTGAACATCCAGCTCGCGCACCTGCAGACGCTCGCCACGGTCGCGCGCCACGGGAATTTCTCCCGCGCGGCGCGTGAGCTCCGGCTCACGCAGCCGGCCGTGAGCATGCAGGTGCGGCAGCTCGAGCAGGGGCTGGGGCTGGCGCTGCTCGAGCGCGTCGGCAAACGGACCTATACGACCAAGGCGGGCGAGCTCCTCCTGGCGCACGCCGGGCGCGCGATACGGGAGCTCGAGCGCGGGCTCGAGCTCGTCCAGCAGTTGCGAGGCATCGTGGCCGGCCGCATCCGGCTCGGCACCAGCGCGTCGTTCAGCATCTACCTGCTCCCGTCCGCGCTGCGGAGATTCCGGGCGCGCTACCCGCAAACGGAGCTGGTCGTGGTCACCGGCAACGCGCCGGAGATCACGCGCGCGGTCGTGGCCAACGAGCTCGACGTCGGGATCGTGAGCCTGCCGGTGCGGGAGCGCGAGCTGGCGGTGACCGCGCTGCACCGGGACGAGCTCGTGGCGATCGGGCCGCCCCACCGACGGTGGCCGCGGCGCCGCGCGACCGCGGCCGAGCTCGCGAAGGAGCCCCTGATCCTGTTCGAGCGGGGGGCGACCGTGCGCCGTGTGATCGATGACTGGTTTCAGCGGGGTGGCGCGACACCGGCGTTGCCGATGGAGCTCGGTAACACCGAAGCCATCAAGAAGCTGGTGGAGTCGGGATTGGGATTATCGGTGACGTCGTGGTTCGCGGCCCAGCCCGACGTGCGGGCGCGCAGGCTCAGCGCGGTGAAGCTCGCGCCGCCGCTCTTCCGCCAGATCGGGATCGTGCTCCGCCGCGACAAGCCCAAGACGCCGGTGCTCGACGCCTTCCTCGGAACCCTGGACGAGCTGCGTCGATCTCTGGGCTAGCGCCGGGCCGGCCGCGCACTCACTTCATCGCGGTCGCCCACTGGCCGATCTGCACGCGGGTCACCAAGGGTGTACGTCCCGCCGGCCTCGGGCTTGAAGGTTCGCGCGACGACTGCGGGTCAGCCCCCGCTCCCCGCGGGCGAGAATTCGATCATCCGTCCCTCGGGCGCTTCCGGCACGCGCAACCTGAGATATGGCTTCTCGGAGGCTTGATGGCAGGCGTAGCAACCACTCAACGTGTCCCGGTACGCCTTGGAGAAGGCCGCGAGGTCTCGCGCCTCGATCGTCCTCTGGAGGCCGGTCAGCAGCGAGCGGTCCATTCCCTCGAGGATGCCGCGCAGGTCGATTTCGCCGCTCGTCGTCCGGCGCACGGGCCGGATCCGTACCGCCCATCTGAGATGCGATCGCGTCTCGCTCAGGTAGAAGCCCGCGAGCGGCCAGTTCTGCGCCTGTCCCGCGAACCACAGGTTCGAGAAGTGATCGGCGATGTCTTTCATCACGTGCGACTGGTCGGGCACCAAGCCCTTCAGGCCCTCGATCTCGCCCTTGAGCCTCGTCACCTCGCTCGCCAGATCACCGGCTGCCGCCGGCGCGACTGGCCCAGCGGGCTGCGCCGTCCCGGCGCGGGCCGCGCCGCCGGCCAGCGTCGCCACCGCGACGAAGATCACCATGGTCCTCTCCGATGCACGCATTGCAGTCCTCCCGTCGGCTCGATCGAGCCGGGCCTTTTACCGGGCGACCAGGGATATGAGCGTGCCGCCGCCTGCCGCGAACACGACGACGAGCCACGCCGGCGCCTTCCAGAACGCGAGCAGGCCGAAGGCCGCGAGAGCGAGACCTACATCGGCCGGACTCCGGATCGCGCTCGTCCATATCGGATGATAGAGCGCAGCCAGGAGAAGCCCGACGACGGCCGCGTTGATCCCTCGCAGCGCTTCCTGGAAGCTGGATCTCCCGCGGACTGCGGCCCAGAAGGGGAGTGCTCCGACGACCAGCAGGAACGAGGGCAGGAAGATCGCCATCAGGGCGAGGCCGGCGCCGGCGACGCCGTTGGGCCGCGGTCCCATGACGGCGCCCAGGTAGGCGGCGAAGGTGAAGAGCGGACCTGGCACAGCCTGGGCGGCGCCGTAGCCGGCTACGAACTGCTCGTCGGTCACCCAGCCGGGCGGGACGACCTCTGCCTGGAGCAGCGGAAGGACGACGTGGCCTCCGCCAAAGACCAGCGACCCGGCGCGGAAAAAGCTGTCGAAGACCGCAAGCGCCTGGACCCCCGCGAGCTGGCGAGCGATCGGCAGCGCGAGCAAGAGACCGAAGAACAGCACGAGCATGGACGCGCCCAAGCGCCGCCCGACGGAGACCGGCGCTCGTGTGGTCGGCGCCGCGACAGTGCCCGGCAGGAATCGCAACCCGACCAGCGCCGCGGCGGCGATGATGGCGACCTGCGCGGCTCCCGTCGACCAGACGAGCGCGCCGATCGCCGACAGGAGCGCGATCGTGGCACGCCCGCGGTCGGGAGCGAGCGCCCGCGCCATGCCCCAGACGGCGAGCGCGACCACGGCCACCGCGGCCACCTTCAGTCCATGCAACCAACCGGCATCGGCGACCTCGAACACCCGGAGGCCATAGGCGAATGCGACCAGCGCAATGGCCGAGGGGAGCGTGAACCCGAGCCACGCCGCCACACCGCCGAGCAGGCCGGCGCGGGTGATGCCGATGGCGATACCGACCTGACTGCTGGCCGGGCCAGGGAGGAACTGGCAGAGCGCCACGAGATCGACATACGTGGCCTCGTCGAGCCACTTGCGTCGAGCGACGTACTCTTCACGGAAGTAGCCGATGTGCGCGACCGGCCCGCCGAATGAGGTCAGCCCCAACCGTGTCGCGACTGCCAGCACCTCCAGCACGTGGGGAAATTTTTGGCCGGACGCCCGGTCCGTCGGCAGCTTCTGATCCACCGCCGCCTGCTCGTTGCTCATCGTCGATTCATCTTCGCGCGCGGGCGCTGGCGTTGCGGCTCCAGCACTTCCCCCATCAGCTCGATGATCTGGGTCCGGGCGGAAGCCAGCGCGCGCCGGCCTCGGGCGGTGATCCGGTAGTACTTGCGAATGCGTCCCTCCACGAGGCGCCGCTCCAGGCGGAGATACCTCCCGTCGGCGAGATCACGCAAGATCGGGTAGAGCGTGCCGGGGCTCAGCGCATATCCATGGCGGCCGAGCTCTTCGATCAACCAGAGCCCGTAGACGGGCTCCTCGGCGGCGTGGTGGAGCACGTGGATGCGGATGAAGCCGAGGAAGAAATCGCGTACCATTAACGGAGTCCGATATCGGGGCCAAGACGTATCATGTGCGACCAGAGACTGCAAGGTCCAGCCGAGCTCCCGCTCCAGCCAGAGCGTCCACGTCGAATGCATCACTCGATCGCGGAGGAAGATGAACGATGGCGACCGTGAGCGTGCGCTACATCGTCGACGACGTCGATTCGGCGATCGCGTTCTACACCGGGCATCTGGGCCTTCGCGTCGATCTCCACCCGGGGCCGGGCTTCGCGATGCTCTCGCGAGGCAACCTGCGGCTGCTGCTGAACACGCCGAGTGGTACCGGCGGAGCGGCGCGAGCCATGCCCGATGGACGGAGGCCCGAGCCGGGCGGCTGGAACCGCATTCAGCTCGAGGTCGACGACCTCGCGAGGGAAGTCGAGGTCCTGCGCCGTGCGGGCGGCCGCTTTCGCGGCGACATCATCGTTGGCAACGGAGGCAAGCAAATCCTGCTCGACGACCCCGCCGGCAATCCCATCGAGCTGTTCGAACCCCGACGGCAGTGAGCCCGGCGGCCCGCGAGGCTACGCGACCTGGGTCGAACCCTCGCGAAGCGCCACGAACCGCCGGGCCAGCGCCGGACCCGTGCCCGAGTCCTCGTGCTTGAAGAACACGTACGCCTCGCTCCAGCCCGACCCGACGCGGTCGATCGTCGCAATCCAGCGCTGCAGATCGTCGTCGCTGTACTCCACGGCGCGCAGCCGGAGGTAGCCGAAATCCGCCGTGGCGACCGCCGGCGTCGTGCCCTCCTCGGTGTCGGCGATGCAGAGCGAGGCATTGTGCGAGCGAAGCAGCGTGTACACCTCGTCGTCGAACCAGCTCTCGTGGCGGAACTCGAAGGCCACGCGGAATCCGTTCGGCAGGATCGACAAAAGCTCACCGAGCCGGTCGGTCGCCTTCTTGAAGTCTGGGGGAAGCTGAAAGAGCAGGGGGCCGAGCTTGTCGCCGAGCGAACGCGCGGTGTCGCAGAAGTAGCGCAGCGGCTCGTCGACGCCGCGCAGCCGCGCGAAGTGAGTGATCCGCTGCGGCGCCTTGAGGACGTACGTGAAGCCCGCCGGGGCTGTCGAGGCCCAACCCGCGACCGTCTTCTCGTTCGGCATCCGGTAGAACGTCGCGTTGATCTCCACCGTCGTGAAGCGCTCCACGTAGTAGGCGAGCATCTTCGAGGCCGGAAACTTCTCGGGGTAGAAGGTGCCCCGCCACTCCGGGTAGTTGTACCCCGAGGTCCCGACGTGCGTCCTCAGCCGAGCACCGCCGCCAGCGACGTCGCAGGCTCACCCAGCGCCGCCGCGACGCCGGGATGCACGACCTTGCCGCCCCAGACGTTCACGCCCCCGGCCAGCGCGGGATTCGCGCGCACCGCCGCCACGGCGCCGCGCGTCGCCAGCTCGACCGCGTACGGGAGCGTGGCGTTCGTGAGCGCGAAGGTCGAGGTGCGCGGGACGAGCGCCGGCATGTTGGCGACGCCGTAGTGGACGACGCCGCCGACGAGATAGACGGGATCGAGCAAGGTCGTCGGGTGGATGGTCGCGACGCAGCCGCCCTGGTCCACCGCGATGTCCACGATCACCGAGCCTTCCTTCATCTGCGAGACCATCTCCTTGGTGACCAGGACGGGCGCCCGCGCCCCGGCGAGGAGCACAGCGCCGATCAGCAGGTCGGCGCGGCGTACGACCTGCTCGATGTTGAAGCTGTTCGACATCAAGGTGACCACCTGGCCGCGGAAGAGGTCGTCGACGTGGCGCAGGCGGTCGACGTTCACGTCGAGGATCGACACGTCGGCGCCGAGCCCGACCGCGGTCTTGACGGCGTTGAGCCCGGCGGCGCCCGCCCCGAGAATCACGACGTTGCCCGGCGGCACGCCCGGGACCCCCGAGAGCAGGATGCCGCGACCGCCATGAGCGCGCCCGAGGTAGTAGGCGCCTTCCTGAACCGAGAGCCGCCCCGCTACCTCGCTCATCGGCGTGAGGAGCGGCAGGCTCCCATCGGCGCGCTGGACGGTCTCGTAGGCGAGCGCGATCGCGCCCGAGTCGCGGAGCCCGCGCGTGAGCGCCGGCGCCGGCGCCAGGTGGAGGTACGTGAAGAGCACGTGTCCGGAGCGCAGGCGGGCGACCTCCGGGGCGAGCGGCTCCTTCACCTTCAGCACCAGCTCGGCGCGGCGCCAGACGTCGTCGACCGACGCGAGCTCGGCGCCGACCGCGGTGTACTCCTCGTCGCGGATCCCGCTTCCGGCGCCGGCGCCGCGCTCGACGAGCACGGCGTGCGCGGCCTCGACCAGCGCCCGGGCGCCGGCCGGCGTGAGCGCCACGCGCTGCTCGCCCGGCTTGATCTCACGAGGCACCCCGATGATCATCGCGCCTCCTTCGTGGACGTCCGGCGTGCGGCGAGGAAATCGCGGATCAGCCGATTGACGCGTTCGGGGTGCTCGTGCACCACCCAGTGCGAGCCGTCGGGGATCCGCTCGATCGAGAGGTCGGGAACGAAGCGCTCGAGCCCGTCGAGGTTGCCGGTGAGGAGCGCGTGGTCGCGCTCGCCCCAGATCACGAGCGTCGGCACGCGCACGATCAGCCGCGAGACGTCGCCGCCGAGGCTTCGCGCGGGCGCGCCGTCACCGGCCGGTGGGCCCACGCCAGCCGCGCGGTACCAGTTGAGCCCGCCCGTCAACGCTCCGGGCCGCGACCACGCTTCGAGATACGCGGCGCGATCGGCGGCCGTGAAGCGATCACCGAGATCGCGGCTCAGGACCTCGATCAGCCGCGCGTAGTTGTCGGCGGCGAGGATCGACTCGGCCTCGGCGCTCCGGAACATGAGCATGTAGCGACTGGCGTTCTGCTGGGCCGGATTCTCGCGGAGCTCGCGGTCGAAGATCGCGGGGTGGGGCGCGTTGACGATGATCAGCCGCTCGAGGAGCTCGGGATGCGCGATCGCGAACGCCCAGGCGACGACGCCGCCCCAGTCGTGACCGACGAGCACGAATGTCTCGTGACGGAGATGCGCGGCGAGAGCGCGCAGATCTTCGACCATCTGCGGCACCCGATACTGGGAAAGCTCAGCCGGCTTGTCCGAAAGGTTATAGCCGCGCATGTCCGGCGCGACCGCCTGATGGTCGCGGCCGAACTCGCGGAGCTGCTCGCGCCACTCGTACCAGAACTCCGGGAAGCCGTGGACGAACAGCATGAGCGGACCCCGGCCCACCGTCACGTAGTGCAGGCGGATCCCGTTGAGCTCGGCGTACGCGTGGTCCATAAGTTTGGGTCGCGCCTCGGCCGGCGGGGCCCCAGCCCCGCGACGGCCTGCAGCGCGAACAACGTTACCTCACATATAACAGGAAAAATCGCGTGAGGCTCGCGTCGAACCCGCGGGGCAGCTCGCCGTGCCGGCCCTGATCCATGAACACGACCTCGCTCCGCGAGTCTCGGGCGAGCGCGCGCTGCAGCCGTTCGGCGTGGGCGAACGGAATCTGCTCGTCCTGGCGACTCGCCACCAGCAGCACCGGAACCGAGAGTGCAGCCGCGGCGCGCTCGGGCGAGACCGTGGTGATGTCGTGGCCGAAGAACAGAAGAGACCAGCCACGCAGAAGCCCCACGAACGGGTATTTCAGATACCAGAGCCAGCCGTAGAGCTCGTACCCGAGCATCCGGAGATCCGCGAACGGCGCATAGGCCGCAACGGCGCGGATGCGCGGGTCCTCGGCCGCGGCGAGGAGGGCGACGGCGCCGCCCAGCGAGAAGCCGAAGACGCCAACCTCCTTGAAGCCACGCGACCCGAGGAAGTCGATCGCGCGGCGCAGGTCGCCGCGCTCGCGAAAGCCGATCGTGGTCGCGTGCCCGCCGCTCTCACCGAAGTACCGTTGATCCAGCAGAAGCACGGTGAAGCGCCGAGACAGCGCGGCGGCGATCGGCAGAAGATCGGCCTTCTCGGCGGGATAGCCGTGCAGCAGCACGAGCGCCGGCGCGCCCGCACGAGGCAGGAGCCACGCGGCGAGCCTCACGCCGTCGTCGGCTGAAATCGTCACGGTCTCGACCGTCAGCCCGTAGTCGCCGGGCACGAGCGGAATGGCAAGGCGCGGCGGGCGGACGGCGAGCCAAAAGCTGACGAGGCTGAAGGCCACGAATGCGCCGGCGAAGACCGCGCCGTAGACGAGGAACTTCACGGTGTATCATCTTCGCCGTGCGCCGCCCGGGTTGTCGAGCGGATAGCGTCCCGAGGTGATCGAGGACACGACGTTCGGAGCCCTCGCCGCCCTGGGCTCGGCGGTGGCGTGGGCGGTGACGAGCCTGCTGGCGCGCTCCCTCATGTCCGAACTCGGCTCGGTCGGCCTCAACGCGATCCGATCGACGATCGGCGGCGCACTCCTCATCGCCTGGGTCCTGGCGACAGCCGGCGCCGGCGCCTTCACGGCGATCTCGGCGAGCGCGTGGCTGTTGCTCGGACTGTCGATCGTCACGGCCATCGCGCTCGGCGATACCGTGTTTTTCGAGAGCACGCGCGCCATCGGCGTCGGCCGCGCCATGACGATCTCGACGACCTATCCGCTCGGCGCCGCCGTCATCGCCGCGGCATTCCTGGACGAGCCGGTCACCGTTCCCATCGCGGTCGGGTCGCTCGTCACGATGGCCGGCCTCGTCCTCATCGTCGCGCCGTGGGCCGAGCGCGCGCCCGAGGAGCGCTTCTGGTTCGGCGTCGGCGCGGCCGCGATCGCGTCCTTGGCCTGGGCGGTCTCGACGGTCCTCGTCAAGCCGCCGCTCTCTGAGATGGGCCCGGTCACCGCGCAGGCGATCCGGCTGCCGGTCGCGTCGATGGTGCTCTGGCTGACGCCGTGGGCACGCTCGGTGCCGCGCGCGTTCGTGAGAAGCAGCCGGGCCGTACAGATTCGCATCGCCATTCTCGGCGCGATCACTTCGGTGAGCTCGGTCATGTTCGTTGCGGGCGTCAAGCACGCGGGTGTCGCCGTCGCCTCGGTCCTCTCCTCCACGGCGCCGATGTTCGCGATCCCCTTCGCCGTTGTCTTTCTGGGCGAGCGCATCACCCTCCGCGCCTTCCTGGGCATCGTCCTCACCCTGGCCGGAATCATCGTCCTCCAGCTGTGAGTTCTCCAGCTGTGAAGAGAAGGCCGCGAGCCGGAGGGGTCGCGGCACCCGTTCCCTCCGAGCGGCCTCGGACGAGGCGCACCCAGATGGAGCCCAGCCGTCCCGGGGCAGCGCACGCGTGCCGCGTGGTAGCCGCGACCCTCCCCCCGCGCACCCGCCGGAACGCGAAGCGCGCCCTGGACGGAAACACTAAGCGGGCGAATACGGCGCGCGGAAGACGATGTCGCCGCCGACGAGGGTCAGGACGGGGGTGATGTCCTTAATACGCTCTTCGGCGCAGGTAAATACGTCGTCAGAGAGCACGACGAGATCGGCGCGCTTACCGGGCTCGAGCGTTCCGAGCTCGCCTTCCTGCCGAGAGGCATAGGCATTCCAGCTCGTGAACGAGCGCATCGCCTCCGCCCGCGTCATGCGCTGCTGCGGCTGCCAGCCGCGATCCTCACCGCTGCGCGGGCGCCGCGCGATCGCGGCATAGAGACCGTGGAACGGGCTCGGGCTTTCGACCGGGAAGTCGGAGCCGCCCGCGATGATGACGCCGGTCTCGAGCAGCGAGCGCCACGCGTAGGCGCCCCGGAGCCGATCCGGGCCGAGCCGCTCGGCCGCCCACTCCATGTCGGAAGTGCAGTGGGTCGCCTGCATGCTCGGCAGGGCGCCGAGCCGCCGGAAGCGGGGGATGTCGCGCTCGGTCAGAATCTGGGCGTGCTCGACGCGGAAGCGGTGATCCGGCCACGGGCCGCGGGCCAGGGTCGCCTCGAGCGCGTCGAGCGTCAGCGTGTTCGCGCGATCGCCGATCGCGTGCACGCAGACCTGGAAGCCCAGCTCGGCCGCCTCGAGCGTCAGGCGCGTGATCTCGTCGGGCGGGATCAGCACGAGCCCGGTGTTGCCCGGATCGTCGCAGTATGCATCGTGCAGCGCGGCGCCACGCGAGCCGAGCGCGCCGTCGGCCATCAGCTTCAGCGCGCCCACCACGACGCGACCGTCGCCGATCGTCTCTGGGCCGTGCTCCCGGTAGAGGCTCCACGTGGACTCGGATCGTGCGGCCACCGCCACGTAGTTGCGGAACGGGAACTGTCCCCGCTCGACGAGCCGGCGGTACGAGGCGATGGCGTAGAGCTCGGCGCCCATCTCGTGGATGCCCGTGAGTCCTGCCGCAAGGCACTCGTCGATCGCCTCGGTGACGGCCTGGTCGAAGCGGTCGGCGGAGGGGCGCGGCTCGGCCCGCTGGATCAGGCGTTGGGCCGTGTCGACGAGCACGCCCGTCGGCTCGCCGCGCTCGTCCCTGAGAATCCGGCCGCCGGTCGGCTCGGGCGTCGCGCGGTCGAGCCCGGCGGCGGCCAGCGCGGCCGAGTTCGCCCACGTCGCGTGGCCGTCGATGCGAGTGAGCGCGACCGGATGGTGTGGCGCCGCGCAGTCGAGCGAGACCCTGGTCGGCCACTGCCGATCCGTCCAGCGATTCTGATCCCAGCCTCGCCCCGCGAGCCATTCGCCCCGCGGCGTCTTCGCCGCGCGCGCCGCCAACCGCTCGGCGACTTCCGCCTCCGACCGCGCCCCACCGGCATCGAGCGTCAGACGCCCGCGCGCCAGGTGCATCAGGTGTCCATGCGCGTCCACGAGGCCCGGCACCACGGCGCGGCCACCGAGATCGACGATCTCCTCCGCTCCAGCCACATTGACCTCGCTCCGGCGCCCAGCGAACGCAACGCGCCCGTGGCGCACCACGAGCGTATCGACCACGGTGTCCCAGGCATCCATGAGGTAGATGCGACCGTTGGTCAGGAGCATCGAGTCAGCCGCACCGAATCAGGTGAGAGAAGCTAGAAGCGTCGGCGCCCGCGCATGGCGCGCTTGCGCAGGCGGAGGGACTTGGGCGTGACCTCGAGCAGCTCATCCTCGCGAATCCACTCCAGATTCTGCTCGAGATTCATCACCCGCGGGGGCGTGATCTTCGCCGCCTCGTCGGCGGTCGAAGCCCGCATGTTGGTGAGTTTCTTTTCCTTGGTGATGTTCACGTCCAGGTCGTTGTCGCGCGCGTTCTCGCCGACGATCATCCCCTCGTAGACCTCGAGGCCCGGCCCGATGAACATCACGCCGCGCGCCTGGAGGTTGTCGATCGCGTACGCGGTCGCGCGGCCGCCGCGGTCGGCGACGAGGGCGCCGTTCTGGCGGTGGGCGATGTCGCCTTGCCAGGCGTCCCAGCCATCGAACAGATGGTTGAGAAGGCCGGTGCCGCGCGTGTCGGTGAGGAACTCGGTGCGATAGCCGATCAGGCCGCGCGCGGGGATCCGGTACTCGAGCCGGACGCGGCCCGTGCCGTGGTTCACCATCTTGGCCATCGCGCCGCGGCGCGGTCCGATCTTCTGGGTGACCGCGCCGATGTGCTCCTCGGGGATGTCGATCACCAGATATTCCATCGGCTCGAGCATCTGGCCGTTCTCGCTCCGCGTGATGATGGTCGGCTTGCCGACCTCGACCTCGTAGCCCTCGCGTCGCATCATCTCGATCAGGATCGCGAGCTGGAGCTCGCCTCGACCGGACACCCGGAACGTGTCCGGCGAGTCGGTCTCCTCGACGCGGATGCCCACGTTGACGCGCCTCTCCCTCATGAGGCGGTCGCGGAGCTGCGGCGAGGTGACGAACCGCCCCTCCTTGCCGGCCATCGGCGACACGTTCGCCGAGAAGAGCATCGAGACCGTCGGCTCGTCGATGCGGATGAGTGGCAAGGCCTGGGGCGCCTCGGCGTCGGCCACCGTCTCGCCGATCTCGATGGCGTCGATGCCGGCGATCGCGACGAGCTCGCCCGCGCTCGCCTCCGCGATCTCGACTCGCTTGAGCCCCTCGTAGCCGTAGAGCACGGTGACCTTCGCGTGCTCGACGACGCCGTCCCGGTGGACGACGGCAACGCGCTCGGCCTGGCGGATCCGGCCGTTGAAGATACGGCCGATGACGAGGCGGCCGACGTAGTCGTCCCAGTCGAGCATCGCCCCGCGGAACTGCAACCCCGCCTCCGGCTCGAAGCGCGGCGCCGGGACAGTGGCCAGGATCGTCTCGAAGAGCGGCTCGAGCGAGCGCCCGGGCTCGGCGAGCTTGAGGGTCGCCGTGCCGGTCCGGGCGTTGGTGTAGAGCACGGGGAACTCGAGCTGGTCTTCGGTCGCTTCGAGGTCGATGAAGAGGTCGTAGACCTCGTCGAGCACCTCGGCCGGGCGGGCGTCGCTCCGGTCGATCTTGTTGATGACGACGATCGGCGGCAGGCTCGCCTCGAGCGCCTTCTTCAGGACGAAGCGTGTCTGCGGCAGCGGGCCCTCGGCGGCGTCGACCAGGAGCAGGACGCCGTCGACCAGGGTCAGGGTGCGCTCGACCTCCGAGCCGAAATCGGCGTGACCCGGCGTGTCGACGATGTTGATGTGCACGCCCCGGTACGTGATGGCCGTGTTCTTGGCCATGATCGTGATGCCCTTTTCGCGCTCGAGGTCGATCGAGTCCATGATGCGCTCGGGCACCGACTCGTTCTGGCGGAAAAGACCCGACTGCCAGAGCATCGCGTCGACCAGGGTGGTCTTGCCGTGGTCGACGTGAGCGATGATCGCGATGTTTCGCACGTTCTCGCGCTGTTGCATCGATCCATCCTATCACGCTGGAACGACCGGCCCAGCGTCCGGGCATGTATAATGACGACCTCATCATGATTTTAAGTGCGCCTCGACCGGCGGGGCCCTAGCCCCGCGACGGTCTGCAGCGCACGCTGCCGTCGGAGGTCATTCCGTCATGAATCGTCTGTTCGCGCTCGCGGCGATCATCCTGGTCGTCGCTCCGGCACTGGCCCAGGACAAGCCGCCCGCGAAGGCGCCGACGGCGGTGATCACCCTCGAGAAGGGCGGTCAGATCACGCTCGAGTTCTTCCCCGCCGACGCGCCCAAGCACGTCGAGAACTTCCTCAAGCTCGCGCGGGCGGGCTTCTACGACGGCCAGCGGTTCCATCGTGTCGAGCCCGGCTTCGTCGTGCAGCTCGGTGACCCGCAGTCGAAGACCCTGCCGATGGACCATCCGGCGATGGGGACCGGCGGTCCCGGCTATACGATCAAGGCGGAGTTCAACGATCGGAAGTTCGAGCGCGGGCTCCTCGGGATGGCGCGAAAGAGCGATCCCGACTCGGCGGGCAGTCAGTTCTACATCATGCTCGGTCCCGCGAGCCACCTGAACGGGCAGTACACCGCGTTCGGGCGAGTGACGAGCGGCATGGACGTCGTCGACTCGATCAAGGTCGGCGACCGCGTGAAGTCGGTGAAGGTCAACTGAAAGGAAACATGGTGAAGCAGACCGGCGTCATCACCCTCGAGAAAGGCGGCGAGATTCGGCTCGAGTTCTACCCGGAAGACGCGCCGAAGACCGTCGAGAACTTCGTCACCCTGGCGAAGAAGGGCTTCTACAACGGGCTCAACTTCCATCGCGTCGTGCCCGATTTCGTGGTGCAGGGCGGCTGCCCCAAGGGCAACGGCACCGGCGGTCCCGGCTACATGATCAAGGCGGAGTTCAACAAGCAGAAGCACGTCCGGGGCACGCTGGCGATGGCGCGCAGCCAGAGCCCGGACTCGGCCGGGAGCCAGTTCTACATCTGCTACGGCGCGACGCCCCACCTCGACGGCCAGTACACGGTCTTCGGCAAGGTGGTGTCGGGCATGGAGCACGTCGACCGCATCAAGCAGGGCGACAAGATGACCTCGGTCACGATCACCGAAGAGTAGCGGTTGGCCTGGTCGCTCCTCGTCCGGAACGGCTCGCTGATCGACGGCAGCGGCGCGCCCGCGCGCCCCGCTGACGTCGCCGTCGAGGGCGACCGGATCGTCGCCATCGGGCCCCGGCTCGCCGGCGAAGCCACGCGCGTGATCGACGCCGCTGGGCAGGTGGTGGCCCCGGGTTTCATCGACATGCACTCGCACTCCGACCTCTTCTACTTCGCCTGCCCGTCGGCCGAGTCGAAGGTGCGGCAGGGCGTCACCACCGAGGTCGTCGGGATGTGCTCGTTCTCGCAGGCGCCGCTCCGGGCGGACCAGCGCGAGATCGTGCAGGGCTGGGCGGGTGGCATCGGCGCGAACCTCGACATGCGCTGGGAGTCGTTCGGGCAATATCTCGACGCGCTGCGCGCGATCCGCCCGTCGGTCAACATCGCGCACTTCGTCGGACACGGCGCGCTCCGCATCGCCGCGATGGGCTTCGAGGCGCGGCCGGCCGGCACCGACGACCTGCGCGGGATGGAGCGGCTGCTCGGGGAGGCGATGGACGCCGGCGCGTTCGGCTTCTCGACCGGCCTCGTCTACGCGCCGAGCGCGTACTCGGACACCACCGAGCTGATCGCCCTGGCCAAGTCGATGGCCCGGCGCGGCGGCTACTACTTCTCGCATATCCGCGGCGAGTCCTCGATGCTGCTCGACTCGATCGGCGAGGCGATCCGCATCGGCGAGGAAGCGGGGGTCGGTGTGCAGGTCTCGCACGTGAAGGCCTCCGGCCGCGAGAACTGGCCGAAGATCGACGCGGCGCTCCGCCTCTTCGAGTCGGCGCGGGCGCGCGGGGTGGACGTCCTCGGCGACGTCTATCCCTACAACGCGGGCAGCACGAAGCTCGACAACATGATGCCGGCGTGGGCGCACGACGGCGGCCTCGCCAAGCTGCTCGAGCGGCTCGCCGATCGCGCGACGCGACGCCGCATCGTCGAGGAGTGCCTGATCGACGGCGAGCGCTGGGGCACGGTCTCGCAGGGCGGCATCGGATTCGACCAGGTCTTCATCGCCACCTGCTGGCGGCGCGAGCTGGAAGGGCTGAGCCTCGCCCAGATCGCGCGCCAGTCGGGGATGGCGCCGGCCGAGACCCTCATGAATCTCCTCCTTGATGAGAAGTGCACGGTGGGGATGGTCAGCTTCTCGCAGAGCATCGAGAACGTGGCCAAGGTGCTCGCGCACCCCTTGCTCATGATCGGCTCCGACTCGATCCCGCTCTACTCGGGAGAGGCCGATCGCCCGGGCAAGCCCCACCCGCGGACCTACGGCACGTTCCCGCGCGTGCTCGGCGAGTACGCGCGGCAGCAGAAGCTGTTCCCGCTGGAGACCGCCGTGCACAAGATGACCGGGATGTGCGCCGCGCGGCTTCGCCTGCGCGACCGCGGCCTCGTGCGCGAGGGCTACGCCGCCGACCTTGCGGTCTTCGATCCTCGTGTCGTCCGTGACGAGTCGACCTTCGCCGATCCCCACCGCTATCCGAGCGGCATTCCCTACGTCGTCGTCAACGGCGCCGTCGTCGTCGACGGCGGCCGCATGAAGCCGCTCGGCACAGGGCGCGTCCTCACGCCGTGACGCGGGAGGACCGGCGCGCGCTGCTCTGGGTCGTCGGGAGCGCGGCGGTAATGGTCGGAGTCGACATGGGGCGCCGCATCCTCACGACGAACGACGAAGCGCGGTTTCCCCTCCTGGCGCAGGATATCCTCACGCGCGGCGACTGGCTGTTCCCGATCCTGAACGGCAGCGTGTACCACAACAAACCGATCTTGCTGGCCTGGCTGATCACGCTGGTGTCGTGGCCGATCGGCCACGTGACGCAGTTCACCGCCGTGATTCCGTCGGCGCTGGCCGCCTTTGCGATGGCGCTCCTGATCTTCGGCCTGGGCCGCGAGATGTTCGGCGCGGAAGCCGGCAAGTATGCCGCGCTGATCGCCGTCACCATGCAGGGCACCTTCCTGCACGGCCGGATCCCCATGCCGGACATGCTGATGACCGCGTTCATCACGGCGAGCCTCTGGATGCTCTGGCGGATGGCGCGCGGGGCGCCCCAGGCGTGGATCGGCTTCTACGTGTTCGTCGCGCTCGCGTTCTGGGCCAAGGGGCCGGGCGGCTTTCTGCCGCTGATCGTGGCGTTCGCCTGGGCGGCCGCGAGCCGACGCTCGGCCTCCTGGCGCGCGCTCGGCCTGCCGCTCGGATTGCCGCTGCTGGCGATGATCGTCGCGCCGTGGCCGCTCGTCCGGCTCTTCCATCACGCCGAGGGCCTTCGCCAGGCGGTCGTGCAGAATCAGCTCTTCTGGTACCTGCCACACGAGTTGCGTCCGGGGATGGTGGCGGAGCCGATCCAGAACGCCTTCGGCATCCTGTTCCCGTGGGTGTTCGTCGTTCCGGTCGTCCTCGTCGAAGCGGTGCGGCTTCTCCGGCGCCGCGGCGCGGAGAACAACGCGGTCTTCTGCGATGCGGTTTTCCTTCTCATGATATCGCTCGTGACGATGTTCGCGGTCATCGCGCTCTCCCAGCAACAGCGCTTCCGCTACTATCTGCCGCTCGTGGCGCCGGTCGCCCTCCTGAGCGGCTGGTGGGCGGAGAGCGCGGTGCGCGCGCGCGTCGCTCTGAAGATTCCGTGGCGCGTGTGCGCCGCCGTCGGGGTCCTCCTGGTCGCCGCCGGAATCGCCGGCGCGTTCTCCCGGCGGAACGCGCTCAACGAGGTCGCGACGGTCTGGCCGGCGTACCTCGCGCAAGCGATCGTGCTCGCCGGCACCGTCGGAGCCGTCGCGGTGGCGCTGCTCGTGGGCGCGCGCGACCGCCGGTTGCTGCACGCGTTCACCGCGGCGTGGGTCGGCTGCGCCGTGCTGGTCGTCTCGAGCTATCACTGGGAGCTCGAGCGCCGCAACGCCGCCTACGACTACGCGGGGCTCAACGAGCGGATGAAGCCGATCCTGCGCGAGACGCCGGTCGTGGCGACCCTGGGGCTAGCCGACATGCCGCTCGCGTTCTACCTGCGCCGGCCGGTCGTCGCGGCCGGGACCGCGAGCAACCTCCGTGAGGTCGTGCGGGCGGACTCGCAGGCGGTCGCCATCGTCACCGACCGCGCGCTCACGTCCCTGGAAGACCGAGACGGCTTCACCGTCCTGATGCACGACCGTCTCGCGCTCCGTCCGATCGTGGTCGTCGGATATCGCACCACCTCACCCACTCGTCCTGGCATCCGAGGAGTCACACCATGAACACGGGACAGCTCTTCATCGCCGGCAGCTGGCGTTCACCGGCCTCCGGCTCGACGTACGACACGATCAACCCGGCAACCGAGGAGACGAGCGCGCAAGTGGGCCGAGGCGACGAGCGCGACGTCGAGGCGGCCGTCGCGGCGGCGCGGAAGGCTTTCGATTCGGGACCGTGGCCGCGGATGAGCGCGGCCGAGCGCGGGCGGATCGTGTGGAAGCTCGGCGATCTGATCATGCAGAACCTCGATGAGATGTCCCGGCTCGAGAGCCTCAACACCGGCAAGACCCTGTTCGACTCCGGCAAGGTCGAGATTCCCTTCGCCGCGGAAGTGTTCCGGTACTACGCGGGCTGGGCCACCAAGATCCACGGTGAGACGCTCGGGCTGCGTGAGAACGCTTTCACGTTCACCCTGCGCCAGCCTCTGGGCGTCATCGGGGCGATCGTGCCGTGGAACTTTCCATTCCTGCTCTCCTCCTGGAAGATCGCGCCGGCCCTGGCCGCGGGTAATACGGTCGTGCTCAAGCCCGCATCGCTGACGCCGCTGACCGCGCTCAAGTTCGCCGAGCTCACGCAGGAGGCGGGGTTGCCCGAGGGCGTGTTCAACGTCGTCACCGGGCCCGGAGGCCAGGTCGGGATGGCGATGGTGCGCGACCCGCGCGTCGACAAGATCGCCTTCACGGGCTCGACCGAGGTGGGCAAGGGGATCATGCGCGAGGCCGCCGGCACGCTCAAGCGGCTCTCGCTCGAGCTCGGCGGCAAGTCGCCGAACATCGTCTTCGCCGACGCCGACATGGAAGCTGCGGTGAAGGGCGCGCTCACCGGCATCTTCTACAACAAGGGCGAAGTGTGCGCCGCCGGCTCGCGCCTGTTCCTCGAGGACAAGATCCACGACGACTTCATGTCGAAGCTCACCGATCGGGTCAAGACGCTCAAGGTCGGCGACCCCATGGACAAGGCCACGCGGATGGGGCCCGTCGTCTCCAAGCAGCAGATGGAGACCGTGCTCGGCTACATCGACGCGGGCAAGAAGGAGGGCGCGCGGGTCGTCGCGGGCGGCGGCCGGGCGAACGTCGGCTCCGGCAAGGGCTACTTCATCGAGCCCACGATTTTCGACGGCGTCACCAACACGATGAAGATCGCGCGCGAGGAGATCTTCGGGCCCGTACTCTCCGTGATCCCGTTCAAGTCGATCGACGAAGGGCTCGCGGAGGGCAACTCGACGACCTATGGCCTGGCCGCCGCCGTGTGGACGCGCGACGTCACCAAGGCCCTCAAGGCGGCGCGGGCGATCCGCGCGGGCACGGTGTGGGTCAACGCCTACAACCTGTTCGACGCGGCGCTGCCGTTCGGAGGCTTCAAGGAATCTGGGTTCGGTCGGGAGCTCGGATCGGCAGGGCTCGAGCACTACACCGAGACCAAGACCGTCTGGGTCGATCTCTCGTAGTCTCGGCGGGAGGCGAGTCCCACACATGACCACGTTGCGCGCTGTGCGAGCGGTTGTCGGCGGAGCCGCCGTGGGTCTCGCGGCGCTCGGGGTTGTGGCGTCCGGCGCGCGGGCGCAGCACGAAGGGCACGGAACGATGCAGCAGCCCGCGGCGAAGACGAACCCTGCGGCACCCGCCGGGTCGCGAAAGGTGACGATGGAGGAGCTGCACCAGTCGGGCGGCGTGCCGCGCGGCTGGAAGTTCGCGCTACCCGGCGGCGATCCCGTGAAGGGCCGACAGGTCTTCGTCGAGCTCGAGTGCTACAAGTGCCATACGATCCAGGGAGAGACCTTTCCGGCCTCCGGCGGCGACGCGAAGAACGTCGGGCCCGAGCTGACCGGTATGGGCGGCCAGCATCCCGCGGAGTACTTCGCCGAGTCGATCCTGGCGCCGAACGCGGTGATTCTCGATGGTCCCGGCTTCACCGGCCCCGACGGGAAGTCGATCATGCCGAGCTACGCCGACAGTTTGAGTGTCGCCCAGCTCGTCGACCTGGTCGCGTTTCTCCGGGGCTTGACCGGCGGCGGGCACATGCACGCGATGGCGCCGGCCGAGAAAACGACGGACGTCTACACGGTGCGTCTCGACTATCGGGGCGGCGTCGAGCACGCGGCACACGAGGCGCATGCGGGCCACGCCGCCGGCGCTGCGCCCGGCCATCTGATGGTCTTCGTCCTCGATCGCGCGACCGGCGAGCCCGTTCCGTATCTGCCGGTGTCGGCGACGATCCGTGCGGCGGGCAAACCCGCGCGCCGGGTCAACCTGGCGCCGATGGTCGGCGGCCAGGGCTTTCACTACGGGGCCAACGTGACCTTGCCCGACGGCGCGCACACGATCACCTTGAGGATCGGACCCGTCGCGGTCCAGGCGATGCCGGCGGTGAAGGGCCGCTTCGCCAAGCCCGCGACGGTCGTGTTCGATCGGGGGGCGTGAGAGCCCGCGTCGAAGGGTGTCGCCCCGCTCAGCTGGCGGCCGACTTCGCCGCGGCCAGCGCCGCGTCGTAGTTCGGCTCGGATCCGATCTCCTTCACGTACTCGACGTGCTTCACCTTGCCATCCTTGCCGACCACGAAGACCGCGCGCGCGGTGAGCCCGGCGATCGGACCGTCCTTGATCTCGACCCCGTAAGCGGGCCCGAAGGCGCGCTCGCGGAAGTCGGAGAGCGTCTTGACGGCGGTGACCCCGGCCGCGCCGCACCAGCGCTTCTGCGCGAACGGCAGGTCGCGGCTGATCGTCCAGATCTCGACGTCGCCGCCGAGCTTGCCCGCCTCCTGGTTGAAGCGTCGCGTCTCGGTATCGCAGGTCGGGGTGTCGAGCGAAGGCACGGAGCTCAGGATCACGACCTTGCCCTTTGCCTCGCTCAACTTGACGGGCTTGAGCCCGTTGTCGAGGGCCGTGAAATCGGGCGCGTTCTGCCCGGCCTTCACTTCGGATCCACCGAGCGTGATGGGGTTGCCTCGCAGCGTGACTTGAGCCATGGGTAATCCTCCCGGGGAGATTCTAGTACACTCGTCGAGCCATGGACCTCGTGTGGAGCGGCTCGCGCCAGGCGCTCGCGTTGCTCGCCGGCGCCGACCGCGAGATCTGGGGAATCCTCTGGCTCTCGCTCCAGGTCTCCGGCAGCGCCACCCTGATCTCGCTGGCGCTCGGTGTTCCGGCCGGCGCCGCGCTCGCGCTCGCGCGGTTTCCCGGGCGCGGTCTCCTGGTGAGCATCGTGAACACCGGTATGGGGCTGCCGCCGGTCGTCGTCGGACTCTTCGTGACGCTCCTGCTCTGGCGTGGCGGCCCCTTCGGCGACCTCGAGATCCTCTACACGCCGGCCGCCATCGTGTTCGCCCAGGCCGTCATCGCCGCGCCGATCGTGACGGGCATCACGCTCGCCGCCGTCGGTCAGGTCCCGCGCGAGTTCCGCCTGCAGCTCCTGGCGCTCGGCGCCTCACGCGCCCAGATGCTGTGGCTGGTGCTGCGCGAGGCGCGCCTGCCGATGCTCGCGGCCGTCATGGCCGGATTCGGCGGGATCATCTCGGAGATCGGCGCGTCGATGATGGTCGGTGGCAACATCAAGGGGCAGACGCGCACCCTGACGACGGCGATGGTGCTCGAGACGGGGAAGGGGAACTTCGAGGTCGCCATCGCGCTGGCGCTCTTGCTGCTCGTGCTGATCTTCCTCGTGAACTGGATGCTGACCGCGATCCAGCAGCGCCACGCGCGCTGATCAGCGCGCCCCGCGCGAGCGGCGCGTGCGACGTCGGGGCTTGCCGTCGCGCGCCGCGATCTCGGCCGCTGTCGGGCCGGTCGGTCCGGTGGCGTCGTCGACCCGGGCACGAACGCTGAGCAGGCGCTCGAGGGCCTGACGGCCGAGATCGGTGAGCTCGGTCCCGCGCGAGGTCCAGCGACCGGGCCGAGCCGTCGTGAGCGACGAGCCGAGGACCTCCTCGGCTCGTCGCAGGTAGCCCCAAGCGTGCCGATAGGACCAACCGATGCTCTTGCTCGCGGCGGCCAGCGAGCCGGTCCGGACGATCCCGAGCAGGAGCTGCAACCCGCCATCACCGATGATGAAGCGTCCACCGAGCTCCAGCCACACCTTGGTCTTCACGGCGGCGGCCATTATGTTCCCACGAACACTTTGAACGGCCAGACGCGCGTCGATAGGATCGGGCCTCGTGACGGAGCGGCGGGCCACACCTCGATAGTAGCGGGGCGTCTCGTCAAGTGACAGTCATATCCCGTCCAGCCGGAGGCGGTCATGCGGCATCTGCTTCGAATCGGTGCGGCGCTGATGTTCGTGCTCCTGGGCCCCGCCTCGGCGGCCGCGCAGGAAATGACGCTCTCGGTGGCGATCAGCATGAAGGAAGCCATCGAGAGCCTCGGTCGGCAGTTCACTCAGAATCGACCGGGCGTGATGCTCCGCTACAACTTCGGCTCGTCGGGCGAGCTTCAGAAGCAGATCGAGGCCGGCGCGCCGGTCGATCTCTTCATCTCGGCGGCACAACGGCAGATGGACGAGCTCGAGAGCAAGGGCCTGATCATCGGCCCGACGCGACGGGTGTTCGCCCGCAACGTGCTGACCGTGATCAAACCGGCGGATTCGAAGCTGGATCTCTCCAAGCCGGCCGATCTTCTCGCCGGGCGCGTACAGAAGATCGTCATCGGCAACCCCAAGACGGTGCCCGTCGGCCAGTACTCCGAGGAGAGCCTGAGAGCGCTCGGGCTGTGGAATCAAGTGCAGCCGAAGCTGGTGCTGGCCGAGAACGTCCGCCAGGCGCTCGACTACGTCACCCGGGGCGAGGTCGATGCGGGTTTCGTCTACACTACCGACGCCGCGGCGCGGCCCGGCCTCGTCGTGGAAGCGTTTCGACCGGCCGAAGATACCTATCGACCGGTGACCTATCCGGCGGCCGTGGTGAAGGACTCCAAGCAGCCTGCCCTGGCTCAGGCATTCATCGCCCTGCTGCTGAGCCGCGAGGCGCAGGCGGTCCTTTCGCGCCTCGGCTTTCAGCCGCCACCAGCTCGCGCGCGTTGATTCGCCGGAGCGCGCCGACGGCGCTCGTCGCGGGCGCCGCGGTCGGCTCGCTCGGTGGACTGATCGGGCTGGGTGGCGCGGAGTTCCGGCTCCCGGTACTCGTCCAGCTGTTCGGGTACGGGCTCCGCCGGGCCGTGACCCTGAACCTGGCGGCGAGCCTCGTCACGGTCGCCGCAGCCGCCGCGGCTCGGGTGGTCGTCGCGCCGCGAGGGGCCGCGCTCGAACACATCGGCGTGGTCGCGGTCGCGATGGCTCTCGGCGGAATGATCGTCGCGCACTCGGGGTCGCGGTGGCTCGCCCGTGTCTCGGAGTCCGATCTGCGGCGCATCGTCCGTGGATTGCTCGTTTTCATCGGCGTGCTCCTGGTGATCGAGGTGGTCGTGGCGTGGCCGTCGCCGGGCTTGCCGCTCGGAGATCTTGGCCGCATGGCCCTCGGTGTCGTCGCCGGCATCGTCATCGGGGCGGTCAGCAGCCTGCTCGGCGTCGCCGGCGGCGAGCTCATCATCCCGACCCTGATGTTCGTGTTCGGCGCCGACATCAGAACCGCGGGCACGCTCAGTCTCTTGATCAGCATGCCGTCCGTCCTCGTCGGCCTCGCGAGCCAGCGCGCCCAGCTCGTCGCGGCCGGTCGCCAGGATCTGACCCGCGTCGTGGTCCCGCTCGGCGTCGGCTCCGTGGTCGGCGCGATCGTCGGCGCAACCCTGGTCGCTCACGTTCCCGGCGCGGCGGTGAAGGTGCTGCTCAGCGCGGTGCTCATCGTGTCCGCCCTGAAGCTCTTCGGCGTCGAGTCGCACGTGAGCGAATCGGGGCGGCCGATGGCATAGTAGCCGGGATGAGCGCCGACGCTCTCAGCGCCCTGGGCTTGTCGATCCGTGTCGCCGTCGTCGCGACGCTCCTGAACGCCCTGCTCGGCATCCCGCTCGCGTATCTGCTGGCGCGGCGCGCGTTTCGCTGGCGCGCGCTCGTGGACCTCCTCGTGACCTTGCCGCTCGTCCTGCCGCCAACCGTCACGGGCTACTATCTGATCGTCCTGCTCGGCCGCCGGGGCTGGCTGGGCGCGCCCGTGTACGCGCTCAGCGGTTGGAGCGTCGCGTTCACGTGGTGGGCGGCGGTGATCGCGGCGACCGTCATGGCGCTGCCGCTCCTGGTCCGCACCGCGCGCGCCGCCATCGAGTCGGTCGACCGCGAGCTCGAGAAGGCCGCGTTCACGCTCGGGCGCTCGGAGTGGCGCACCGCGCTCGAGGTCACGTTGCCGCTGGCGCGCAACGGGATCATCGCCGGGCTCGTCCTGGCCTTCGCGCGCGCACTCGGCGAGTTCGGCGCGACGCTCATGCTGGCCGGCAACATCCCCGGCAAGACGACGACCGTCCCGCTGGCGATCTACACCGCGGTGCAGACGGGCGAGATGGGCGAGGCCGTGGTGCTCGTGCTCGCGCTCACGGTGCTCTCGTGCCTCGTGCTGGTCCTGGCCGGGCGTCTCGGTGCGAGGGCCGCGTGAGCCACCGATTCTCCGTCGAGATCACGAAGCGCTTGCCCGGTTTCACGCTGGACGTCGCGTGGACCGCCGGCGACGGGGTCGCGGTCCTCTTCGGCCCCTCGGGCGCCGGCAAGACGCTCACCTTGCAGTGCCTCGCGGGCTTGATCCGGCCCGATGCCGGACGCATCGTCGTGGATGACCGCGTCCTCTTCGACGCCGGAGCGGGCGTGGACCTTCCACCCCAGCAGCGGCATGTCGGCTACGTCTTCCAGGGCTACGCGCTGTTTCCTCACCTGACGGTTGGCGAGAACGTCGGCTTCGGCCTGCGCGACCGGCCGCGGCCCGAGCGCGCACGACGTGTGGCCGAGGTCGTCGAACGCCTCGGCCTCCACGGCCTGGAGCCACGCCTGCCCCACGAGCTTTCCGGAGGCCAGCGCCAGCGGGTGGCGCTCGGCCGGGCGCTCGCGATCGACCCGGCCCTGTTGCTCCTCGACGAGCCGCTCTCGGCGCTGGACGCGCCGCTGCGCCGCGCCCTCCGCGACGAGCTACGCGAGATCCTGAGCGGTTGGGGAACTGCCGCCGTCCTCGTGACCCACGATTTCACCGAGGCGTACCGGCTCGCCGACCGGATCATCGTCTACGAGAACGGGCGGGTGATCCAGGCGGCCGCGCGCGCCGAGCTACTGTGGCAGCCGGCGTCGGAGGCCGTCGCGCGGATCATGGGCCTTCGCAACGTGCTGCACGGCACGGTCGTGAAGGCGACGCCTGACCGCATCCAGATCCTCTGGCGCGGCCACACACTCGAAGCGGTGAATTCGCCGACCCGCTCGTACCTGCCGCCGCCCGAGAGCCCGATCGCGTTTTTCATCCGCCCTGAATACGTGCGACTGATCCGCAAAGATCGCGGCGCGCCCGACGCGGCCCACCACATGAACCTGATGCGCGGGACCGTCGTGGGCGAGGCCGACTTCGGCACGGTCTGGTCGTTGCGCCTGCGCCTGGACACACAGGGCGCTCCCGCGCAGGGCGACTTCGACCTGGAGGTCGAGGTGCCGCACCTCGTGTACGAGATCCTCGAGATCGAGCGCGACCGGCACTGGGAGTTCTCGATCCACCGCGGCTCGATCCACGTCCTGCCGACGTGACGCCGTCACCCGTCGTCGAGCTGGACGGCGTGCGGGTGAGCTACGGTGGCACGCCGGTGCTCGACCTGCCGTCGCTCGAGGTCCACGAAGGCGAGATCCTGGTCGTCGTCGGCCCGAACGGCAGCGGCAAGTCGACGGTGCTGCGCGTGGCCGGACTGCTCGAGCGCCCGACCCAGGGCGTCGTTCGGTTTCGCGGGCGCCCGACCGACGCCGCGCGCTCGCTGGCCGAGCGCCGGCGGATGGCGACGGTCTTCCAGCATCCGCTTCTGGCCGACATGACCGTCGCCGAGAACGTGGCGCTGGGGCTCTCGTTCCGCGGCCGCAGCGACGATAGCGGCGCGCGCATCGAGCGCTGGCTCGAGCGGCTCGCCATCGCGTCGCTCCGAAGTCAGCGGGCGCGAACGCTCTCGGGCGGCCAGGCGCAGCGCGTGGCGCTGGCGCGCGCGCTCGTGCTCGAGCCCGAGGTGCTCCTGCTCGACGAGCCGTTCGCCGGGCTCGACGCGCCCTCGCGCGCCGCTCTCCTGCCGGACGTCGCGGCCATCCTGCGCCACGATCGCGTCACCACCATGCTCGTGACCCACGACCGTGGCGAGGCCCAGGCGCTCGGCGACCGTGTGGCGGTGCTGATGGCCGGACGGATCGCGCAGCTCGACGAGACGGCACGCGTGTTCCATGCGCCGGCCTCCGAGGCGGTCGCGCGATTCATCGGCGTCGAGACCCTGGTGACGGGCCGGGTGCTCGCGCGCGAGGCGGGAGTTACCGTCGTCGAGGTGGCGGGCCGGAAGCTCGAGATCGCGGCAGTGGCGGATGTCGGCCAGGACGTGCGGCTCGGGCTCCGGCCCGAGGATGTCACGCTGCTGCTTGCAACCGAGGTCGCGCCCCTGTCGAGCGCCCGCAACTATCTGGCCGGAACGATCGTGCGCGTCACGCCCTCCACGCCCGCGATCCGTGTCGTCGTCGACGTGGGTTTTCCGCTCATCGCGACGGTGACCGCACGGTCGGTCGCCGAGCTCGGCTTGGTCGAGGGCGCCAGGGTCATCGCCGCGTTCAAGGCCAGCGCCGCGCACCTGATCGGTCCGGACTAGGTTCCGAAATCGCCGCGTCAATTCTGTCAGCGGTGTCCGAGAAGCACCGGAGAGCCGCGGTCTCTGAAGGCCGGCACCGGAATTGCCGGAATAGCGGGGTCGAAACCCGCCCGACCTACTACCTGTCCGGGCCAAGCTTGACACTCGCCGGGATCCGGGGCTATAACGAGGCGTCCACATCTTAGTAGTGACGGTCCCTCCACCGCGCAAGGAGGCCTCGCATGGATCAGGAGTCCCTCATCGAACGACTCACGGCCGAGAACGAGGAGTTCCGGCGCCTCCGCAGCGAGCATCGCGCTCACGATCAGGAGCTCGAGGCGCTCAAGAGAACGATCCCGCTCTCGGCAGAATCGCAGTGGCGGATCAGTGAGCTGAAGAAGCTGAAGCTGATGGCCAAAGACCGGATGGAGGCGCTCATCCGGCACGCTCGATCCGGCGTCACCGCCTGACGAACGCTCGGACGAAGTCGTACCGCCGCCTCTCGCACCTTTCGCCGAGGGGCGACGCCCGCATGGTGGACGTCTCGGACAAGCGCGAGACGGTTCGCGAGGCGGTTGCCCGGGCCGTCCTCCGCATGAAGCCGGCGACGCTTCGCGTCATCCGGCAAGGTAACGCCCCAAAGGGCGACGTCCTCGGCGTCGCGCGCACCGCGGGCATCCTCGCCGCCAAGCGCACACCCCAGCTCATCCCGCTCTGCCACCCGCTGCGCATCACAGGCGTCGACGTCACGTTCGGCGACGACCTGGGTCGCGGTGAGCTGAGCATCGAGGCGCGCGTGCGCACCGTCGACAAGACCGGCGTCGAAATGGAGGCGCTGACCGCCGCCGCGGTCGCGGCGTTGACCGTCTACGACATGGTGAAGGCCGTCGAGCGCGGCGTGACGATCGCCAAGGTCCAGCTGGTCGAGAAGTCGGGCGGCAAGTCAGGGCGCTGGCGCCGAAGCCGCTCGAATCAATGGAACTCCAAGCCGGGCTCGCAGACCGCCCCGCGATAGACATCGCCTTGCGGAGCCGGGTCGCCCCTGTCTCAGGCCACCCGGCCGGGCTCGCGGACCGCCCCGCGATAGACATCGCCTTGCGGAGCCGGGTCGCGCCTGTCTCGGGCCACCCGGCCGGGCTGGCAGACCGCCCCGCGATAGACATCGCCGTGCGGAGCCGGCTCGCCCCTGTCTCGGGCCACCCGGCCGGGCTGGCAGACCGCCCCGCGATAAACATCGCCGTGCGGAGCCGGCTCGCGCCTGTCTCAGGCCACCCGCGGTCCAAGCCGGGCTCAAGGACCCCGCTACAATGAAGACCGCGCTGATCTATTCGGACGCGTGGACCCGCTTCGACTATGGCCCGCAGCATCCGCTGCGCATGGAGCGGCTCGGGCTCACATGGCGCTTGATGCAGGCGTACGGCCTCACGGCGTTGCCGGGAGCGGCCGTACGCGCCCCGGAGGCCGCGCCCGAGAGCGCGCTCGCGGTCTACCATGACGCCGAATATCTCCAGATGCTCAAGGCCTGCAACAGTGGGCAGGCGCCGATGCTCGCCGAGCGCTTCGGTCTGGGCCCGGGCGACAATCCGGTGTTTCCTGGACTCTGGGACGCCGCGCGGCTCTGCGCGGCCGGCTCGATCCTGGCGGCCGACCTCGTGCTGGGCGGCGAGGCGGATCGCGTCTTCCACTTCGCGGGCGGCCTGCACCACGCGATGCCCTCGCGGGCGTCCGGCTTCTGCTATGTCAACGACGCCGTGCTGGCCGTTCTCCGACTCCGCGCGCGCGGGCTCCGCGTGCTCTACGTCGACATCGACGCCCATCACGGCGACGGCGTGCAGCACGGGTTCTACGGCGACCCGAATGTGCTGACGATCTCGACTCACGAGCGCGGCGACTATCTGTTCCCGGGCACCGGGTTCGTCGAGGAAGCCGGCAGCGGCGCCGGCGTCGGCTATTCGGTCAACCTGCCGCTCGAGCCCTTCACCGACTCGTCGGTCTATCTGCCCGCGTTCGAGCAGGTCGTGCCGCCGCTGTTCGGCGCGTTCCGGCCGGACGTCGTCGTCGCGCAGCTCGGGATCGATTCTCACCGCACCGACCCGCTGACGCATCTGGCTCTCGACGTCCAGGGATTCACGCGCGCGGTGTCGCGGATCACCGAGCTCTCGCCGAAGCTCGTGTGCCTGGGCGGCGGCGGCTACGATCTGCCGAACGTCGCGCGCGCGTGGACAGCCGCGTGGGCCGTGCTGAACGGCGTCGAGCTGCCGGCCGCGCTCCCCGCGTCGTTCGCGCCGGACACGCGGCGCTACGGATTCCTGACCGGCACGCTCTGGGATGCGGATGAGCCGCTTCCCGACCACCGGCGCGTGCGCGCGCAGGAGTACGCCCAGCGTCAGGTCGACGCCATCCGGAGAAACATCTTCCCCGTCCATCGCCTGTAAGCTCGCGGGACCGCGACGGCCCGGTCAGACGCTGCGCCTGCCGGGGGGATGCGTTACACTGAGGCGGTCATCGTCGTCACAAGACCGATTGACCGGACATGAAATTCACCCTGCGGCTCGTCAGCGCGATCTGGCTCTCGGTGATGCTGGTCATCGGGGTATTCGCGTATCTCCAGATCCGCGAGGAGCGGGGCCGGCTCGTCGGCGATCTCCAGCGCCGCGCGATGCTGATCACCGAAGGGCTGAGCGACGCGATCGAGGCGTCGTCGGCCAAGCAGTCGCCGGCGG
>Ga0209160_1000172_pt1 | contig 48446 bp, 45 predicted proteins | sample GraSoiAngelo_153_FD_186167 | JGI IMG/M metagenome (GOLD analysis project Ga0209160, IMG submission 186167) | Grasslands soil microbial communities from the Angelo Coastal Reserve, California, USA - 14_1009_12_40cm (SPAdes) (version 2) | ecosystem: Environmental > Terrestrial > Soil > Grasslands ...
GGGGGGCGGGGGGGGCGGCCGGGGCCGCGGCCGCGGGCGGGGAGGCCGCGGCCGCGGCGGCGAACGGCGCGACTCGGGTGAGCGGCAGCGCGAGGGCGACGGGCTCATCGAGAACGTCATCTCGATCAACCGGGTCGCGAAGGTCGTGAAGGGCGGCCGCCGGTTCGGATTCAACGCGCTCGTCGCCGTGGGCGACGGGCAGGGCAGAGTCGGCATCGCGACGGGGAAGGCGAACGAAGTGAGCGAGGCGGTGCGCAAGGCCGTTGAGGCGGCCCGCCGCCGCATGATGGAGGTGCCCCTGACCGGCGGCACCATCCCGCATGAAATCGTGGGGGACCACGGCGCGGGCCGCGTGCTGCTCAAGCCCGCGGCGACGGGAACCGGCGTGATCGCGGGTGGAGCCGTGCGCGCGGTGCTCGAGTGCGCCGGCGTGCGCGACATCCTCACGAAGAGCCTCGGCTCCACGAATCCGCACAACATGGTACGGGCCACCATCGACGCGCTGCAACGCCTCACCACGGCGCGGCGCGTCGCCAAGGAGCGCGGTGTCGAGGTCGAGGCGATCCCGTACAAGTCGCGCCAGGAAGCGGGGGCCCGTGGCTAGGAAGCCGCCGACGCGGAAGTACCGCAAGCGCAAACCCGGCCGCGATGTGCCGCTGCCCCCCGCCAGCAAGGCCCCGCTGCGCATCCGGCAGGTCCGCTCTGGCATCGGTCGGCCTGCGGGGGAGCGCCGCACGCTCGAGGCACTAGGCTTGAAGCACCACCAGGACGCCGTGGTCAAGCAGGACCATCCGGCGCTCCGGGGCATGCTCTACCAGGTGCGCCACCTCGTCGAGGTGACGCCCGCGAAAGCCGGGGCATAAGGCGATGCCGAAGACGAAGGGCGGAAGCAAGGCCAAACCGCGCGCGCGGGCGGGCCCCCGGCGGGCGGCGCCGCAGCGCGAGCGCCCCCACGTCAGCCTCTCGACCCTCAAGCCGCCACGCGGCTCGCACCGCGCGCGCATCCGCAAGGGGCGCGGCCCGGGCTCCGGGATCGGCAAGACGGCGGGTCGCGGCGGGAAGGGCCAAACCGCGCGCTCGGGCGGCCAGACCCGCCCCGGGTTCGAGGGCGGCCAGATGCCGCTCATCCGGCGCATTCCCAAGCGCGGCTTCACCAACCCGTTCAAGCAGCCAGCCCAGGTGGTAAACGTGCGCCACTTGGATCAGCTCGCCGCCGGGGTGGAGGTGACCCCCGATACCCTGTTCGGGGCGGGGCTGGTGCGCCGGCCGGATCACCCGATCAAGCTGTTGGGGATGGGTGACGTGCGGCGCCAGTTCAGCGTGAAAGGCGTGACGGTGTCCGCGTCCGCGCGCGCCAAGATCGAACAGGCGGGCGGTACGATCGCGAGCTGATCGATGACGGCGCCCCAGATTCCCAATCTGTTCAAGGTCCCGGAGCTGAAGGAGAAGATCCTCTTCACGCTCCTCTGCCTGCTCATCTATCGCATCGGGGCGCACATCGCGACCCCGGGCGTGAACGTGCAGGCGCTCCAGGACTTCGTGAAGAACTCGCAGGGCACGCTCTTCGCCCTGTACGACCTGTTCGCGGGTGGTGGGTTCTCCCGCGCCACGGTGTTCGCGCTCGGGATCATGCCCTACATCTCGGCGAGCATCGTGTTCCAGCTCGCGGGGCCGGTGTTCCCGGTGATCGAGAAGATGCAGCGCGACGAGGAGGGGCGGAAAAAGCTCACCCAGTGGACGCGCTATCTCACCGTGGTGCTGTGTCTGTTCCAGGCGTACGGGTTCGCGCTGTTCACGGAGCAGCTGCCCGGCGCCGTGGCGCACGCGGGGCTGGGGTTCCGCATGACGACGGTGCTCACGCTGACGACGGGGGGCGTGTTCGTCATGTGGCTCGGTGAGCAGATCACCGAGCGCGGCATCGGCAACGGCATGAGCCTGCTGATCTTCTTCTCGATCATCGAGCGCATCTGGCCCGAGACGCTCCGCACCATCGACGCGCTCAAGGCCCGGTCACTCACCTTCCCCAAGCTGCTCCTGGTGCTCGTCGTCATGGGGCTGGTGGTCGCGGGTACGGTGGCCGTCACCGTCGCGGCGCGGCGCATCCCCATCCAGATCCCGCGGAAGGTGATGGGCCGCGGCCGGATCCGCGAAGGGCAGAAGACGTTCATCCCGCTGCGGATCAACTCGGCGGGGGTGATGCCGATCATCTTCGCGCAATCGCTCATCATCGTCCCCGGCACCATCGCGAGCTTCAGCGGCAACCAGACGCTCAAGAACCTCGCGGGGTACTTCAGCGTGACCGAGCCGTTGTATCTCGTGTCGAGCGCCATCCTCATCGTCTTCTTCGCCTACTTCTACACGTCGATCATCTTCAACCCGGTCGACCTGGCGGAGAACTTGAAGAAGCAGGGCGGCTTCATCCCGGGCGTGAAGCCCGGGGCGGCGACGGCGGACTACATCGACGACGTGCTGTCTCGCATCACGCTGCCCGGGGCGCTCTTCCTGACGATCGTCGCGCTGCTGCCGATCGTCGTGTCGAACATTCTCAACATGCCGTTCGGGTTCGGCGGCACCGCGCTGCTGATCGTGGTCGGCGTCGCGCTCGATACCGTGCAGCAGGTGCAGCAGCACTTGCTGCTGCGCCATTACGACGGGTTCATGAAGGAAGGGCGCGTGAAGTTCCGCGGCCGGCAGCGGTACATGTAGGGTCGCGGTGTTCATCCTCCTCTTAGGCGCGCCGGGCTCGGGCAAGGGTACCCAGGGAAAGCTGCTCGCCGAGCGGCTCGGTTTACCCAAGATCACGACGGGCGACCTGCTGCGCGCGGCCGTGAAGGCGGGGACGCCGCTCGGCCGCGAAGCCAAGAAGTTCATGGATAGCGGCAAGCTGGTCCCCGATAGCGTCATCCTCAACCTCATCAAGGAAGAGCTGGCGAAGCCCGAGGCGTGGACCGGTGCGGTGCTCGACGGCTTCCCCCGCACCGCCGCGCAGGCGGAGCTCGTGGACCGCACCTTGGGGGAGCGTGGCCAGCGGCTCAACCACATCCTGCTGCTCGACGTGCCGGAGGAAGAGCTGGTGCGCCGGATGACGGGACGGGCGACCGCGGAAGGACGCTCGGACGATACGCCCCAGGCCATCAAGACCCGGTTCCAGGTGTACCAGCGGGACACGGCCCCGCTGATCGCCCACTACGCCCAGCGCGGCATCGTGCATCGCGTGCCCGGCACGGGTGCGATCGACGAGATCGCCCTGGAGATCAAGCGCATCCTCGGGCGATGATCACCATCAAGTCGCCGCGCGAGATCGAGACGATGGCGGCCGCCGGTCGCATCGTCGCGGAGACGCTCGCCCTCGTCGCGCGGCAGGTCCGCCCTGGGGTGTCCACCGAGCAGCTCGACCGGATGGCCGAGGACTTCATCCGGTCCCACCCGGGCGCGCGGCCGTCGTTCAAGGGGCTGTACGACTTCCCCGCCACGCTGTGCACGTCGATCAATCAGGAGGTGGTCCACGGCATCCCGTCCCCGAAGCGGGTGCTCGAGGAAGGGGACCTGCTGAGCGTGGACGTGGGCGTGTGGCTCGACGGCCTGCACGCGGATTCCGCCGCCACCTTCCCGGTGGGCGCCGTGGGTCCCGAGGCGCAGCGCCTCCTCCAGGTCACGCGCGCCGCGCTGGCGGCCGGCGTCGCCCAGGCGCGCGCCGGGAATCACGTCGGCGACATCGGCAACGCCGTGCAGCAGGTGGCGGAAGCCGCGGGATTCTCGGTCGTGCGCGAGCTCGTGGGGCACGGGATCGGGTCGTCGTTCCACGAAGACCCGCAGATCCCGAATTACGGCAAGCCGAAGCGGGGCCCGCGGCTGATGCCCGGTATGACCATCGCCATCGAGCCGATGGTGAACGTCGGCCGGCCCGAGATCCGCACCCTCGAGGACAAGTGGACCGTCGTCACCGAGGATGGCTCGCTGTCCGCCCACTTTGAGCACACCGTCGCCGTACTCGAGAACGGTGGCTTACCGCGCGTGCTCACGGGGGCGGACTAACCTGTAGCAGCCGTTCCCCTTCCTCCAGCAGCGACTTCCCCAAGCGGGGCTCGGACAGCGCCGCCACGTTGACTCTGACGTTCTCCACCGCGCCCGCCAGCGCAGCGCCCGCCAGCGCCGCCGCTACCTTTGCATCCGAGCTCGCATTCCGGTTCCCGATCGTCTCGATCTCGACCGCCAGCGTCGCGAGCCGCGCCGCCCCCCGGGCCAGGGCGAGCGGCGTCCGGGTCGCTCCCACGAGCGCTTCGTCCACCGCGCGCTGGCGGCCCGGCGCATCCTTCGGAAGCTGGTAGGCGGCGCTCACGCGGGCGTAGGCGGCCGCGTCGTCGTCCACCAGGCGGCGCAGCTGGGCGCGCAGTGCGTCCGCCTCGGCGAGGATCTCGGCGACCCGTCCCTGCACGGCGCCATACGCCTTGCGGCCCGTGGTGAGGCGCGCCACCATCGCCACCAGCGCGCCCGCCAGCGCGCCGGCGAGCGCCGCGGCGCTGCCGCCCCCCGGGACCGGCGTTCCGCCCGCGAGCTGCTCGAGCCAGCCGTCGAGCGTCGGACCTTCCGCCGCCCGGATCTTCGCCTCGAGCACGTGGTCCGCGGCGTCCGGGAGCTGCAGCGCGGCCGCCGCCGCATCGAGCAGCGCCCGCTCTGGGACGAGGCCTACCAGCTCGCTCTTCCAGATGTTCACGCCCCGTGCTCGCGCCTCCTGCGCGACCGCGCCATACGCCGCGGCCGGCGACGTCGTGTCGATATCGAGTAGGTTCATCGAGACCTGGGCCTTGCCCCCGACCTCAAAGCCGGACGCCTGCAGCGCCGGAAGCCCCCCGCTCGATGTACGGATCCGCTTCGCGATCTCTTTGGCGATCGTCACGTCGCTCGAGTCGAGGTAGATGTTGAAGGCGACGAGGAAGGGCCGCGCGCCGATCGCGGTCGCCCCCGCGGTCGGATGGATGCGTCGGGGCCCGAAGTCGGGATCCGCGGCGGGATCCCGGCCGATCCGCTCGCGCAGCGCCTCGAACTCACCTTTGCGGACGTCGGGCAGGCGCTCGCGCTCGGGTCGGGTCGCGGCCCGGCCGTAGAGATAGATGGGGATCTCGAGCTCGGCGGCGGCGCGCTCAGCCAGCCGGCGTGCGAGGGCGACGCAATCGTCCATCGTCACGTCGCGCACCGGGACGAAGGGCACGACGTCGGTGGCCCCCATGCGGGGGTGCTCACCCGTGTGCTTGGACAGGTCGATCCGCTCGGTCGCGACCCGCATGGCGCGCAGCGCGGCCTCTACGCCCGCGTCGGGGGGAGCGACGAAGGTGAAGACGGAGCGATGATGCGCCGCGTCCGCTTGGACGTCGAGCAGCTTGACGCCGGGGACGGCCGTGATGGCCTGCTCTAGGGCGTCGAGCGTGCCGCGGTCACGCCCCTCGGAGAAGTTGGGGACGCACTCGACGAGCGGTGAGGGCACCTAGGCGCTCCTCACGAGCTCGAGCAGCCAGCGATGCAGCGTCGGATTGCCGGCGACGATCGAGCCGTGCCGTAACACATCGTCCGAGCCCTCCAGCGTCGTCACGCTCCCGCCCGCCTCGCGGACCAGCACGACCCCGGCGGCGACATCCCAGGGCGCGAGAGTCAGCTCCCAGAACGCGTCGAGGCGGCCGGCGGCGACGTCGGCGAGGTCGAGCGCCGCCGCTCCCGCCCGGCGAATGCCGCTCACAGCCCCCATCACCGCGGCAAACTGATCGAGGTAGCGACGTAGTACCGGGAGCTGCTTGAATGGAAAGCCGGTACCGACGAGCGCGCGGCGCGGCTCGGTGAGCGCCGAGACGCGCAGCCGCTGTTCGCCCTGCCCCCCCCAGGCACCGAGTCCGGTGGCGCCCCAATACGCCACGTCGCGCGGCACGTCGTGCACCACCCCGACGCGCAGCTCGCCTTGCACCAGGCATCCGATCGACACTGCGTATTGCGGGTAACCATGGAGGAAATTCGTGGTGCCGTCGAGCGGATCGACGATCCACACGATGTCGCCGGTGGGAGCGCTGCCGGGTGACAACTCCTCACCCACGACCGTCGAGCCGGGAAGCTCGCGCGTCAGCGTCTCGACGATGAGTGTTTCGGCGTTACGGTCCGCTTCGGTCACGAAGTCGTGCCGCCCTTTCTCGATCCACGACGCCGCAGCGGCCGGGGTGGCGTCGTGCAGGTAGGCCGCGGCGCGGCTGGCGGCGCGCCGGGCCACATCGACTAAGTCTTTGAGTTCTCGCACCTTGCGGCGCTGACCTCCCCCGGCGTAGGTTGTGGGCCCATGGCGCGTGTCTTCTCCGGTATCCAGCCGTCGGGCGAGCTGCACATCGGCAACTACCTGGGCGCGGTCCAGAATTGGGTCAGGTTGCAGGCGCAACACGACTGCCTGTTCTGCGTGGTGGACCTGCACGCCATCACCCAGGCCTACGAGGCGGCGAGCCTGGCCCAACGCACGTTCGACATGGCGATCAGCCTGTTCGCGTCGGGCCTCGACCCGGAGCGCGCGATCGTGTTCGTGCAGTCGCATGTCCCGGAGCACGCCGAGCTCAACTGGCTGCTCAACACGGTCACGCCGCTCGGCGAGCTGGAGCGCCAGACGCAGTTCAAAGACAAGGCGCAGCGCCAGGAGAGCGTGCCGGCGGGGCTCTTGAACTATCCCGTGCTCCAGGCCGCCGACGTGCTGCTGTACGAGGCGACCCTGGTGCCCGTCGGTGAGGACCAGCTCCAGCACCTCGAGCTGATGCGGGAGATCGCGCGGCGCTGGAACACCCGGTTTGCCGACGGGTTCGCCTTCCCGGAGCCGCAGGCGTTGCTCTCGACCGCCAAGCGCGTGCTCGGGCTCGACGGTCAGGCCAAAATGTCGAAGAGCCTCGGCAACACGATCGGGCTGTTCGATACGCCGGAGACGATCTGGGAGAAGCTCAAGCCCGCCGCCACCGACCCGGCGCGCGTCACCCGCAAGGACCCCGGCAATCCGGACATCTGCAACATCTTCACCATCCACCAGGGCTTCTCGCCGCCCGACACGGTGAAGCTCGTGGCGCACAACTGTCGCACCGCGGGCTGGGGGTGCCTCGACTGCAAACGCGTGCTCGCGGACAATATGATAGTCGCGCTCACCCCTATCCGCGAGCGGGCCCGCGTGCTTCAGGCCGAGCCGCACAAGGTGCGGGACACGCTGCGCGCCGGCGCCGCGAAGGCCCGCGCCATCGCGCGCCGCACCATGCTCCAGGTGCGGCGCCGCATGGGCTTCCTGGACGGGCCCGAGGGGGAGGGCTGATGCAGCATTTCCTCCAGCAGATGGTCGAGATGTTCCGCTTGGAGCTGTTCCTGCAGCTCGGTCTCGCGACGCTGTTCGGCGGCGCGATCGGCCTCGAGCGGGAGCTGGGCGGCAAGCCTGCCGGCCTGCGGACGAACATCCTGATCTGCATCGGCTCGGTCTTGTACACGAAGCTGTCGGTCACGCTCGCCGCCGGGACCGCCGACCCCACCCGCATCGCGGCGCAGATCGTCACCGGCGTCGGCTTCATCGGGGCCGGCACCATCCTGCACGCGCGCGGCGCGGTCGTCGGCCTCACCAGCGCGGCGACCATTTGGGTCGTCGCGGCGATCGGCGTCGCCCTCGGCGCCGCCTTCTATTGGGAGGCGGCCGGCACCACAATGCTGGTCCTGCTGGTGCTGCAGGGGCTGGGGCGCGTCGAGCGACTCGTCGCGCGGCAATCCACGCAGGGCACGTTGTCGATTCACGCCCGCCCCGACCCGACGGTGCTCGAGGACCTCGAGACCGTCGTGCGCCGCACCGGGCTCGACATCGAGCGGCAGGTGAGCCGCCGCGAGAACGTCGACGTGGTGATCGACTTCACGTTGCGGGGGCCGAAGCGGCTGCACGACGAGGCGATGATCGCCCTGCTCCATCACCCCAGCGTGCGGACGGTCTCGACGGGCGAGTGACGCGCCGCCTCGTGGTCGACCTCGCCTCGCCGCGGGCCGCCTGGCGCGTGCCGGGGACCGCGGTGGCGGCGATTCGCGCAGCGCTGGGCCGCGGCTGGGAGGTCGTGGAGGTGGCCGCGCCCGCCGCCTCGGACAACGACGGCGGCTCGGGCACGCCGGAAGCCGCGGCGGCGGCGCGGGGGGCTGAGATCTATTTGGGCTACGGCGTGCCCGCGGGCGTCGTCGCCGCCGGGCGGGGGACGCTCCGCTGGGCGCACAGCGGCACCGCCGGCATCGGCGCGACCCTCCCCCACCTCGCGGGAAGCGGCATCGTGCTCACGAATTCGGCCGCGGTGCACGCCGAGCCGATCGCCGACTGGGCGATCGCCGCTATCGCCTATTTCGCGCGCGGCCTCGACCGGATGCGCGAGTTCCAGGCGATGGAGCGGTGGGCGCGGGCGGAGTTCACCGACGGGGCGGTCCTGCTGCGCGAGCTCGGGGAGCTGCGGCTCGGCGTGTTTGGCCTGGGCGGGATCGGCGGCGCCATCGCGCGTCGCGGCCTCGCGCTCGGGATGAGCGTCGCGGGCGTACGGCGGCGGCCGGAGCGCGGCGGGCCTCCGGGCGTCCGCTGGGTCGGCGGCGCCGCGGACCTACCCCGCCTCGCCGCGGAGAGCGACGTGCTCGTCATCGCCGCGCCCCACACCGCGACGACCCGAGGGGCCGTGACCCGCGCAGTGCTCGAGCGGCTACCACAGGGCGCGGTCGTCGTCAACGTCTCTCGCGGGTCGCTCTTGGATGAAACGGCGTTGGTCGACCTCCTGGACGCCTCTCGTCTGCTCGGCGCCGCCCTCGACGTGTTCGCGGCGGAGCCCCTTCCCGCCGGGCATCCCTTGTGGCGCCATCGGCGCGTGCTCGTGAGCCCCCACGTGGCCGCGGTCACGGCGCGCTTCTGGGAGCGGGAGACGGGCCTCATCGTGGCCAATATCACCCGCTATCTTGCAGGGGCGCCGCTCATCAACGTGGTCGACCCGGAGGCCGGATACTAGTGGAGGAGAAGTCCAAGGGCTCGCGCGCCGCAGGGGGGGCGGGGGGGGCGGGGGGGGCCATCACGCAGCCGCGCGGCATCGAGCAGATCATCAAGGCCGCGATCGACCGCGGCGCCTCCGACCTGCACATCAAGGCCGGCGACGTGTTTCGGGCGCGCATCGACGGCAAGCTGGTGCCCCTCACGAAGCAGCGCCTTACACCCGAGCAGACGCGGGCGATCGCCCAGCATCTGGTCCCCCATGAGGAAGACCGGGCACGGTTGGAGCGGCTTCGCGACTACGACTGCTCGTGGGGCATGCCCGGCGTCGGTCGTTTTCGGGTGAACATCCTGCGGCAGCGCTCGTCGGTCATGATCGTGCTGCGGCTCATCCCGTTCGATGTCCCGACGTTCGATACGCTGCATCTGCCCGCCATCCTCGCGACCGTCGCCGCGGCCGAGCGCGGGATGATCCTCGTGACTGGAGTCACGGGGTCCGGCAAGAGCTCGACGATGGCGGCCATCGTGAACCACATCAACCAGACGCAGCACAAGCACGTCATCACGCTCGAGAACCCGATCGAATTCCTGCATCGCGACATCAACAGCTCGGTGACGCAGCGGGAGATCGGCGTGGACACCGACGACTTCGCCGCGGGCTTGCGCGCCGCACTGCGCCAGGATCCGGACGTGCTGCTGATCGGGGAGCTGCGCGACGCGGAAACGATCGGCACCGCGATGAAGGCCGCCGAAACCGGGCACCTGGTGATTTCGACGCTCGACACGCCCGACGCCGTGACGACCGTGAACCGGGTCGTCGCCATGTTCCCATCGGAAGCACAGGAGATGGCACGGCTGCGGCTTGCGGAGACGCTCCAGGCGGTGGTCTCGCAACGGCTGCTGCCCCGGGTCGACGGGCACGGGCGGGCGGCGGTCGTCGAGCTCCTGATCTGCACCGGCACGGTGCGGGAGATGATCAAGGACCCGGACCGGACGTCACAGCTGCACGATTACATCCGGATCGCGCGCGAACAGTACGGCACGCAGACATTCGATCAGCATCTGATGGACCTCGTGGCGGACGGCACGGTGGCCTACGAGACCGCCCGCACCGTGGCCACGGACCCGGCCGACTTCGAGCTCCAGATGCGCACGCTGCGGCGGCGTCCGCCTCCCTCGTCGTCTTCCTCGCCGGCCACGCCGGCGTCCGGGGCCGACCGGCCGGCGGGCTTCACCGACGACCTATCGAGCCTCCTGCCGGGCCAGTGACCGAGCGGCAGCTCGCGGGGGTGCTGGCTCCGATCACGACGCCGTTCGACACCACGACCGGGGACGTGGCTCCCGTCCACCTCCGGCAGAACGTGTCGCGGCTCATCGCCGCAGGGCTGGACGGCGTGGTCGTCGCGGGATCGACGGGCGAGTCGGCCCTGCTGGACCCGGACGAGCAGCGGCGCATGGTCGCCTGGGTGCGGGAAGTGCTGCCCGACCAGAGCTGGCTCTTGGTCGGGACGGGGGCCGAATCCACCCGGCAGGCGGTCGCGCTGACGCGGGCCGCCGCCGGTGAAGGGGCGGACGCGGTGCTCGCGCGCCCGCCCGGCTATTTCTCGGCGGCCGTCTCGCCCGCGAGCCTCGGCGATTACTTCCGCGCCCTCGCGGATGCGAGCCCCGTGCCGGTCCTCGTGTATAACATTCCCAAGTACACGCATCTGCCCATCGTCCCGGGACTGCTGCAGCGGCTCGCCGGCCACCCGAATATCGTCGGGGTGAAGGATTCCTCGGGCGACGCGAAGAACCTCGCGGCCTACCGCGACGCGGCGCCGAATTGGTCCGTCTTCGTGGGCTCCGGGACCCTGTTGTATGCGGCGCTCGAGCTGGGGTGCGAGGGCGGCATCCTCGCCGTCGCTTGTTTCGCGGCCGCGTTGTGCGCGGAGATCCTTGCCGCCTTCCGTGCCGGCGACCGCGAGCGTGCCGGGCGGCTGCAGGAGCGGTTGGGCCCGCTCGACCGCGAGATCGTCGGGAAACTCGGGCCCGCTGGCGTGAAGGCCGCCATGGACGCGGTCGGGCTGTACGGCGGGCCGGTGCGGGCCCCGCTCGCGCCGGTGGTCGCGGCGGACCGCGAGCGGGTGGCGCGGCTCGTGGCGGCATGATAGTTTTCCCCAGAGGATGCTCCAACGCCCCGCGCCGCCGGGGCTTTTTTGTTGGCGCTGAGCACCTGAGGAGTCATGTTCGGACCCAAGACCCACTGCGTCGTGGTCGTCGGCGCCCAATGGGGGGATGAAGGCAAGGGGAAGATCGTCGACGTGCTCGCCGAGCGCGCCGACCTCGTCGTGCGCTATCAGGGCGGAGCGAACGCGGGCCACACCGTCCACACCGCCGCCGGTGAGTTCGTGCTGCACCAGATCCCGTCGGGCATCCTGCAGGGCGCGGTGTGCATCGTGGGAAACGGCGTCGTGCTGGATCCCGAGACCCTCTTCACCGAGTTCGACGCCCTCACGTCACGCGGCATCCGCACCGAGCACAAGCTGTACGTGTCCGAGCGGGCCCACCTTACGCTCCCCTACCACAAGTTGCTCGACCGGGCCCGCGAGCAACGTGAGAAGATCGGCACGACGGGGCAGGGCATCGGGCCGACCTACGAGGACAAGTACGGTCGCCGGGGGATTCGCGTGGGCGACCTCCGCAACCTCGGACGGGCGAAGGAACTCGTGTGCGGGCGCGTCGAGGCCGCGAACGCCTTCCTCGGGCTGCTCGGCTCAGCCGAGCGCGCGGATGCCGGCGAGCACATCGCCCTGCTGGAGCGGCTCGCGCCACGCCTCCTGCCGCTCGCCGTGGACGCCGGGCGGGTGGTGTGGGAGGCGCTGGAGCGCGGCGAATCCGTGCTGCTCGAGGGAGCCCAGGGAGCCCTGCTCGACGTGGACCACGGCACGTATCCCTACGTGACATCGTCCAACACCACGGCCGGCGGGGCGGCCGTCGGGGCCGGCATCGGCCCTACCGCCATCGACGCCGTAGTGGGCGTGGTCAAGGCCTATACCACCCGCGTCGGCAACGGGCCGCTCCCCACCGAAGCGGAGCCCCCCCTCGCCGCGCGGATCCGCGAGCTCGGGGACGAGTTCGGCGCGACCACGGGGCGGCCGCGGCGCTGCGGCTGGTTCGACGCCGTCGTCGTGCGCTACGCGGTGCGGGTGAATGGCCTCACCGGGCTCGCCGTCACCAAGCTCGACGTGCTCGACACCTTCGCCGAGATCCCCGTGTGCGTCGGGTATCGTCTCGACGGCCAGCCATGTGATGCCATGCCGGCCGACGTCGAGCGGCTGGCGCGCGTCGCGCCCACCTATGAGGTGCTGCCCGGGTGGCACAAGTCACTCAGCGAGGTGCGCCGGTTAGCTGACCTGCCCCCATCCGCCCGGGCCTACCTGGACCGGCTCCAGGACCTCGCCCATGCCCCGATCCAGTACGTGAGCGTCGGCACGCATCGCGACCAGATCATCGAAGTGACGTGACAGCAACGCGACAGTTATGCTCGACCTCGCGGTAATCGGCGCCGGGCCCTGCGGGCTCGCAGTGGGCGTGGCGGCAAAGCGGGCCCGCCTTACCTGCTCGTTGTTCGACAAGGGGCCGGTGGTGGCGAGCCTCATGCGGTACCCCCTGTACATGACGTTCTTCTCGACTCCGGAGAAGCTGGAGATCGGCGGCGTGCCGTTCGTCACCGCCGCGGAGAAGCCGAGTCGGCGCGAGGCGCTCGCCTACTACCGCAAGGTGGCGGAGTACTTCGAGCTCGACGTGCGCCAGTACCATGAGGTGCGCCGGGTCGCACGTGCCCACGACGGCTTCGAGCTGTCCGCTCACCACCCCGGGCAGCGCGCGCCCGAGCGCATCGTGGCCCGGCATCTCATCTACGCCACCGGCTACTTCGAGTCCCCCAACCTGCTCGGCGTTCCCGGCGAGGAGCTGCCCCATGTGTCGCACTTTTTCGTCGAGGCGCACCCGTACTGGCAGCAGCGCGTCGTCGTGGTCGGGGGCGGGAACAGCGCGGCGGAGGCGGCCCTCGAGCTGCACCGCGTCGGCGCGCGTGTGACGCTGGTGCACTTCCTCGGCGAGTTCGATCGCGGGGTCAAACCCTGGATCCTCCCCGACATCACCAACCGGGTGAAAGCGGGGAGCATCGGTGTTCGCTGGTGCAGCCGCGTGGTCGAGATCCGGCCGGGCGAGGTGGTGATCCGCCCCGACGGCGACGCCGGGTCCTACGTCCTCCCCGCGGACTTCGTACTCGCGCTCACCGGCTACCGCGCGGACCTGTCGCTGCTGCGAGCGATCGGCGTCGAGCTGGACGAGACGACCGGAGTGCCGCGGCACGACGGCGAGACGATGCAGACGAACGTTCCCGGCGTGTACATCGCGGGGGTGCTCTCATCGGGGCTCGACGCCAACAAGATCTTCATCGAGAATGGGCGGGAGCACGGCGCGCGGATCTGCGACCACATCAAAAGCAAACCCCCCAGAGTTGCCCCTGGGGGGTGATCGCCTGCCCGACATCGTGCGCCCTAGAACCCGATGCGAGCGAGACGAATCCGCGCTCGCGGGGGACAGAAAAACCCCGCGCTCTCGTGCTCAGGGCGTGGGGCCGGGTTCGAACCTCCGGCAGCCGGGCTGTCTCGCGACGCGAGACCCCTTGGCTTTGCGTCCCGCCGTCGCCGGCGGTTTGCCCTGAACAGAGATCTGCCGGGCGCGTGATGTGGCAAGAACGGTGCCCCAACCGTAAGCGACGTCACAGCGCGAGATTGTCATGGAAGGTGGTCACTAAATGTATCGCATAATGCACGTTTAATTGCATAATACAACATGTCTCTCCTGATACTCGCTGCGCCGGCGGCGTTCAAGGGGACTTTGGGACCTCGTCAGGTGGCCGAAGCGCTCGCAGCCGGTGTGCGGCACGCCCTGCCGGAGGCTTCCGTGCTGCAATGTCCCCTCTCGGACGGCGGCGACGGTTTGCTCGACGCCGTGCTACCTCCCGGATCGCTGCGAGAACGGCTGAAGGTCACAGGGCCGCTGGGCGAGCCCGTGTCGGGCGAGTTGGGGTGGCTGGACGCCGAGACGGCGATCTTCGAGAGCGCCACGGCGTGCGGCATCGCGCTGCTCCGGCCGGACGAGTTGGATCCGCTCCATGCCTCGACCCGGGGCGTGGGCGAGCTCATCTGGGAGGCGGTAGAGCGCGGCGCCAAGACGGTGGTCGTGGGTCTAGGCGGCTCGGCCACCGTCGATGGAGGCAGCGGCGCGGCGCGCGGCCTGGGGTGGACGTTTCGCGATGCGGACGGCGCGGTGCTTCCGGACGGGGGCGGTACCCTGGCGCCCGTGACGGAGCTGTCCGCCGGCTGGGGTCTCGCGGCGCGCGTGATCGCGCTGGCCGACGTGCGCACGCCGCTGGTGGGGGCGGACGGGGCAGCGCCGGTGTTCGGGCCACAGAAGGGTGCGGGGCCCGAGGCGGTGAAGCTCCTGGCGCGCGGCCTCGAGCGTCTGGGCGAGCTCATGGCCCGGCACGGGCGTCCCGATCTCGCGACGCTGCCGGGGGGCGGCGCCGCGGGCGGGCTCGGCGCGGGGCTCGTCTTCTTCGCCAAAGCAGACCTCGTGGCGGGGTCGGAATGGGTGCTGTCGCGGGTCGGCTTCGATGCGGCGCTCGCCAAGGCCGACTTGGTGATCACCGGCGAGGGGGCGTTCGATCGCACGTCCCTGGTGGGGAAGGCGTCGGGTGAAGTCGTGCGGCGCGCCCACGCGGCGAAGAAGCGAGTGGCCGTGGTGGCGGGAAAGGTCGAGGGTCTGATCGGACTGCACGCGCTCGATGGCGAGGGGAGGACGCTCGACGCGGCGGGGATCGCGGCCCTCGCCGAGCGGGCGGTACGTCAGGCCTTCGGGTTGCCGGCGGCGTAGCGACGCGTCTATTTTCCCGCCCTCTATGCCTTCGGCCGACAACGTGATGGACAAGCTCGTGTCGCTCGCCAAGCGGCGCGGCTTCGTGTTTCAATCCTCGGAGATCTACGGCGGGCTGGGCTCGGTGTGGGACTACGGGCCGCTCGGCGTCGAGCTCAAGAAGAACATCAAGGAGCGCTGGTGGCGCTCCATGGTGCACGCGCGGGAAGACATCGAGGGCCTCGACGCCGCGATCCTCATGCACCCCAAGGTGTGGGAGGCGTCCGGCCACGTCGCGGGATTCACGGACCCGCTCGTGGACTGCAGGCATTGCAAGAACCGATTCCGCGCCGACGATCCCCGCATCAAGGGCACACCCGGCCAGCCGGACGCGCAGTGTCCCGTGTGCGGCAGCAAGGGCACGCTCACCCCGCCGCGGATGTTCAACCTCATGTTCAAGACCTTCATGGGGCCGCTGGAGGAGGCGGCAGCGGTGGTCTACCTCCGACCGGAAACGGCCCAGGGCATCTACGTGAACTACCTCAACGTCCTGCAGTCCTCCCGCCAGAAGATCCCGTTCGGCATCGCGCAGGTCGGCAAGGCGTTTCGCAACGAGATCACGCCGGGGAACTTCACGTTTCGCACGCGCGAGTTCGAGCAGATGGAGATGCAATTCTTCGTCAAGCCGGGCACCGACCAGGAGTGGTTCGAGTTCTGGCGACACGAGCGCATGAAGTGGCTGGTGGAGCTCGGGATCCGGCCCCAGAAGCTGCGCTTCCACCAGCATACGAAGGAAGAGCTCGCGCACTACGCCAAGGACGCCTACGACATCCAGTACGAGTTCCCGTTCGGATGGCAGGAGTTCGAGGGAATCCACAACCGTACGGACTTCGACCTGTCGCGGCACCAGGAGTACTCAGGCAAGAAGCTCGACTACCTGGATCCCGGGACGAACGAGCGCTTCGTCCCCTACGTGGTCGAGACCTCAGCGGGCGCCGATCGGACGGCGCTCGTGACCCTGGTGGATGCCTACGGCGAGGAAGAGGTGGCGGGAGAGAAGCGGGTCGTGATGCGGTTGCATCCCGCGCTCGCGCCCCTCAAGGCCGCGGTCTTCCCGCTCGTGAACAAGGACGGCATGCCGGAGTTGGCGCGCCGCGTCTACGACGACCTGCGCCGGCATTACAACGTGTTCTACGACGACGGGGGCTCGATCGGGCGGCGCTACCGCCGCCAGGACGAGGCGGGCACGCCGTTCGGCATCACGATCGACGGCCAGTCCACGCAGGACGGCACCGTGACCGTCCGCGACCGAGACACGCTCAAGCAGGACCGCGTAGCGGCGGACCGCCTCGTGGGCTACCTGGCGGAAAAGTTGAAAGGGTAGTGCGCCTGGACGATTTCCGGGCGCTGGTGGAGCGGATCGCCCGCGACGTGCCGCCCGAGTTCCGCGACGGGATCGTCGCGATCGAGGTAAGCCCCAAGACCGTGCCTCATCCTGTCCACGGCGACGTGTACACGCTCGGCGAATGCATCCCCCTCGAGTGGACCGGGACGGGGGGGGACCTGCAGTCGCGTGTCGTGCTGTATCACGGGTCGTTCGTCGCGCTGGCGCGGCTCGGTCCGTTCGACTGGCGCCACGAAGCGTGGGAGACGCTGGCGCACGAGCTGCGCCACCACCTCGAGTGGCGGGCGAACGCCGGCGCGCTGGAAGCATACGACTGGGCGGCCGAGGAAAACTTCAAGCGACACGAGGGGCGGCCGTTCGATCCGGTCTTCTACCGCTCGGGTGAAGTGGTCGCCCCTGGTGTGTATAAGGTGGAGGACGACGTGTTCATCGAACGGGAGCGGGGCGCGGAGAGCAGGGAGCAGGAGGACGTCGTGTGGCACGGACGGCGATATCGGCTGACCTTGCCCCCGCGCCTGCGGCCTCCCGCTTTCCTCACCCTCGAGGGGCTGGGCGATCCGGCGCCGGGGGACGCGGTGCTCGTCCTACCACGCGCGCCCTCGGTCCTCGACCTGTTCCGCCGCCGCGTCGCGCCCGTCGGGCATCGCCTGGCGGTGAAGCCGCTCGATGCCTGAGCGAGCGTTTCTTGCGACCAGGGACCTCGTGTTCCGCACCAAGCTCGCCGCCGTGGTCCGAGGAGCCGGCGTCGACGTCACGCTGGACGACGCGGGATGCGATATCGCCGTGGTGGACGTCGAGGACCGTGCAGTGGTGGACCGGATCCGGACTTGGGTGGCGAAGGGCGTGCCGGTGCTGGCGTACGGCCCGCACGTGCGGGCCGACCTGTTGCGCGCCGCTCGGGATGCCGGCGCCGTCGCGGTCCCCAATTCCGCAGTGGAGGAAAAGCTCAGGGAACTGTTGCAAACGACGTAGGGGCGCAGCGTGTCTGCGCCCCTACTTAAGCGAACGGCGGTCGCCCTTACTTCGCTGCGACCTGGACCTCGATCTGCCGCGGCTTCGCCTTCTCCACCTTGGGCAGCGTCACGGTGAGAACACCGTGCTCGTAGCTCGCCTTGATGTTGCTGGCGTCCACGGTGGCGGGCAGCGTGAAGCTGCGCTCGAAGGTGCCGTAGGTGCGCTCATAGCGGTGCACCCGCTCGGTGCGCTCTTCGGCGACCTGGTCCTTCGTCCCGTGGATGGTGAGGACGTTGTTCTCGAGCGAGATCTTCACGTCCTGTGGCTTCACGCCGGGCACCTCGGCGACGATGCGGATCGCGTCCGCCTCCTCGAAGATATCCACGGGCGGTACCCACGAGGCTCCAGCATTGTCGCGGAACTGCCAGTCGAAGTTGCCCAGCACTTCGTTGAAGAGCCGGGTCATCCGGTTCTCCAGCGCGTTCGCACCGGGCGCGAGATCCCTGGACAGGGAACGAGTGGTGACGAGCATGGCTTCCACCTCCTAGTAAGAAATCCTTCCAACCGTCAGTTGGCTTCCCGCGCGGGCCCCCGTGCAACTGGCGTGCCGTGTTCGGCCTGCGACTGTTTGTCATTCTGACAAGGCGTGACGTTCAACGTGACACGATGGGCTGTCAGGTTTGCGGGCTCTCACGCCGTGTCTATCTTTCGGAGCCATGATCCATTCAACGACCGTATCGCTGCCTCCCGAGGACGTATTGGCCCGGGCCAAGCGGTTCTTCGCCGACCGCGTGCCCAACTCGGCCGCCTTCGTTGAGCGGGAAGGGTCGCAATTCGTCGTGCTGCGGGGTCAGGGGGGCGAGGAGCTCGTGATCAGCGCCTGGGCCGACCCGGCCGGCCCGACGCGCGTGCGCGCCTCGACGCTGTTCTTCGACCAGGCGCTGGATCGCTTCTTCTCGACATTGCCGCTCGCGTCGGCCGTGGAGGTGGCGTGACCGTGGTGGCCGACCGGTTCGCCGTGCGGGTGATGGTGACCGACGTGTGGGACCAGGTGTTTCTCGCCGTCGGGCCCGACACCACCGTCGCGGAGTTGAAGCGCCAGGCTCTCGCTCAGGCGCTGAAGCGTCGCGACACGGACGTGGGGGAGTACGTAGTGAAGTTCCGTGGCGCGCAGGTAATCGACGAAGCCACCACCGTGGGAGCGCTCGGCGCGGGCCCGAACGCGGCGTTCATCGTCCTGCCCGCGCGGCGCCAACCGGTGCGATGAAACCGTACCGTGCTCCGAGCCGCGCGCTCACGACCTTCGCCGTCGGATTCCTCGCGCTCGACGGCCTGCTCCTCGGCTACGGCGGGTTGAGCCTGCACCGGCCGCCGCTGGTGGTGTGGGGAGCGGTCTGTTTCGGGGCCGCGGGCTTGGTGGTCTTGGGGTGGCGGCGCTACCGCCGCGCCATGGCCGATCTCGACCGCGCGCGCCGTGAGCTGCGGGCCGAAGTCGAGTCCATCAGGGACCTGCTGCACGGCAAGCATCTGCAGAACTGAGTCGATACGTCCGTCAGTGTTCCCACCCTGAAGGGTGGGCTCGGCGATACGCTGTCCTAAAGGACAGTGTGCTTCAGCACAATGCCGCGCCGAGCCCAGGCTTCAGCCTGGGAATCACGCACCAGACCTGCTTTACGAGAGCCCATGCCCGTCCCGGTCCTCTTCCACCCCGCTTGCCGGTTGCACGACCCCGGCGCGGGTCATCCCGAGCGTCCGGAGCGGATCGACGCCGTGCTCGTCGCCCTGCGTGCCCCCGACATGGCCAGTCTGGTCGAGTGGCGCGAGGCGCGCCCGGCGCGGCGCGAGCAGATCGAGCGCGTGCACCCCCCGCGCTACCTGGACGGGCTCGAGCGCCTGGCGCGCGCGGGCGGTGGCGTGCTCGACGCCGATACCGTGATGAGCGGCGCGAGCTGGGAAGCCGCGCGCGCGGCGGCCGGCGTGGCGATCGACGCTGTGGAGATCGGCGTCGCCCGTGGGACCGCCTTCGGCGCGACGCGCCCGCCCGGGCATCACGCGCTCGCCGCTCGGGCGATGGGGTTCTGCCTCGTGAACAACGTCGTGGTCGCCGCGCGCCACGCGCAGCACCTCGGCAAGCCGCGGGTGCTGATCGTGGACTGGGACGTGCACCACGGCAACGGGACCCAGGCACTCGTCGAGCGCGACCCCTCGATCTGCTATGTCTCGATGCACCAGTATCCGTGGTATCCCGGCACCGGGGCCGAGGACGAGCGCGGCGTCGGCAATGTGTTCAACGTGCCACGGCCGCCCGGCCTGCCGCGCCAGACGTACGTGCGCGACCTGCTCGCCGCCGTGGACGCGGCGCTCGCCGGCTGGGGGCGAGAGGGCGCACCCGACCTGCTGCTCGTCTCGGCGGGGTTCGACTCGCTGGCCGGCGATCCGTTGGGCGGGTTCACGCTCGAGCCCGCGGATATGGCTGACTGGACGAGGGCGTTGCGCGAGCGCGTGGCGCCGGCGCCAGTGGTCGGCGTGCTCGAGGGCGGGTATCGGCTCGATCTGCTCGCCACGGGCGTGCGGGCGCACGTGCGCGCGCTGGCGTCGTGAACCGGGTATTGTTCGACCCGTGCCCCTGACGCTCGCGGCCGACGTGATCACCCTGAAGACGCGGCACCCCTTCGTCATCGCCCGGGGGGGCGACGAGGACTACCGCGTGGTGTGGGTGCGGCTGACGGATGGCGACGGCGTGGAGGGGTGGGGCGAAGCCGACCCGTCTCGCTATTACGGCGAAACGGCGGACACGGTGCTTGCGGTTCTCAAGCGGCTCGAACCGCATTTGCCCCGCGACCCATTCGACCTCGAGGGGGCGGAGGCTGCGTTCGCGCAGGTGGTTCCGCGGAACGGCGCCGCTCGCGCGGCGCTCTCGGCGGCGTTGCACGATCTCGTCGGCAAGCGTCTCAATCAACCGGTGTGGCGATTGTGGGGGCTCGATCCGGGGCGGGCGCCGCGCTCGTCCTTCACGATCGGGCTCGACACGCCCGAGAGGATGCGGCAGAAGGTCGCCGAGGCCGCGGCCTACCCCATCCTCAAGATCAAGCTCGGCACGGAGCGGGACGAGCAGATCCTCCGCACCATTCGCGACGCCACGGACAAGCCGATCCGCGTGGACGCGAACGCCGGGTGGACGCGGCAGCGGGCGATCGCGATGCTCCCGATCTTGAAGGAATACGGCGTCGAGTTCGTGGAGCAACCGCTGCCCCCGGACGACGTCGAGGGGGTCGCCGCGGTGCGGCGTGCGGGGGTGCTCCCCGTGGTGGTGGACGAGAGCTGCATCGTGGCGACGGACATCCCGCGACTTGCGGGTGCGGTGGACGGGATCAACATCAAGCTGGCGAAATGTGGCTCGCTGCGCGAAGCGCTGCGGATGGTGGCCACCGCCCGCGCGCACGGCTTGCTGGTGATGGTGGGGTGCATGATCGAGTCCTCGCTCGGCATCACCGCGGCGGCGCACTTCACACCGCTGGTCGACGCCGCGGACCTGGACGGCGCGGCGCTGACGGCGAACGATCCCTTCGTGGGCGCCACGATCGACGGCGGGCAGATCCGGCTCCCCCGCGAGCCCGGCTTGGGCGTCCGACGGCGGTCCGAGCGCAATTTCGGCGATGCCCCCTGAGCGCGCGAGTGAACTCGCGGCTCGGCGTCTGCCGCTGGAAGCGGCTTCAGCCGTAGAGGCCGAGCCGCGGCTTCAGCCGCGGTACGCTGAGGTCGTCCTCCCCATCCCGGTTCCCCGCAGCTACACATACGAGATTCCGGCGGAGCTCACCGGGCGTGTCGTGCCCGGGGCACGGGTGGTGGTGCCCCTGCAGCGGCGCCGCGTGGTGGGGCTGGTCATCGCCGCGGACGCGCCGCCTCCCGCCTCCGGCGTGGCGGCGAAGGCCGTCGTCGCGGCGCCCGACGCCGCGCCGGTGCTCGGCCCAGCGCTGCTCGAGCTGGGTCTCTGGATCAGCCGCTATTACGGTACGCCGGTGGGGTTGGCCCTGCGCGCGCTCCTCCCCGGGGCGCTGTGGAGCGTCGAGCGCCCGGCGGGGCCGCCCGAGCGGGCGGAGCGCGTGCTGGTGCTCGCTGCGGCGCTGCCGTCGCTGCTCGAGCGGGAGCGCGCCTTCCGGCGCGCGCCCAAGCGGCGTGCCGCGTACGAGGCGCTGGAGGCGCTCGGCGGCTCCGCCCCGCTGCGCCACCTCGTGACCCAGCTCAAGCTTTCCCCTGCGGCGCTCGACGGGCTGGTGCGCCAGGGTCTCGGCCGCTACAGCGACGTGCCGCGGCCGCGGGATCCGTTCACGGGACTGTCGTCGCCGCCGCCGCCGCAGCTCACCGCCGACCAGCGCCGCGTGGTGGAGGGGATTCTAGGGACACCGGTCGAGACACCGATCTTGCTCCAGGGCGTCACCGGCTCGGGCAAGACCCTCGTATATCTGGAGGTGCTCCGCAGCGTCGTCGCCTCGGGCAACGGTGCGATCCTCTTGGTCCCAGAAATCGCGCTCACCCCCCAGACGGTGGCTCGGGTGCGCGGCGTGTTCGGCGACCAGGTGGCGGTGCTCCATTCGGGACTGTCGGATGGCGAGCGCGCGGATGCGTGGCGCGCGCTGTACTGCGGCGAGCGGCGCGTGGCCGTCGGCCCGCGATCCGCCGTGTTCGCCCCGGTGCAGCGGCTCGCCGCCATCGTGGTGGACGAGGAGCACGAGCCGAGCTACAAACAGGGCACGGCGCCGCGGTACCACGCGCGCGACGTGGCGCTGGTGCGCGCGAAGCTCGAGAGGGAGGGGGGAGGGGCGGGGGGGGGCGCGCGGGTCATTCTCGGCAGCGCCACCCCGTCGCTCGAGACGCTGCATCTCGCCGCGACAGGGCAGATCGCCCGCTTCGATCTGCCGGCGCGCGTGGGCGCGCGGCCGCTGCCGCCGGTCGACGTGATCGATCTGCGCACGGCACCGCGCGTGCCGGACGCGCGGGGAGTGCCCTGGACGGAGTCGCTCGACGAGGCGGTCCGGGGCGCCCTGGCCCGGCGGGAGCAGGTCATCCTGCTGCTCAACCGGCGCGGCTTCGCGACCTACCTGCAGTGCCCCTCCTGCGGCGACGTGCGGGACTGCCCCCAATGCGCCATCGCCCTCACGGTGCACCAGACCCCCCCGGCGCTGCGCTGCCACTACTGCGGGCACGAGGAGCCGGTCCCGACCACCTGCCGGGTGTGCGGCAAGGCGACGCAGCGGATGCGCGGCCTCGGCACCCAACAGGTCGAGCACTTTGCGGCGCTGCGCTTTCCGGAGGCGCGCATCGCACGCATGGACTTGGATACGACCAGCACGAAGTGGGCGCACCACCGAATCCTGGAGCGCGTGGCGCAGGGCAAGGTGGACATCCTGCTCGGCACCCAGATGATCGCGAAGGGACTCGACTTTCCCAACGTGACCGTGGTGGGCGTGGTGGACGCGGACACCGGGCTCAATCTCCCCGATTTCCGCGCTGCCGAGCGGACGTTCCAGCTCGTGGCACAGGTCGCGGGACGGGCGGGGCGGGGGCCCAAGGGGGGCCGGGTGTACGTCCAGACGCGCGCGCCCGACCATCACGCGATCCGGGCCGCCGCGGCGCACTCGGTGGCCGAGTTCGCCGCCCGCGAGCTGCCGCTGCGCGCGCCGCCCAACCCCGCATACCCGCCCGGCGTCGGCCTCGTGCGGTTCATCACGGCGCACCAGGACGCGGTCACGGCGCAGCAGGCCGCCGAGCGGGTGGCGACGTGGCTCGTGCGCGCGAACGCGGAGCGGCTGGCCGGCGCGCTCACCGTGCTCGGCCCCGCGCCGTGCCCCATCGGGCGGCTCAAGGGACGGTGGCGCTGGCACGTGCTGGTGAAGGCGTCGGAGCCGCGGGCGCTGGGGCGCGTCGTGCGGGCGTGGGGCGCACGGGCGCGCTCCGTCGTCGTCGTGGATCGCGATCCGGTGTCGCTGCTTTGAATGCGGAATCGAACTCCGACCTTCCATTCCGCATTCCGAATTCGGCATTCCGCATTACCTTTCTCTCTCTGTGAGCCGCCCCCGCTTTCAATATCGGCCCCCGGATTTCGATGCGCCGCCGCTCGCCGGGGTGCCCGATGCGCGCTTCGAGCCCGCGCCCGCCGACGGGGTCCTGCCCGACGGTTTTTTTTCCACCACCAACCTCCCGACCTACGTGAAGGCGGCGGGCGCGTGGCGCCGGCCCCGCCTCCCCCGGATGGACTGCGTCGTCGTGCTCCACTCCACGGGCGACCTGCTGGTGACGGAGCCGCGCAAGGTGCAGAAGGGGCAGGCCGTCGCCGTCGGGACGCAGGAGGACGGCAGCCAGGGCATCTTCGTGCATGCCGAAGGATTCCTCGGCGGGAGTCACAGCGCGAATGAGTTCGGGTTCATGCAGACCGAAGTCTCGCGGGAACGGCCGGTCGACTACGGCGTGCTGGCCCAGCTGTTGGGAGAGGAGAAGCAGCGGGGCGGCAGGATCATCTGGGTGGTGGGTCCCGCGCTCGTGCACGCGCGCGCCCGCGAGGACATGATCTGGTTCATCAAGAACGGCTACGTCCAGACGTTTCTCGGGGGCAACGCCGTCGCGGTGCACGATCTCGAAGCGGCGCTGTTCGGCACCACCCTCGGCATGTCGAGCTCGGGCGAGGGGGTCGAAGGCGGTCACGCGCTGCACATGCGCGCGATCAACCAGATCCGTGGCGCGGGGGGGATCGCGGCCGCCGTGCGCCAGGGGCTCGTCACCGCTGGCATCATGCACGCCCTCGTCGCTCAGCGCGTGCCCTTCGTGCTCGCCGGCTCGATCCGCGACGACGGACCGCTGCCGGAGGTGGTCTCGGACACGCTGGCGGCCCAGGATGCCATGCGCCAGTTCACCGCGCAGGCGACGTTCGCGGTATTCGTCGCCACGGCGCTGCATGCGATCGCGGTCGGCAACATGCTCCCGGCCTTCGTCGACACCCCGGCGCCGGACGAGCTGCGGCCGCTCACCACCATCTGCGTCGACCAGACCGAGTTCGTGGTCAACAAGCTGCGCGATCGCGGCACACATCAGGCGTACGGCGTCGTGACGAACGCCCAGGACTTCATGCACGTCCTGCGGTTCTACGTGGAGCGATGGGAGCAGGCCCAGGCGCCAGCTACCGTCCTCCGGTAGAGCCGGGCCGGGGTCCCGGGTGGGCGAAGCTCGCCGAGGCGGTGGCCGCGCGGGTGTCGCCCTCGGAGATCGACACGATCTATCTCTTCCGGCCGCTCAAGCGAGAGGGCCGGGAGTGGGGCACGGCGGTGGTCACGTGCCGTGCCGCGGACGCCGGAGCGCGGTTGCGCGTCTACACGGCGCGCTACATGCTGGTCGTGCGCGGCAAAGAGCGCGGACAGACGAAGCTCGAGGTGCGGGAGACGGCCCTCTCGCCCGCCGAGGTCGTCGCCCAGGTGATGGCGGAGGCGGCCGAGCGGACGGGCGATCCGGAACCCCCCGTCGCCGCAGGGCCGGCGGTGTGGTATGAAGGCAAGGAGGTGAGGGGTTGATCGAGTCACGAATGTTCGTGCCCACCAAGGCCTTTCTCACGAAGGGCGTCGGTCGGCACAAAGAGAAACTGACGAGCTTCGAGATGGCGCTGCGAGACGCCCATCTCGCCAACTTCAATCTCGTGCGCGTGAGCTCGATCTTCCCGCCGCACTGTGAGCTGGTGGACCGCGAAGAAGGGCTGTCCCTGATGAAGCCCGGGCAGGTGGTGTTCGCCGTCATCGCGGAGTCGTCCACCAACGAGCCGAGCCGCCTCGTGGCGGCGTCGATCGGCGTTGCGATGCCGGCGGATCCGTCCCACCACGGCTACATCTCGGAACACCACAGCTACGGCCAGAACGAGGTCACGTCGGGAGAGTACGCCGAGGACCTCGCGGCATCCATGCTCGCCACCGTGCTTGGGGTCCCGTTCGACCCGGAGAAGGCGTGGGACGAGCGTCGCGAGCAGTGGCTCCTCTCGGGCGACATCGTGCGCACGATGAACGTGACGTCCACCGCCGAGTGCGGCGACGATGGCCGGTGGACGACCGTCGTGTCCGCGGTGTGCTTCTGCGGGTGACACCTTCCTTCACGATCGCGTTCGTCGCTGGTCTGCTGAGCTTCCTCTCTCCCTGCGTCCTGCCCCTCATTCCGAGCTACGTGGGATTCCTCACGGGGCTCACACTCGAAGAGCTCGAGGTACGCCGCGGCACCGCGTTGGTCCACGCCGGGTGGTTCGTGGCGGGGTTCTCGCTCGTCTTCGTCGCGTTGGGCGCCACGGCGTCGGCGCTCGGGGCCGTGCTGCTTCATTCGCAGGTGTGGATGGGCCGGATCGGCGGGGTGATCGTGCTGCTGTTCGGTCTCTACCTGCTCGGCGTGCTGCGGCCGGCATTCCTGCTGCGGGAGCGCAGAGTCCAGCTCGCCCACAAGCCGGTGGGATACCTGGGTTCGGCCGTCGTGGGGATCACCTTCGGCGCTGCCTGGACGCCGTGCATCGGCCCGATCCTCGGCGCGATCCTGACGCTCGCCGCTGCGGGATCGAGCATCGGGCAGGGGACGGCGCTGCTCGCCGTGTATTCGCTCGGGCTCGCGATCCCGTTCCTCGTTACCGCGCTAGCGCTGGACTGGTTCCTCGTGTGGTTCCAGCGGTTCCGGCCGTACATCGTGTGGGTGGACCGGATCGCGGGGGCCCTGCTCCTTCTGCTCGGTGTCCTCCTCGTCACCGACAGGTTTACGCTACTCTCGAGCTGGCTGCAGGGGCTGACGCCCCAGTTCTTGAAGAGCCGCCTGTGACGTCGCCGCGGAACCCTGACGCTGCCTTCGCTATACTACTATGACTCCCAGCAGGCTCCTCCCTGGAAAGGTGAGACATGAAGACCACAGTTGAAACCTGGATGCGGCTCACAGTCGCCCTGGCCGCGGCGACGCTGCTCGGCTGCGTGAAGGGTGAGCAAACGAGTCAGGCGAGCGACTCGACGGCGCGCAACCTGACGCTCGCCCCGACCGAGTCCACGGCCGCCTTGAAGGACGTCCCGGCTCGGGCGGCCGAGCCGGCCAAAGCCGCCCCCGAGAGGGCCGCGCCCGAGAAGCGGGCGCCCAAGCCGCCTCCCAAGCCGGCAGTCCCGACCACGCTCACGGCCGCCGCCGGCACGCGCGTACCGCTCGCGGCGAGCGACACGATCACGACCCGGCACGCCAAGGCCGGCGATGCCTTCACCGCGTCGGTCGGCCAGGATGTGAAGGACGCCGCGGGGCATGTGGTAATCCCGGCGGGCTCGACCGTGCGGGGCACGATCGACGCCGCCGAGCCCCGGCCCAATCCGAACTCCCCGGGCAAGTTGGTGCTCAGCGTGCACAGCGTCACGGTGCGGGGGACGAGCTATCCGGTGGACGCCAGCGTCGTCGCCATGGACACGGTGGAACAGGGCCGGGGAGTCACCAAGGCCGACGCCGCCAAGGTCGGCGCGGGCGCCGCTGCGGGTGCCATCGTCGGCAAGCTCCTCGGGAAAGACGGCAAGGGCGCGGTGATTGGCGGGATCGTCGGCGCCGGCGCGGGCGCCGCCGCGGCGCGCGCCTCGCGTGACATCGACCTCGTGCTGCCCAAGGGCGCTGCCGTCACGCTGAAGCTCGACAAGCCGCTGACGGTGAGGCGGGCGACCTAGTACCCCGCCGCGCCGCCGCCGCGCCGAGGATCGGCCACGCCAACCCATCCGGCGGCGGCGCGCGCGATGGCGTTCACCTCGGTCTTGTAGCTCCACAGGCTCACCTCGTGGCCCATCGCCTCGAGGGAGTCGACCGAGGGCTGCACGAATCCCCCGCGCTCGAGATACAGCACGTCGGGCAGCGCCTGATGATGAAGACGCGGCGCGGCCACGGCGTCGGGGAGGGGCATGTCCTGATCGATCACGTCGCTAATCACCTGATACACGGCCGTCGGGATGCGCGAGCCGCCAGGGGAGCCGAGCACCAACACGAGGCGACTGGCGGGATCGAGCACAAGCGAGGGCGTCATCGCCGAGAGCATGCGCTTGCCCGGCGCGATGGCGTTCGCCTCGCCCTGGATGAGCCCGAACAGGTTGGGCTTCCCCGGCGCGGACGTGAAGTCGTCCATCTCGTCGTTCAGCAGAAATCCCGCGCCGCTAACGGTGACCGCGCTCCCGAAGTCGTTGTTCAGCGTCGTGGTGCAGGAGACGGCGTCGCCGGCTGCGTCCACGACGGAATAGTGCGTGGTCTCGCTGCCTTCCGACCGGACCCCGGCGAACGGCGGGGTGGGAGTCGCCCGGTGGACGTCGATGGCGGCCCGCAACTCGCCGGCGTAGGTCTTCGACAGCAGCCGCTCGAGCGGCATGTCGACGAAGTCGGGGTCGCCGAGGTAGCGGTTGCGGTCGAGGTAGGCGCGGCGCATCACCTCCGTCTGGAGGTGCATCAGCGCGGCGCTGCCGAAGGCCGGGAGCGGCCCGTACCCCTCCATCACGTTGAGAATCTCCGCCAGCGTGACGCCACCTCCGGACGGCGGCGGCATCGTGTAGATCGTGTAGCCGCGGTAGGCGATCCGGATCGGGTTCCGCCACTTGGCGCGATAGCGCGCCAAGTCCTGCGGCGTGATGAGGCCGCTGCCCCGTTGCATCTCCTGCACGATCCGCTCGGCGATGCCGCCGTGGTAGAACACGCGCGGCCCGCTGTCGGCGATGAGCTGGAGCGTGCGCGCCAGCTCCGGCTGCACGAAGCGCGTGCCCGGCGCTGGTGCGTCCACACCGTTCACGAGGAATTGCGCGGCGGAGGCCGGGAAGCGGGCGAGGCGCTCCGCCTGGAGCGCGATCTGACGGCTGCGGGGTCCGTCGAGCTCGTGACCTTCCCGCGCCAGCCGGATGGCGGGCGCGAGCAGCTCCTTCCACGGCAGCTTCCCGAACTTGCGATGCGCTTCGAACATCCCCGCGACGCTACCCGGCACGCCGACCGAGAGATGGCCGGTGAGGGACGTCGCGGTCACGTTGCCGGCCGAGTCCACGTACATGTCGTGGCTGGCCTGACGCGGGGCGGTCTCCCGATAATCAAGCGCGCGCACGGTCCCGTCGCGCAGCCGGATGACCATGAACCCGCCACCGCCGAGGTTTCCTGCCACGGGGTGAACGACGGCGAGCGCGAACCCCACTGCCACGGCGGCGTCCACCGCGTTCCCGCCACGCCGCAGGATGTCCGAGCCGACCTCGCTCGCGAGCGGATGTGACGAGACGACCATCGCGTGCGGTGCGGCGACGGGCTGGACCCGGCTGGCGAGCGGCCAGTCCGCAGCGATGAGGGCCCGAGGGGCGGGGGCGGGGCGGGGGGCGGCAGGGCCGGGACCCGCGCGCCTTCCGGGTGCGGCCGGCGCGGTGGGGGGAAGGGCGCCCGGCTCGGCGGGTACGACGTTCGGCGGCTGGACGCCGCCCCCGCAAGCGGCGAGGAGCGCGAGAGCAACGGTGACAGGCGTGCGCATGCCCAATTGTGCATGGTGACCCGAGGTCGGGTCAACGGACAGTCGGCGCCCGGCACCGCTAGACTTCTCGGCCATGGCGTGTTTCTGTGCAGCGAGGAGAGGGGGTTGGGATGGTGCTCCCTCACGACGTGGTCCTCTGGCTCGTCCCTGTCAACCTTCACCCGGGAGCGCCCGAATGCGCCTAGCGGTCTGTCTCTTCGCCCTCTTGGTGCTCGGGCCGGCCACGCCAGCCCGTGCCCAGAGCGCCCAGGATTCTCTCGGGATTCGCCAGGCCGCCCTGGACTACATCGAAGGGTGGTACGCCGGCGATGGTGACCGGATGACGAGGGCTCTGCATGCCGAGCTGGCCAAACGGATCATGTTCACCGACACCTTGGGCAATGTGTGGATTCGCGGGATGGGCGCCACGGAGCTCATCCGTGGCACACGAGCGGGAGGCGGCACCAAGACCCCGGCCTCCGAGCGACGCACTGACGTGAAGATCCTCGATATTTTCCAGAACGCCGCGAGTGCTCGGATCGACGCCGGAGGATGGATCGATTACCTCCACTTGGTGCGGTGGCGCGGGCAGTGGGTCATCCTCAATGTGTTGTGGGAGATCAGGCAGTCGGGGGCGGGCCGACGGCCATAGGTATGAAGCTACCCTCTCCCGAGTACCTCGACCCCCGACTCACCGAGCAGCGGAATCCCCGGACGCAGCGCATCGACGTCGCCACGACGCTCGAGATCGTGGATCTCATCAACGCCGAGGACGCCACGGTGGCGCCGGCCGTGCACGCCGTGCGCGAGGACATTGCCCGTGCGATCGACCGTGTCGTCGCGGCATTCCGGCAAAACGGCCGCCTGATCTACGTCGGGGCGGGCACATCGGGGCGGCTGGGCGTGCTGGACGCGAGCGAATGTCCCCCGACGTTCGGAACGCCGCCCGAGATGGTGGTCGGCATCATCGCGGGAGGCTATCAGGCCCTGCTGAAGGGTCTCGAAGGCGCTGAGGACGATGTGAACGCCGGGATGGAGGCGATGGACCAGGCGCGGGTCAGCCCTCAGGACTTCGTGCTCGGCATCGCGGCGAGCGGCACGACGCCGTTCGTTCGAGCGGCGCTGGCGCGCGCGCAGACCATCGGCGCGGCGACGGGTTTCTTGTCCTGCTCGGATCCCCCGAAGGTCCTGAAGGAGACGTGCGACGTGCTGATCCTCCCCAAGGTGGGCCCCGAGGCGCTCACCGGCTCGACGCGCATGAAGGCCGGCACCGCGACGAAGCTCGTGCTCAACACGATCTCGACCGGGGCGATGATTCGGCTGGGCCGCGCGTACGGCAACCTCATGGTGGATCTAATGGCCTGGAGCGACAAGCTGCGGGACCGCGGCGAGCGCATCGTGATGGAATGCTGCGGTGTGGATCGGGGCGCGGCGCGGCGCGCGATCGAGGCGGCGGGGGGCAGCGTGAAGCTCGCCATCGTCATGGTCGCGAAGCGGGTCGGCCAGCCCGACGCCGAGCGCCTGCTCGCGGAGGCGGACGGGTTCGTGCGGCGGGCCGTGGGCGACCCGCCGCCGGTCAAGGCGTGACCACCCGTCTGGCCGTCGGCCTCATGTCGGGCACCTCGCTCGACGGCGTGTCGACGGCGCTGGTGCGGCTCGCGGACGATCCTGTCCCCCGCCTGCCCGACGCGCAGCTCGTCGCCTTCCGCCAGGAGCCCTACACGGCGGCGGAGCGGGGGCAGATCATCGACACGATCGCGCGCGGCGGCTCGAAGGAGCTGGCGCTGCTGCACGTGGCGCTGGGCGAGCGCTTCGCCGGCGCGGTGCTCGAGCTGCTCGCCCAGGCCCGCACGGCGCCCAAGGATATCGCCTTCGTGGCCTCGCACGGCCAGACGATCTGGCACGAGCCCGGTCGCGCCACCCTGCAACTCGGGGACCCGGCGGTGATCGCGGAGCGCGTAGGCGTACGCGTCGTGAGCGACTTCCGCGCGCGCGACGTCGCGGCGGGCGGGCAGGGGGCGCCGCTCGTGCCGCTCGCCGACGTGATGCTGTTCGGCCACCCGGCGCGCGGCCGGCTGCTCCTGAACGTCGGGGGGATGGCGAACGTCACCTGGGTGCCGCGGCGCGGCGTGATCGCCGGCGCCCTCGCCTTTGACACGGGTCCCGGCGTCGCCGTAATCGACGCGGTGACCCGGCGCCTCGACCCGGGCGCACCGTTCGACCTGGGCGGCGAGCGCGCGCGGCGCGGCCGCCCCGTCCCGCGGGTGCTCGACCACTTGCTTGCCGACCCGTACTTCGGCCAGCCGCCTCCCAAGAGCACCGGCCGCGAGCGCTTCGGCCCCGATTACGCGACCCGCCTCATCGAGCTCGTGAGCGGGACGGGCGGCTCCGACAACGACGCGGTCGCGACCGCCACGGCCCTCACGGTGGAGTCGATCGCCCGGGGGATCGAGCAGTGGCTGCCCGCGGCCCACGAGGACGAGCTCGTGATCTCGGGCGGCGGGGCGCGCAACCCCGTCCTCGTCGCGCAGCTCGCGGGGCGCGTGCGCCCGCGGCCGGTGCTGCCATTCGATCAGCTGTTTTTCGACGGCGACGCGAAGGAAGCCCTCGTGTTCGCCTTCCTCGGGCACCTGACGCTGGCCGGACAGGCCGGAAATCTGCCGGCCGCCACCGGCGCGCGCGGGCCCCGAGTGTTGGGCCACGTCACCCCGGCGTGACCGACTCCCTCGCACGTCTCGTGTTCCCCGCGCTCCGCTGGCGACGCGAGAGCTTCGCCCACGAGCGGGCCAAAATCGATGCAGCACTCGCGGCGGGCGTGGGCGGGTTCATCATCTTCGGGGGCAGCGTCGAAGCGGTGGCGCAGCTGGCCCGGGGGCTCCGCCAGCAGGCCGGCCGACCGCTCCTGATCGGGGCCGATCTCGAGCGTGGGCCGGCGCAACAGGTCGAGGGGCTCACCGAGCTCCCGCCGCCCGCCGCACTCGGCTGGCTCGACGATCTCGAGGCGACACACAGCGCCGGGATCGTCACGGGGACGGAGGCGCGGTGGGTCGGTATCAACTGGGCCTTCGCGCCCGTGTGCGACTTGGACCTCGAGCCCCGGAACCCGATCGTCCAGACCCGCTCGTTCGGCGCCGACCCGGTGCGCGTGGGCGAGCACGCCGCTGTTTGGATCCGCGGTCTCCAGGAACACGGTGTCCAGGCGTGCGCCAAGCATTATCCAGGACACGGCCGCACCACGCAGGACTCGCACCAGACCCTGCCCCGGGTGGGTACGCCTGCGGACGAGCTGCAACGGGTGGACGGCACGCCCTTCGAATACGCGATCCGCGCCGGTGTGGGCAGCCTGATGAGCGCGTTCGTGGCCTATCCGGAGTGGGACGCCTCGGGGCGCGCCGCGAGCTTCTCCCCGGCGATCCTGGGCTACCTCCGGGACACGCTCAATTTCGGAGGCCTCGTCGTCACCGACGCACTCATCATGGCGGGCGCGAGCGCCGTGCAGCCCGTGCCCGCGGCCACCGTCAGCGCGGTGGGCGCCGGCTGTGACGCGCTGCTCTATCCGGAAGACTTCGGGGGCGTGGTGGCGGCGCTCGACCGCGCCGTGGGCGAGGGGGCGATCCCGATCTCGCGGGCGGACGAGGCCCTGGCGCGCTACGATGCGGCGACAGCCGAGTGGGGACGGGGGACCTGGGATGAGGGAGGAGTCGACGTCGCCTCGCACGCGGCGTTTGCGGACCAGCTCGCTGATCGGACGATCCACATGGTGCGCGGGGAGGCGCCGGCGATCGCGGCGCCACTCGCCGTGGCGATCGTGGACGACGACGTCGGGGGACCCTACACGGTCGGCCCGCGCGATGTATTCGTCCGGGTGTTGCGGGAGGCTGGCGTGTCGATCGGGCCACGGGCCACGGGCAACGTGGAACGCCTCGTTCTCGTGTACGCCGAGCCGCGGTCGTGGAAGGGACGCGCCAATCTCGGCGCCCGCTCCCTGGCGCGGCTCCGCCGGGTCGCGCCCGGTGCCGCGCTCGTCGTGCTGCTCGCGCACCCGCGGCTCGCCACGCAGATTCCCGGCCGCGCGCCGATCCTGTGCTGCTGGCACGGGCAGCCGCTAATGCAACGTGCCGCCGCAAGGTGGGTGACGGCGCGGTTGCGCTAAAAGAGGCGTCACGAACAGGCGTGACGGCAGGTCGTCACGGGAAATCGTCGACGCCGCTCCGTGACGTTTCTTTCGTGACGTCTTTCCGTGACGACTCTAATGCGGGGTGCGGGGCTGGGTGGGGTAGGCGACCACCTGGTTCGCCGGCACCGCGTAAATGATCTTTCCCTGCGACTCGCGGTGAACCAGGCGGTCACGGGCTCCGCGTGGCTAGGTACAGCGCGGCGGCGATCGCCGCGGCCGCGACCAGGACCAGCGTGAGCGCGCGCCACCGTGCCCGACGCGTGGGCAGGGGTGGGGGGCTCCCGGTGTACACCGGGACGGGCTCCGTGCTGGTCTCGGTGTCGATGAGAGGGTAGACCTGGTGGCCCACCTCTTCGTGCGCACTCGCGGGGCGGAGGCCGTCGCCGTCGAACCGGGCGATGACCACGGTGATGTTATCCGGACCGCCCCGCTCGTTGGCAAGCGCGATGAGCCGGTCGGCTGCGGCCTGGAGGTCGCGCGCACCGGTCACGATCTCAGCGATCTCCTCCTTCTGCACCTGGCCCGACAACCCGTCCGAGCAGAGCACCAGCACGTCGCCACGCCGCACCTCTTGATGCGTGAGGTCGACTTTCACTCGGGCGTCGGGCCCGAGTGCCTGGAGGATGATGTTGCGGCGCTCGCTCTTCGCGGCCTCCTCTTCGGTCAACTCTCCGGCTTCGACCAAGCGCTGCATCAGCGACTGGTCCTTCGTGAGCTGGACGGCCTGCCCGTTGCGGATCAGGTAGGCGCGGCTGTCGCCGACTTGCGTCAGGTAGAAGTGGTCGCCCAGGACGCCGACTGCCGTCGTTGTCGTCCCCATCCCGCGCACCTCGGGATGGGCCTTGGCGTAGGAGTGAATCTGCCCGTTGGCGACCTCCACGGCTTCCTTGAGACGGTAGGCGAAACGTTGGGGGGTGGCCTCCTTCTCTCCGACCCATGCGCGGATCATCTGCTGATAGATCGTGTCCGTCGCCATCTGGCTCGCCAGCTCGCCCGCGGCCGCCCCGCCCATCCCGTCGGCGACGACGAAGAGCGACCCACGCTCGCCCACCAGGTGCGCCCGGACGTCGGGCAGGAGCGAGGCCTCCCGCCGCGTCAGGTCCGCGACGAGGAACCGGTCCTCGTTGTGGTCCCGCGTCTTGCCGAGGTCCGTCTTGGCGAAGACCTCGACGCTAACGGGCTTGGAAGAGCGTCCGAACATGCGCTAGCGCTGGCACAGGGTGCGGTCGGCGACGACTTGGCCCACCAAATCGTGCGCCGGCGAGGAAGCGCGCAGCTTCTTCACGCGGGAATCTCGATGCGCAGCAGCTTGTCGCCGACCAGCACGCGCGAGGCGTTGTGGAGCGGCATGTCGCCCCGGGCCGCGAGCGCGACGCCGTTGCGGCTGTTCGCGTCCACGACCACGAAGTCCGCGTCCTCCGAGCGGACGAATGCGTGGCGGGCGCTCATCGACGGATCGTACGGAAACAGCCAGTCACCCTGCTCGCGGCCGATGACCACGTCGCGCCCCGGGGAGAGCTGGACGACGTCACGCGCGCTGCCGTCCGAGCGTAACTGCGTGAGGCTCGCGATGTCGGCGCTCGGGACCAGGCTGCCCATCCGTTTCGTGGCGTCGGCGTCGGGGGGGTGGGGGCCGGGGTAGCCCAGCCGCCGGAACCGGATCACCTGCGAGCCGATGAGCAGCAGGTCGCCGTCGGCCAGCCGGTAGGGCTCCTCGAGAAACACCCACGTGCCGTTGCGGCTGCCGAGGTCGCGCACCACGAGGGCGTCCTGCTCCCAGGAGATCTTGGCGTGCAGCGGCGACAGAAACGCGTCGTCGGGGAAGCGGATGTCGCCGTCCTGGCGACCGATGGTGGTATCGGGGGCGCGACGCTCGAAGCGCTGTTGCGCGTTGCCCGCCTCGTCGAGCAGCACGAGGACGATGGGCGCGCCCGCGCGGGGACTGACCGCGGGCACCCGTCGCGCCTGAGCGTCGGCGAGCGGGGCGCCGCAGGCGGCGCAGAATCGCGTACCGGGGGGAGCGGTCGACCCACAGCGCGCGCAGCTCGGCCCGGAGCCCGGGGCCGTGAGCCGCCGGCCGCACTGCGGGCAGAACGGCATTAGCGCACTGGCGCGACCCCCGCAGAAGGGGCAGGGGATCGGCTCGCCGCCCGCCGGCGCCGCTGACGGAGCGGCCACCCGGGTACCTCCCCCCGCCCCCCCCCCCGCCCCCCCTACCCCCCCCGGCCCCGGTACCGCACCTCCCGATGCTGCCGCAGCCCGAAGGCGCCCGGACTTGCCCATCGGCTTCCCGCAGTCCATGCAGAACTGGGCACTGGGGTCGTTACTGCGGCCGCAGTAGACGCAGGCGGTCACTGGCGCACGTGCTCCACAGGGGGCATAAGTTACGGCCCACCAATCTATTCCGCAAACTGACGGGTCGAAAGGGTTGCTGCGAATGCGCCATGCCGGACGCGGAGTGCGGAGAGCGGGGTGTCAAGGACAAGTCGTGCGACGAAAGACAGCCGCGCGCCCATGGCGCCGGCCGCGCTCCCCAATCCGCACCGCCCTCCTGGTCCTACTGCTCGCCGGGCGATCGGAGGCGCAGGTCGATCCCTCCGGCCCTTGGCGCACGCTCCACACGGAGCACTTCCGTATTCACTTCCGTCCCGCGTACCGCGACGTCGCTCTCACCGAGGCGCGCGAGGCGGAGCGGGCGTACGCGCTGCTCGCCACGCAGCTGCACCCGCCCCGTGGCATCGTCGATCTCACGCTCGGCGACGACATCGACGGCTCCAATGGCTTCACGACCGTGTTTCCCTCCAGTCGCGTGACGATCCTGGCCCCAGCGCCCGCGACCGATCCCGGGCTGCTGCAGTACGACACGTGGCTGCGGCTCGTCACGACGCACGAGCTGGCTCACGTCTTCCATCTCGACCGCACGAAGAGCGTCTGGGCCGTCGCACAGCACGTGCTGGGACGCGCTCCTGGGCTGTTCCCGAACGAATACCAGCCCATCTGGCTCGTCGAGGGACTCGCGACGTATTACGAATCGCGCTTCACGAACGGTGGGCGGGTGCGGGGAAGCTTCCACACGCAGCTGCTGGCGGCGGACCGCGCCGCCGGTGCGGCGCGCTCGCCCTGGGATGCAGAGCCGTTCACGCGCTGGTCGGATGGCTTGGTGCCCTATGCCTACGGCAGCCGTTTCCTGCAGTTCCTCGCCGCGACGGCCGGTGACTCGGCGGTGCCGCGACTCGTCGAGGCCACGGCGGCGCAGCTGATCCCGTTCAGGGTCGGCCGTCAGCTCGAGCGCGTGGCGCCGGGATGCACGCTCCCGGGTTTATGGCCACGCGGCACCGAGCCCGCAGCGGCGCCGGGCGCCCCCGCGGTGGGAATGCGTGTGATCGACAGTCTGCTCAGGACGGAACCGGTGCCGAGCGTCTCGCCCGACGGCCACCGCATCGCCTACCTGGCCGACGACGGCAAGGGCGCCAGCGAGCTGCGCGTGCTCGATGGGGAGACGCTCCACGGGATCGCGTCGCACGCGGTGAACGGCAACGTCAGCTACGGGTGGTCGGGGGACACGCTCATCGTGGCGCAGCTCGACTACACGGCGCGCTGGCGGCTGCGGAGCGATCTGTACGGTTGGACGCCCGGCGGGGCGTGGCACCGGGAGACGCGCGGCGCCCGGCTCACCCAGCCGGCTGGCCGCTCCGTCGCCATCGAATTGCGGCCGGGAGCGAACCGCCCCACCGTGCCGGCGCCGGCGGACCCCGGCGGCGGGGGCGGGGGCGGGGGCGGGGGCGCGACGTGGGAGGCCGTCGTCCCGTCACCCGACGGGCGATGGATCGCCGGCACGCGTAACGCGGCGGGGCGTTGGAGCTTGGTGCGCTGGCCCACCGATTCGCCGGCGGCAGCCGTATCGTTGGTCGAGTCGCGCTCCGTCGTCGCCGATCCTGTTTGGACGTCGCGCGGTGCGCTGTGGTTCGTCGCCGATCCCTCGGGGTTCCCGCAGGTGTACGCGTGGCACGATGAGGGAGGCGGGGGGGGCGGGGTCGCTCAGGCTCTAACGGCGGAGCCGCTCGGCGCGCGCAGCCCCGCCCCGCTGCCAGACGGGACGCTCTTGTACTCGGCGCTCACGGCCGGGGGCTGGGAGCTGCGGCGCGCGCCGCCGCTCGCGGACGGCGCCCGCGCCCGGTTCTCCGACCCGCTGGCGTTCGATTCCGCGCCTCCCCTCCGGGTGCCGGCACGCGAGACTGGCTACGCCCTGTGGCCGTCATTGCGGCCCCACTTCTGGATCCCGTTCTTTTTGAACGCCGGGCCGACCGGGCAGTTCGGTGGGGGCGTGACCGCCGGAACCGACGCGCTGCAGCGCTTCACGTACGCCGCCGACCTGCTGGTCTCGCCCCATCCGTTTCGCGTGAGAGGCGACGTCGTTCTCGTCACCGACCTGCTCGGTAATCCGAGGCTCGACTTCTCGGCGTCGAGCGCGTGGCTGGACGTGGCGGCGCCGCCAGGGGTCACGCTCTCGGAGCTCAACCAGACGGCCGCCATCGGCGTGGCGTTCGTGCGGCGCCGCTGGCGCAGCCTCGCGAGCCTGCGCTTCGCCGCGGAGCTCGAGCGATTCCGCTACGCTGCGACGCCCGACACTGCCCTCGCCGTGGTCTGCCCCGGCTGCCTGGCGCGTGACGTGATCGGCGGCTCGGCGACGCTGGGGCTGTCGCGCGTCGTCGCCGGTGTGCTCTCCGTGTCGCCCGAGGACGGGTTCGCGTGGTCGCTGACGTACCGACGGCGCGACGAGCGCGGGAGCGCCCGCTGGTCGAACGAGCTGCGCTCGCAGCTCGCGCTGTACGCGCACGTGCCCGGGCTCGGCGGGTTCGCGCACCACGCGCTCGCGCTGCGGCTCGCTGCGGGTGGCATCGACGGGTCCCTCGGGTCGCGCTATCAGGTAGGCGGAGTGTCCTCAGGGAGCATCGCGCTCTCGTTCGGCCAGTCGCTGGGCGTCCGGCGCCTGTTCCCGATCCGCGGGTATCGCTACGGCGAGATGGTGGGCGAGCGCGCCGCCACGGGTACGGTCGAGTACCGGCTGCCGCTGGCCCTCGTGGGCCACTCGCTCGGTCATCTGCCCGTGGGCGCCGACCGAGTGTGGCTCAACGCCTTCGCGGACGCGGGTGACGCGTGGGATCCCGGCACGGCGCCGCGGCTCACACGCCTGCGCTCCGCGGGCCTCGAGCTGGCCGGTGCCGTCACCGTGGCCTACAACCTGTTCGTGCAGTTGCGGCTCGGCATTGCAGAGCCGCTCGCCGCCCCGCCGTCCGGCGCCGCGCGGCGCGCCAGCGCGTACCTCGCGTTCGCGTCCGATTTCTGAGACGGCGGCTGAACCGGGGTTGCGGCGCGGCGTATAATGGATACCGTCATGCGCGCCGCGTTCTATCTTCTTCTCGCGCTCGGCGCCGCGTCCCTGTCTCGGGTCGCCGCCCAGTCGCCCGCGGACCGCGCGTCGCTCGACGGGCTGCGCGACTCGCTCGCGGGGGTGAGCGACTCGGTCGCCCTCAAGCGGCTCGAGGCCGCGGGAATCGAGGTCGCGAAGCGCCACCGTGACGACTCCCTGATCCATCTGCGGCTGGGATTCGTCGCCTACCGGATCGGCGAGGTGACCGGCGCCAAGGGCCACTACGACGATGCGGCGGGCGAATTCGAGTGGGCGAGCGAGCTCACGCCCGACTGGCCCTACCCGTGGTACGGCCTGGGACTGGCCGAATTCGCGCAAGGGGAGGCTGCGTCCATTGCCATCGAGAACCTCCGGCAGCAGTTCGGCAAGGACTACCTGACCAAGGCTGCCCGGGCGTTCGCGCGCGCGGTGCAGGCCGATCCGGCATTCGCGCAGCCGACGATCGATCTGGCGCGCACGGCGCTCGCGCAACGCATCCAGCCCCGGCTCGACGTCGCGCTGGAGGCGGTGCGGCTGGCGGCGGCGTCGTCCGCCGGCCGGAATCCCCAGGTGCAGCTTGCCCGCGGGCGCGTGGAGCGCGAGGTCGGCGACCCCGACTCCGCGATCGCGGCCTTCCAGGCCGCCCTCGCGGCGGGCGGCGATTCGGGACTCGGCCTGCTCGAGCTGGCGCGCACCTACTACGTCGTGGATCGTCCGGCGTACGGCTGGCGCGCCTACTTCGCCGGCGCGCGCGCGGCGCGCTCGCCCCAAGCGCTCGCTCTGTATCGCGCCGATCTGAGCGTGGTGGCGCGGCCCGACGAGATCACGCCGTTCGACGGCTTCACCTCCCCCGGCCCGCGGGCCGATTGGCTCGAGCATTTCTGGCGGCGCCGCGACGTGGCCGAGGCCCGCAATCCCGGCGAGCGGCTCGCCGAGCACTACCGGCGCTGGTTCTACGTGTGGCGCGAATTCCGGCTCGTCAGCCGCCACCGCCATTACGACATCACCGAGCGCTACCGCTCCGACCAGGCGGAGTTCGACGACCGCGGCATCATCTATCTGCGCCACGGGCCGCCCGACAAGCGCGCGTCGTATCAGCGGGTGCTCGACCGCATCGAGCCCAACGAAACCTGGTTGTATCGCCGCCCGCCCCCCGAGGGTGACCTGATCTTCCATTTCGTGGCGCGCGGCGCCGTGCAGGATTTCAAGCTGGTGGAGAGCTTGGCCGACGCGCTCACGGCGGGGCACGGCGGGGCGCTGACGCTCGAGGTGCGGCGCCCACGCTTCGACCCGGTCGTGAGCGACTTGTTCGCATCCCGCGCCGAGATCAGCCCGGTCTACGCCCGGCTCGGGAACACGCTCGGGTCGACGAACGGTGGTGGGACGCTCGCCGCCGAGCGCACGCTCGGTCAGCACAGCATCGCCGTCGGCACCACAAGCGACAGCTACGCCCGCGAGTTCGCCGCGCCGCTCGGCACGGTCACATCCGAGTTCGTGGTCGGGGCCGGGGCGGGAGGAGGGGGGCAGGAGCTGCACGTGGTGTTCGCGATTCCGGCCCAGCGGCTCACGCCGCTGCCCGACTCGGACCGCGTCGTGTATGCGCTCGCGTTTCGCTTATTCGTGTGCGACACGGCCGACGATCTCGTGGCGCGGCTCGACACCACCCGGGCCTTCACGGCCCGCGCGCGGCTCGCGAACGGCAGTTACCTCACCGGTCAGCTGCGACTGTCCGTTCCCCCGGGCCGCTACCGCTACCGGCTGTTGGTGGAGCAGCTCGGCGCGCACGCCGGTGACCTCGTGACGCGGGACTCCGTCACCGCCGAGCAGCTGGACGGCCGCCGCTTCGCGGTGAGCGATCTCGTGCTCGGGCGGCGCGGGTCGGGGCTCGTGTGGGTGACGGCGCCAGACACTGTGCCGCTCAACCCGCTCGCGGAGTTTCCGGCGGCCGGGTCGGCCGAGCTGTATTACGAAGTGTACGGATTGGGGGCGGGCGCGCCCTACCACACCGTCGTGCGGCTCGAGCGGACGGGCGGGCGATCGTTCTTCAGCCGCCTGTTCGGTGGGAAACAGGCGCCGGTACTGCTGGAGTTCGACGCGTTCGCGGACGGACCGCGCACCGTCGTACGTCGCAGCCTCGACCTGCGCGACACGCCCAAAGGGAGTTACGTCCTCACCGTGCAGATCCGCGATCCCGCGACGGGCGTGACGCTCACTCGAAGGTGCCGGTTCGTCGTCGTTTCGCGCTAATCAGTTGACACCCACTCCGGCCGGTCCCTAGCTTTCACCGTTCCCTCGGAGAATTGATGTACTGCTCCCGCTGCGGCACCCAGAACGACGACAGCAGCAAGTTCTGCCGCTCCTGCGGGCTGGACCTGACGACGACGACGCCGGTCCGCGCCGTCCACGACCAGCAGCCCGACGTCACCGAGATCGACTTGGTGCGGGAGCAGCTGCAGGACGAGTACGACATTCTCGAAGAGCTGGGGCGCGGGGGCATGGCGATCGTCTTCAAGGCCCGCGAGAAGCAGCTGGAGCGCGACGTCGCCATCAAGGTCCTACCGTTTTCCCTCGCCTTCGACAAAGAGTTCGTGGAGCGCTTCCAGCGCGAGGCCCGCACTTCCGCCAAGCTCGAGCACCCCAGCATCATCCCGATCTACCGCGTCGGCAAGAACGGCCGCGTCATTTACTTCGTGATGAAGTTCCTGCGCGGCAAGCCGCTCTCGAGCGTGCTCGCCGCGCGCGGCTCGCTGCCCCCCGCCGAGATCCGCCAGGTGCTCGTCCAGGTCGCCCGGGCCCTCGCCTACGCGCACAAGAGCGGGATCGTGCACCGCGACATCAAGCCCGACAACATCATGTTCGACGAGCACGGGATGGCCGTCGTCACCGACTTCGGCATCGCGAAGGCGGCCACGAGCGGCAAGCTCACGGGCACCGGCATGTCGATCGGTACGCCGCATTACATGAGTCCCGAGCAGGCGCGCGCCCAGGCTCTCGACGGCCGCAGTGACATCTACTCGCTCGGCGTCGTCGCCTACCAGTGCCTCACCGCGCGCGTGCCGTTCGACGGCGAGGACTCGTTCTCGATCGGCTACAAGCACATCATGGAGGAGTTGCCCACCCCCCCGCTCGAGAGCTACGACCAGCGCACCCTGTTCGAGATCATCAAGCGCATGATGGCCAAGTCGCCCGACGACCGCTTTCAGACGGCGGAGGACTTGGTCCAGGCGCTCGAGGCCGGGGGGGGATTTGCCGCCGTGGGCCTCGCGACGGCGCCCACCAAGGCCATCCCCTCCCTCGCGGGCGCGCGCCTGGCGGGAGCGCCGACGACGCCGCTGCCGCGCGTGCCGGGGAAGGCCCCCTCCGTCTCTCCTGACGTCGAGCCGCACCGGCGGTCCGTGACGGCCGGGATCGCGTTGTGGGTGCTGGTCGTGGCCGTGGCGCTCGGAGCCCCCGGGTTGTACGCGTACAAGAAGGGCTTGCTGTTCTTCGCCCGGGGCGCCCCGCACGACTCCGCGGCGGCGATCCTGCAGCGCGACACCGTCGCGCAGCGTCTGCTGTCCGACACCGGCGTCCCCCTGGCCGTCGACTCGGCCCCGGCTACGCGGCCCACTCCCGACACCGCCCGCGCCCACTTGGTCCCGCCCGGGACGCCGGGGCACCTCACGCTCCAGGGCCTGCCCCCAGGCGCCCGCGTCACCCTCAACGGGGCGCCGTTCCGCGGCTCCCAGGGCGACGTGCCGCCCAACGTTTACAAGCTGGTCGTCCAGGCCGGGGGGTACGCCGCATTCGAGCGTCAGGTGTTCGTCAGCCCGGGCGCCCCGCTGACCGTCAAAATCGACCTGCGGCCGTCGAGCGACTCGAAGTTCGGTCCGTGCGAGCAGTACGGGCCCGCCTACAACCAGGACGGTATTTGCTGGGACGCGCGGCCGGTGCCGCTCGCATCCACGAAGATCCCCGTGCCGGCTGACGCGCCCATCGTCCCCCGGCCGGCGATCCTGCTGTGCCACGTGTCGCGGAGCGGCGAGACCATGGAAGCTCGCGTGTTCTTCCGCTCCAACGTGGACACCTTCAACGATCAGGCGCTCGATCTCGCGAAGACGCTGCGCTGGAACCCGGCCCAGAAGAATGGCGAGCCCGTGGACTCCTGGGTGCAGGTGCAGTTCGTGCCGGAGCGGCAGTAATCGCTATCCATCCGTCGGCGTTCATCGCACCCGGCGCGGTCGTGCTGGGGGACGTGAGCCTGGGGGCGCACGCCAGCGTGTGGTACGGCGCGGTGCTGCGCGGCGACATGGCCGCGATCGCGGTCGGCGAAGCCACGAACCTCCAGGACGGCGTCATCGTCCATGTGGACGAGGGCAAGCCGACCCGCGTCGGCGCCCGCGTGGGGGTGGGGCATCGCGCCATCCTGCACGCCTGCACGATCGAAGATGAGTGTCTCATCGGGATGGGCAGCATCCTCCTCAACGACGTCCACATTGGGACCGGCAGTGTCGTGGCAGCGGGCGCGGTGGTGCCCGAGGGAACCCGGGTTCCGCCCGGCTCGTTAGTGGTGGGCGTGCCGGCGCGGGTGACGCGAGCCGTGGACGAGGCGCTGCGCGAGCGGATCCGGCAGACGTGGCAACACTACGTGGCGGAAGCCGAGCGGCACCGGGCGGGGTTGATTCGGGTGGCGCGGCCAAGTTTGTGATGTGAATTCCCGGAAGCTCTTACGCGCGCGGCGCGGTCCGCGAGGCTTGCTCGCGCCGTCGGGCTCGCCTACCTTGACCCCCCGCGCGTGCGCCGGCGGCCGGTTTAACTTCAATACATCACGACCACGCTGAGATACGCTCTCACCGAAAGGGACGAGCTCGCATGACCGCTTTCAGCCGCAAAGGCACCCTCGATCTGAGCCCCAACGCCGTCACGGTGCTGGAGCGGCGCTACTTGGTGAAGGACGACCAGGGCACCCCCGTCGAGCGGCCGGAAGACCTGTTCGCGCGGGTCGCGCGGACCGTCGCCGAGCCGGACCGGCGCTACGGTGCCTCCGACAAGGCGGTCGAGGGTCTCGCCGAGACGTTCTTCGAGCTCATGGCGACGCGGGTATGGATGCCCAACTCGCCCACCCTGATGAACGCCGGCCGGCCGCTGGGCCAGCTGTCGGCGTGCTTCGTGCTCCCGGTGGACGATTCCCTGTCCAACGGCCAAAGCGGCATCTACGACACCCTGCGCGCCATGGCGCTGGTGCACCAGTCGGGGGGCGGGACCGGCTTTTCGTTCTCCCGGCTCCGGCCCAAGAACGACGTCGTCCGCTCCACCATGGGCGTGGCGTCGGGTCCGGTGTCGTTCATGAAGCTGTACGACGCCTCGACCGACGTGGTGAAGCAGGGCGGGACGCGCCGGGGCGCGAACATGGGCATCCTGCGGGTGGACCACCCCGACATCCTCGAGTTCATCACCTGCAAGGACGACCTCACGCAGGTGACGAACTTCAACATCTCCGTGGCGGTGACCGACGCCTTCATGAAGGCCGTCGAGGAGGGGACGAGCTACGACCTCATCCACCCGCGCAGCGGCAAGGTGGTGGGCCAGCTGGATGCCGGCGACGTGTTCCGCACGATCGTCCACGGCGCCTGGAAGACGGGGGAGCCCGGCGTCTACTTCATCGACCGGGCCAACTACTACAACCCCGTGCCGCGCCTCGGCAGCTACGAAGCCACGAACCCGTGCGGCGAGCAGCCACTGCTCCCCTACGACGTCTGCAACCTCGGATCGATCAACCTCGGTCTGTTCGTGACGGATGGAGACATCGACTGGGAGCGCCTGCGGACGGCGGTGCACCTGTGCACGCATTTCCTCGACAACGTCATCGACGCGAACAAGTACCCGCTCGCCGAGATCGACGACCTGGCGAAGCGAATTCGCCGCATCGGCCTCGGGGTGATGGGCTGGGCCGACCTGCTGGTGCGCCTCGGCATCCCTTACGACTCGGACGAGGGGGTAGCCCTGGGTCGCAAGGTGATGGAGTTCGTGGACGAGGAAGCGAAGGTCGCCTCGGAGCAGCTGGCGCAGCAGCGCGGCGTTTTCCCCGAGTGGGAGACGTCGATCTGGGGGCCCGACGCGAGTTGTGCCCGCGGGCCCGACGGCGAGCGCGTGCGCCCGATGCGGCGGCTCCGCAACTGCAATCTCACGACGGTCGCGCCCACCGGTACGATCTCGATCATCGCGAACTGCTCCTCGGGGATCGAGCCGCTGTTCGCGGTCGCGTTCATGCGCAACCAAGCCGGCGTGCTGATGCCGGACGTGAACGAGGACTTCGTGGCCATCGCGCGGCAGGAGGGGTGGTACTCGGAGGAGCTGATGGAGCAGATCGGCGAGGCGGGTCACATCCACTTTGACGCGGTGCCGGCCAAGTGGCAGCGCGTGTTCGTGACCGCGCACGACGTCACCCCCGAGTGGCACATCCAGATGCAAGCCGCCTTCCAGGAGTTCACCGACTCGGCGATCTCCAAGACCTGCAACTTCGGGCACGACGCGACCGAGGAGTACGTCGAGAAGATTTACCGCTACGCCTACAAGCTCGGCTGCAAAGGCGTCACCGTGTACCGCGACGCCTCGCGCGAGATGCAGGTGCTCTCGACCGGAGCCACGGCGAAGAAGGTGCAGGAGCAAGCGGCCAACGGGCAGACCGCGGTGGCCGACGCGCTGGGCCGGATCGCCGAGCTCGAAGCGGAGCTGGAGCGCACCCGCGGCAGGCTGCACGACGCGGAGGCGGAGAACCTGCAGCGGCGCGCCAAGCGCTCGCGTCCCGACCTGCTCAAGGGGTCCACGCGGCGGATCGAGACGCCGCTCGGCACGATGTACGTCACCATCACGGAGGACGATCGCGGCCAGCCGTTTGAGGTCTTCATCTCCCTCGGCAAGGCGGGCGGCGCGCTCATGGCCGACGTGGAAGCGGTCGGGCGGCTGATCTCGCTCGGGCTCCGCTCGGGGATCCCGATGCGGGAGATCTACCGCCAACTCCGGGGCATCTCGTCGGACCGTGCCGTCGGCCTCGGGCCCAACAAGGTGCTCTCCGTGCCGGACGCCATCGGCATCGCGATCGAGAAGTGGATGCAGGACCGGCAGGGCATCCAGCAGGACTTGCTCGCCGAGACGGGGGGGACGGAGGCGGGGGGGACGGGGACGGCGGGTGGCCCGGGGGCGGTGCCGGTGCGCGGCGTCGTCACGGGCGAGGGAGGCGCTGCGGCGCTCCAGAGTGGCGCGACGGAGCGGGACTTCATCGGTGCCTGCCCCGACTGTGGGTCGCAGCTCGCGTTCATCGAGGGCTGCGCCAAGTGCCACGTGTGCGGGTTTTCGGAGTGCGGTTGAGCGGAGCCGGGACGTCGCGCGCGCGCGACGGGTCATCGGTCACCGGGCCACCGGCTCCGGGCGTGTGACGGCTGTCACGACCCCCTGCGCGGGGGTCGTGTTATTCTACGCCATGACTGCTCCGTCCCGTCCCATGACGCCCACGCGCCTGCAAGCCAAGGGCTGGGCGCGTGTCGGCAAGCCCGGCGCGCACCTGCTGCGCCGCGGCGCGTGGTATCCGGTGGTCCGCGTGTCCTCCAGCCACATCGTGGTGCTGGATGTGAACCGGCGCAACGTCCCCGTCGACCGGCGCTTTCTCGAGATCCGCTACCATCCGCCGGAGCGCTGGAGCATCGTGCGCTGCGAGCCGCGCGAGATCCAGCGCGTGGGTCGGCTGTTTCCGCTCACGTACGCCGTCTGCCCCACCTGCCGTCACCGGCAGGCCTTCGGCGCCGACGTCAAGGAGCTGGCGTGCGAGCGCTGCAAGAAGGCCGCCGCCCTCGCCTGGGATGAGCTAAGCTGAGCTGAGCGGTTCCAGCAGAACGGCTCGGTCCCCCACCGAGATCACGCCTGAGCCGATCCCCGTGCAGTAGAACCCCCGCGTCCCCTCGTCGAGGAACTGGAGCGTCTCCTTCAGCACGTCGGTCTCCACGGTCCCTCCGAGGGCCCAGCCGCTGAAGGGGCGGCAGGGGTGGGCGACCTGCTGGACATCCAGGCGCGCCACTTCGCGCCCGTCGCCGGCCACGAAGGCGACGCCGCCGGCGAGCGCGTCGAGCGTGATCCGGCCGGCCGTCTCCACGAGAACGTTCTCGCCCGCGCAACCGGGCGTGACGCGATTCCCGAAGCGCTCCCGCATCAACGCGTAGTGCGACGTGAAGCCGATCGAGACGCCGTGCGCGCCGTCGTCGTTCTTGGTGCTGGGGTGCAGGCGGTGATGCACGTCGACGAGCCAGGACCCCTCGGGCCCCTCGCCCAGGACCCCGTCGGGGCCGACGGCGAGCCGTGACACCGCGAGGATCGGGGTTGGGTCGTACACCCGCCAGGGCTTCTCCCCCGTCTTCAGCGACGCGCGTTGAATCTGGAGGCGCACGATTCGGCCGAGGTCGCGCATAACGAAATCTATCAAAACGTGGTATGATGGGAGTGACCCCCATGCAGAGCACGCTCGGCTGGGCCCGCTGCGCGGACAACATCGCGGACATCCTGCGCCGCGGCGCCTGGTACCCGATCGTCGAGGAGTCGACGGACGGCCAGCTCGTCGTCGCGGTGCGGGAGCAGCGCGTCCGCCTGAGCAAGGGAGACGTGACCGTGCGCCCCAACGCCCCCGACCGTTGGAGCATCGTCGTCCGCACGGGGGTGCTCCGTCCCACCCTGGGAGGGCAGGGGATGGAGGTGGTGACGACCTACGCCGTCTGCCCGCTGTGTCACTACCGCCAGGACTTCGCGGGTCGGCCGGACACGCTGCGCTGCGTGCGCTGCGGGGCGACGTCGGCGGTGGATTGGTCGGAAACCTGCTAGTTGCCGGCCCGGAAAGTATTTAGTATGTTAACTATCAACATATTAACTTTCTTCCGATGCCCGATCGCTCCGCACTCGCGCTCCAGCTCACCGACGCCATCACCGCGGCGCGGGCGGCGGTGCAGCACGCGGGGGATCGGGCCTTTCGCGCCTACCGCCTCTCCCACCGTGCCCACGCCGTCCTGACCGCCGTGGACACGGGTGGGCCGGACGGCGCCCGCCCCAAAGAGATCGCCGCGCTGCTGGGGGTGTCGCGCGCGGCGGCCACGACCTTCATTCAGCGGCTGGAAACCAAGGGGCTCGTCGAGACCACGCCCGACCCGGAAGATGACCGCGGGGTGCGGGTGACGCTCACGCGTCCGGGGCTCGAGGTGCTGCTCCGGGCGGGGCAGCTCGAGCGGCGCCTCGCTGCTCGGGCCATCGAGGGACTACCGGCCTCGAGCATCGCGCGGGCGGTGCACCTGCTCCAGGAGTTCAAGCAGCGACTCGAGGAAAAACAGATCGGCGTGGTTCACTAGTTTTCCACATCGTTCTTTCCACGACATGTTGAAAAACCAACTGATTCGCTGCACCAAGATCGTGGCGACGCTGGGGCCGGCGACGGGCGCCCCCGAGCACATTGCGGGGCTCATCGAGGCGGGGGCGAACGTGATCCGTGTGAACGCGTCCCACGGCACGCCGGAGCTGCGAACGGCGTGGATCGCCGCGGTGCGGCGCGCCGCGGAGTCCGCGGGAAGCGCGGTGGCGGTCCTCGTGGATCTGCAGGGGCCGCGCATTCGCGTTGGCGCGCTGCGGCAGCCGCGCGTGTTGCGCCCGGGGGAGACGGTCGTGTTCGCGCCGGAGGAAGTCGCGAACGGCGGCGAGTTGCCGACGACGTACGCCGCGCTCGCGGCCGACGCGCGGGTGGGTGCCCGCATCCTGCTCGACGATGGGCTGCTGTCGGTCGAGGTCACGCGGCTCGCGCCGCCCCGCGTCGAAGGCCGCGTGGTGGACGGCGGCACCCTCACGTCGCACAAGGGAATGAATCTTCCCGGCCTGCACGTCAGCGCACCCGCCCTCACCACGAAGGACCGCGAGGACGTGACGCACGCCGTCACGGCGGGGGTCGAGTATCTCGCGCTGTCGTTCGTGCGGCGCGCCGAGGATCTGGCCGAGCTGCGGCGGCTCGTTCCGCCCGCCATCAAGCTCGTCGCCAAGATCGAGAAGGCCACGGCCCTCGACGACTTGGAGCGTATTCTCGGGGCGTGCGACGCCGTGATGGTGGCGCGGGGC
>Ga0209160_1000173_pt1 | contig 48392 bp, 42 predicted proteins | sample GraSoiAngelo_153_FD_186167 | JGI IMG/M metagenome (GOLD analysis project Ga0209160, IMG submission 186167) | Grasslands soil microbial communities from the Angelo Coastal Reserve, California, USA - 14_1009_12_40cm (SPAdes) (version 2) | ecosystem: Environmental > Terrestrial > Soil > Grasslands ...
TGTACACGTCGAACACGAGATCGAACGTGCCACCGGTGAGCCCGATGCCGGTGATGTCGATCTCCTGCAGCTGGACGTCGGGCTCGGTGAACGCCACGTTGCGCAGCGTGGCGCACGAGCCGAGAGCGGCCCCGAGGAGCAGCACAACAGTCTCACGCATCCCGCATCCCGCTGCCCGCATCGCGCGCGACGCGCGCGACGCGCTCTTTCAGCTTTTTCCAAAATTCCATCCGCTCTCCGATGGTCTTTTCGTACCCGGAGTCCGTCGGGACGTACCACGCCACCCCCCGCAACGCCTCCGGCAGATACTCCTGCGGCACGTAGCCGTGCTCGTAGGCGTGCGCGTACTTGTAGCCCGCCCCGTAGCCCAGCTCCTCCATGAGCCGCGTCGGGGCATTGCGGATGTGCAGCGGTACGGCTTCCGCGGGGTGCTGCTCGGCCGCGTCCGTCGCCTGGCTGAACGCTTCGTACACGCGATTCGACTTGGGCGCCGTCGCGAGATACACCGTCGCCTCGGCGAGCGCCAGCTCCCCTTCCGGCGTGCCGAGGAAGTGATAGGCGTCCTTCGCCGCGAGCGCCACCGACAGGGCCCGCGGGTCCGCGAGCCCCACGTCTTCGGACGCGATCCGCACCAGCCGCCGCGCGATGTAGAGCGGATCCTCGCCCCCCGCGAGCATGCGCGCCAGCCAATAGAGCGAGCCCTCCACATCCGAGCCGCGCACGGCCTTGTGTAGCGCCGAGATGAGATTGAAATGCTGCTCGCCGGCCTTGTCGTAGACGGGGAGCGGCTTCTCGAGTACCGCTTGCACGACATCGCGCGAGACGGGCGAGGGGAGCGGCGAGAGGTTCGTGACGTGCTGGAAGACGGCCTCGAGCGCGTTGAGCGCGCGCCGAGCATCTCCTTGCGCGTGTCGGACGAGCAAGTCAATCGCCTCGTCCGCGAAGCGTACCTCTCCCTTCTCCCCTCTCCCCTTGAGTTCCGCGCCGATCGCCCGCTCGAGCACCGTGCGGATGTGAGCGTCGGCGAGCGGCTCCAGCACGAACACCCGACACCGGGAGAGCAGCGGCTGCGTCAGCTCGAAACTCGGGTTCTCCGTGGTGGCGCCGATCAGCGTGACGATGCCGTTCTCGACCCAGGGGAGAAAGGCGTCCTGCTGGCCCTTGTTGAAGCGGTGGATCTCGTCGCAGAAGAGAATCGTCCCGCGGCCCTCGTAGCTGCGCCGCTCCTCGGCTTCCTTGATGATCTCCCGCACCCGCCCCACGCCTTCGGTCACAGCCGAGAACGGCTCGAAGTGGCGGTCGGTGTAGTTCGCGATGAGGCGCGCCAGCGTGGTCTTGCCGGAGCCGGGCGGGCCCCAGAAAATGCACGAGCCCACGTCGCCGCGGCGGATCAGGTCGCCGAGCGGCTTCCCCGGCCCGAGCAAGTGCTCCTGGCCCAGGAACTCCTCGAGGGTCCTGGGCCGCATCCGCGCCGCCAACGGCTCGCCGGAGCGCCGGAACAACGTCGGCTCAGTCATACGCGGTCGAGCAACACCTTCGTAAAATAGAACGCCGCTGCCCCTGCGAAGAAGGCGCCGGGGAGCCTCCAGCCGCGCTTGCCTTGAAACTCGGGGACGAGGTTCGACGCGGCGACGTAAATCGTGACGCCGGCGGACAACGCCAGCCCGTGGCGCACCAGGAAGGAGATTTGGTCCGTCAACACCACCCCCGCGAGCGTCGCCAGCCCCAGCAGCGCGGCCGCGCCCACCGCCTGGGCGCCCGAGCGCCCGACCGCGAGATAGAGGCTCGAGATCGTGACACCCTCGGGGAGCTTGTGCAGCAGAATGGCGAGGAACACCATCACGCCCAGCGTCGGCCGCACCAGAAACGCGCTGGCGATCGCCACGCCGTCGAAAAACGTGTGCAGCAGCAGGCCCACCAGCGCCGTGGGGCCCGCCAGCCGGTTCACCGCGTGGGTCTCCTCGCCGAAGTGGAAGTGCGGGGTCAGGGTGTGCTGCGTCAGGTGCACCGCGAGATAACCCCCCAGCACGAGCGCCGGCGCTGCCGTGCCCGAGAAGGCGAACGCCTCGGGCAACAACTCCACCAGCGCGACCGCCAGCATGAACCCCGCGCCGAACGCCACGAAGTGCTCGATCAGCCGCAGCTCGCGGGTCGCGCGGTGCGTCACCGCGAGCGCCCCCACCACGTTGCCGAGCGCCGCGATCAGGGCGTAGACGAGCGCGCTAGACACGGGACAGCAGATACTGTTTGGTGTTGCGGCGCGGATCCTCGAGCACCTCGCCCAGCAGCCGCTCGAGCGTCTCCCCCACCTCCGGCCCGGGCCGCACGCCGGCGGCGAGGAGATCGGCGCCGGTCACGGCGAGGTCTTTCAACGTCAACGGATCCTTCGCAGCCCGAATTGCCGCCACGACCTTTGGGAGCAGGGAGCCGGGAGCAGGACTGGTCGGCAGCAACGTCAGGAGGTCGTCCGCGTACTCACCTGTCTCGGCGAGCCAGCGACGGATGGCGGGAACGTGCTTCGGGTCGGGATACTGCTCCCGCCACTGCCCGATCGCGCGCCCGCGCTCGATGTCCTTCGTCGAGCACTTGAGGCGCGTCAGCAGCGACGCCGGATCGCGCGCCAGGAACGCCGTAATGAGCACAGGATCACGTGGCAGCCTGTCCAAGGCCTGCTGCTCCCTGCTCCCCGCTCCCTGCTCCCTCAGCTCCGGCAGCCAAATCCGCGCCGCTCCGACGTCGACCCACAGCGTCAGCAATTTCGAGACGCGTGCCGCCGTCATTATCCCCTTGAACCACTCGTCCCGCACCCGCTCCGCCGAGAGCTGGGCCAGCCCCTGCACGTTCGCCTGGGCGGCCTCGAGGGTGCGCGCGTGAATCTTGAACCCGAAGCGGGCACTGAAGCGCAGCGCCCGGAGGATCCGCAGGTAGTCCTCCTGGAACCGCCAGTTGGGGTCGCCCACCGAGCGAATCAGCTTGTGCTCGAGATCGTCGGCACCCTTGAACGGATCGCGCCACTCGGGCTGCACGGGATGGTACGCGATCGCGTTGATGGTGAAATCCCGCCGCGCCAGGTCGTCCATGAGCGACACCCCGAACTCGACCACCGCATGCCGGCCATCGGTCCGAATGTCCTTGCGGAAGGTGGTGACCTCGTGCAGCCGGTTGTCCTTGTCGAGCACGCCCACCGTGCCGTGCTCGATGCCGACCGGCACGGTGCGCTTGAACAGCTGGCGCACCACGTCGGGCGGCGCCGCGGTGGTGAGGTCGAACTCCGACTTGAGCGGATCGAAGCTGGGATCCTCGAGGCCGAGCAGCGCGTCCCGGATCGCACCGCCGACGCACCAGGTCTCGTAGCCGGCGTCCTCCAGCTTCTTCGCTATGCGGAGGACCTCGGCAGGAATCGGCAAACGGTCCGGAAAGTTCATTCGGTGCAGAGTGCGGAATGTGGAGTGCGGAGTGCGGAGTGTAGGCGCGAGCGTCGCGCGGGGAGCGACCCTGCCTTGAAACTCCGCACTCCACATTCCGCACTCCGCACTTGGATCACCCGCACAGCACACTCCCCCCGTTCACATTCAGGACCTCCCCAGTGATGTGCCGGGCGAGCGTGGAGCAGAGAAACACGATCGGTCCCGCGATATCCTCGGCGCTCGCGACCCGTCCCAGCGGGATCGTCCCCTCGATCTCCCCCTTCCCCCTTCCCTCTTCCCGCGCGTACGGCTTCTCACTCATCTCCGTATCCACCCAGCCGGGTGCGACGCAGTTGACGGTGATGTCGCGCGGCGCGAGCTCGACGGCGAGGGACTTGGTGAACGCGATCACGGCGCCCTTGGTGGCGGCGTAATCGGCATGGAACGGCTCGCCCCGTTGGCCGGCGGTGGACGACACGAGCACGATCCTGCCGCCGGCGGGGAGGAGGGGGATCGCGGCGCGGCACACGTACAACACCGCGTCGAGATTGGCGCGCCGCGTCTCGTCCCACTGGACGTCACTCATGGCGGCGACGGGAACGTCGTCCGGGGGCCAGACGCCGTGATTCACGATCAGCAGGTCGAGGCCGCCGAGCGCGCGCGCCGCCTCGTCCACGGCGCCCTTCCCGGCAGTGGCGTCGCCCAGGTCGCCCTTGATGCTAACCGCCTGACCGCCCAACCGCCTGACCGCCTCGACGGTCTCGTCCGCGTCGGCCTTCCGGCTGCGATACCCGACGGCGACGCGGGCACCTGCTTGCGCCAGCAGCACCGCCGTCGCGCGGCCGATTCCCCGCCCCCCACCGGTCACGAACGCCCGCTTCCCGGAGAGATCGATCACCGACCCACCCCAGTGCGGAGTGTGGAGTGCGGAATGCGGAGTGTAAGTCCGAACGTCGCGCGGCGAACGACCTTTCCCTGAAACGCCGCACTCCGCACTCCACATTCCGCACTCATGTCTTGAGGCTCTCCTCCACCATCTCACAAATCAGGTGCTCGATGGCGAGATGCATCTCCTGAATCCGCGCCGTGTCATCCGACGGGACGACGAGCGCGATGTCGGCGAGCGTTTGCAGGTGACCGCCTGATTTCCCCAGGAACGCGACGACCGTCACGTTGCGCGCCTGGGCCGCCTGCGCCGCGCGGATCACGTTGGGACTCTCGCCGCTCGTCGAGTGGAGCGACAAGACGTCGCCCGGGCGGGCGAGCGCCTCGATCTGGCGCGCGAACACCTCGTCGAAGCCGAGGTCGTTGGCGCACGCCGTGAGGAGCGACGTGTCGGTCGTGAGGGCGACGGCGCGCAGCGGGGAGCGCTGCGCCTGGTAGCGCACCACGTACTCCGTGGCGAGGTGCTGTGCGTCGGCCGCGCTGCCGCCGTTGCCGGCGAAGAACAGCGTCCCGCCCGCCCGCAGCGTCGCGGCGTAGCGGTCCGCGATCGCGGCGACGGCGTCGGCCTGCTGCTCCGCCACGCGCCCGGCGAGCGCGGCGAGCTGCGCCAGCCCGGCGCGCACCCGCTCGGGCCCCGTCACTCCACGACCGCGCGCACCAGCGCGCCGAGGTCGACCGCCGTCTCCTCCGCCGCGGTGCCCACCACCACGAAGTCGGCGCCCGCGGCGCGCGCTGCCCGCGCCTGCGGCGGCGTCCTGATCCCCCCGCCCACGAACAGCGTGAGGCCCGGGATGGCGGCGCGGCAGCTGGCGATCACGTCGCCCGCGACCGGCCGCGGCGCGCCGCTCCCCGCGTCCAGATAGATCGCCTGCATGCCGATGAGCCGCGCGGCGGTGGCGTGCGCCGCCGCGAGCTCCGGCTTGTCTGCCGGCAGCGGCCGGGTCTGGCTCACCGCTTCCACGCTCGTCACCCGCCCGCCGTCGATCAGGATGTAGCCGGTCGAGAGCGTGGGGACCGGATGGCGGGCGAGGAACGGCACGGCGCGCACCTGCTCCTCGATCAGGTACTGCGGGTTGCGTCCGGAGACGAGCGACAGGAACAGCACCAGGTCCACCTGGTCAGTGAGCTGCAGCGCGGAGCCGGGGAACAAGGCGAGCGGCAGCTCGGGCGTCGCCACGCGGATCGCGCGCGCCACGAGCTGGGTGTCCTGGGTGCCGTCAAACGACGACCCGATCATCACGCCCGCCGCGCCGGCGGCCCGCGCCGCCCGCGCCAGGTCCGCCGCCGGCGCGGCCCCGGTGCGGCTCGGGTCCACCAGCACGAGCAGCCCGGGACGTCGCGCCAGCAGCGTCGGCGCCCTCACCCGGTCTCCGCCACGCGCGCGGCGAGCGCCGCCAGCCCGTTCACGTCTGCCTCTGCCTGCGCCTCGAACGCGTAGGTGATGAAGGCATCGGCCGCCAGCAGGTCGAGCGCCAGCGCGCGGCCTCCCGGCGACTGCCCCGTCACCCGGGCCAGGAGCCGCTGCCCGAGGAGCGCCAGGTGGTCGGGTAACGGCAGCTCCGAATCCGTGACGGCGGCGTCCAGGTGCGCGCGCAGCGTCGCGGGCGGCGGGGGCGGGCGCCGGGCGTCGAGCCAGGCGAGCACCGCGTCCCGGGTCATCGGGCGAGCAGTCGCTTGACGATCGCCGGCGCCTGGGCGCGCGCCTCGCCGAGCCGCGCCGGGTCGCCCGCCCCGGCCGATGCGAAATGCGGCCGTCCACCCCCCTTGCCCCCCGACACCGCCGCGATCGCCGCCGCGATCTCTCCGGCCTTCACCCCCTGCGCTACCAGATCGTCGGTCACGGCGACGTGGATCCCGGGACGCTCGCCGTTGGTGAAGAGCACCGAGATCGCGCGCTTGTGGCTCGTACGGAACGCGTCCATCACGAGCCCGATCTGGTCGCGGTCGTCGAGATCCGAGTCGGCGAGATGCAGCTCGATGTCGCCGATACGTTGCACGTCGCCCGTTGCACGTTGCCCGCCGGAGCGGAGCATGTCATCGATTCGCTTCTCGAGCTTGCGGTTTTCCTCGAGCAATTGCTCGATGCGACGCACCAGGTGTTCCGGCTGCGTCTTGAGGGCGGACGCCGCCTCGTCCACCTGCTCCTCGAGCTTGCGCACGAGCTCGTAGGCGACCGGCCCCGTCACCGCCTCGACGCGCCGCACCCCGGCCGCGGCCCCCGTCTCGTGGGTGAAGCGGAACAGCGCGATCTGCCCGGTGCTCGGCACGTGGGTGCCGCCGCACAGCTCGAGCGACACGCCCGGGACGTCCACCACGCGCACGATATCGCCGTACTTCTCGGTGAAGAACGCGATCGCGCCGGCGGCGATCGCGTCTTTGTACTTCATCTCGCGCGTCGTGACCGGAATGTTCTCCCAGATGTGCGTGTTCACGAGTTCCTCGACGCGCGCCAGCGTCGCGTCGTCCACCGGCCCGTGGTGCGCGAAGTCGAAGCGCAGCCGCTCGGGCGCGACCACCGACCCCTGCTGCCGCACGTGGGGGCCGAGGATCTTGCGCAGCGCCGCATGCACGAGGTGGGTCGCGGTGTGGTTGCGCTCGATGTTGTTGCGCCGCGGCTCGTCGACCTGCGCAACCACCGCCGTGGGCTCGAACTCCTGCTCGAACCGCCCCACTACGGCGCTCAGCCCATCCACCTTCTCGACATCGGATACCTCGAGATCCCATCCCTCCCCCTGCACTTTGCCCGTGTCGCTGACCTGCCCGCCGGCCTCGACGTAGAACGGGTTCTCTTCGAGCACGACCTCGACTCGGTCGTCCGCCTGCCGGAACCTGAGCACGTCGGTCTCGGCGCGCGTCGTGTCGTAGCCCACCCACTTCTGCTTGCGTTTGGGCTTGACCGTGCGCCACTCGCCCGAGCGCGTGACGTGGATCGCGGGTCCCTCTCCGCCTTTGGTGCGCGCGAGGGCCTCGTGCGAGCGGGTGCGCTGCTTCCCGAGCTCGCGCTCGAACCCCGCGACGTCCACCGCCTGACCGCGCTCGGCGGCGATGAGCTGCGTCAAGTCGATCGGGAAGCCGTAGGTGTCGTACAGCTTGAAAGCGTCCGCACCCGGGATCAGCTTCACGTTCTGCAGCTCGTCGAGCCGGGCCAGCCCACCCTCGATGGTGTCGAAGAAGCGCTCCTCCTCCGCGCGCGTCACGCTCTCGAGATGAGTCCGCTGCTTCACCAGTTCCGGGTAGACGCTCCCCATCAGCCCCGCCACCGTGTGAACGAGGTGCACCAGCGTCGGTTCCCGGCGACCCAGCAGCCAGGCGTGGCGCACGGCGCGCCGCAGGATGCGCCGCAGCACGTAGCCCCGGCCGTCGTTCGCGGGGTAGACACCGTCGCCGAGCAGGAACGCCACGGCCCGCGCATGGTCGGCGAGCACCCGGTAGGATGCTCCGCCCGGGCCGCGGTCGTACTTCTTCCCGACCACCTCGACCGCCCGCTCGATGATCGGCGCGAACAGGTCGGTGTCGAAGTTCGAGGGGGCGCGCTGCATGACCGCCGCCACGCGCTCGAGCCCGGCACCGGTGTCAACCGAGGGAGCAGGGAGCGGGGAGCGGGTACCGTCGGCCTGCTGGTCGAATTGCATGAACACGAGGTTCCAGATTTCGAGCAGCCGCCCTTCCTCGCTCAGTCGTACAAACTCCTCGAGGCTCAGACCCTGCTCCCTGCTCCCCGCTCCCCGCTCCCTTATATCCACCAGGATCTCGGAGCACGGGCCGCAGGGGCCGGTTTCGCCCATCTGCCAGAAGTTGTCCTCGTCGCCCAGCCCGAAGATGCGCCGGTCGGCGATCCGGGTGCGCTCGCGCCACAGCCGCCGGGCCTCGTCGTCCGCGTGGTGCACGGTGATGTACAGCCGGTCGGGATCGATGCCGAGCCAGTCCTTTCCGGTCACCCACTCCCAGGCGTAGTCGATCGCTTCCGGTTTGAAGTAGTCTCCGAAGGAGAAGTTGCCGAGCATCTCGAAGAAGGTGTGATGGCGGGCGGTGTGGCCCACCTGCTCCAAATCGTTGTGCTTCCCCCCGGCGCGCACGCACTTCTGGCAGGTGACGGCCCGCGTATAGGCGCGCCGCTCGAGCCCCTGGAACACCCGCTTGAACTGCACCATCCCGGCGTTGGTGAACAACAGGGTGGGGTCGTCCGCCGGGACCAGGGAGGAGCTCGGCACCTCCTCGTGCCCCCGCGCCTTGAAGAACTCCAGGAACTTGCCGCGGATTTCGGCGGAGGTCATGGGGGGAATATAGTGCCCCCACACAGCTCCTCCACCAACTCCCTTACCTCCGCTCCCCCGTACCCCCGGCGCACCAGGAACGCGAGCAGCCGCCGCTTGCGGACGGGCCCGGGGAGGTCTGCGAGCTGACGGGCGCGTTTCGCCGCGACGGCGCGGGCCTCGATCGCCGGGTCGATGCCTTCGTCCGCCAGCGCGCGGCCCACCGCCTCCTCGGCGACGCGGCGGTCCACACCGTGGGCCAACAGGTCCGTGACGAGCCGGGCCGGTCCCTTGCCGCGTGCGGCGCGGAAGGCCGCGTACTGCTCGGCGAAGCGACGGTCATCGAGGAGGCCGCGCGCCGCGAGGCGATCGAGCGCGGCTTCGACCGCGTCGGGCGGGTGCTGTTTCTTCACGAGGCGGCGGCGCAGGTCGAGGCGGGCGTGGGCGCGACGCGCCAGGGCGCGGAGCGCCGCGCGGTGGGCGGCCTCGATGTCCGCCAGGTCACGCAGCCGGGCGAGCACCGCGGGCGAGAGCTCACCACCCACACGAAGCGGCAGCGGCTCGAGCATCACCGCCGGCAGCGAAGCGAATCGCCCCCGATCCACCTCGACCAACACGTAGTCCGGCTGGCGGGGGTCGGGGGCGAGCGCGGTGAGCGTCGCGGGCGGGGCGAGCACCTTACTCCTCGGGGGCGGGGGCCTCCTCGTCGGCCGCCACGGCGGTGGCCTTCATGCCGAGGTGCTCCTTGACCCGCGCTTCCACCTCGGCCGCCAGGTCGGCGTGGTCCTTGAGGTACAGCTTGGCGTTCTCGCGCCCCTGCCCGATCCGCTCCTTGCCGTAGGCGTACCACGCGCCCGACTTCTCGATGATCCCGGCCTCCGCGGCGATGTCCACGAGCAGCGACTCGTGGCTGATCCCCTCGTCGAACATGATGTCGAACTCGGCTTGCCGGAACGGCGGCGCGACCTTGTTCTTCACCACCTTCACCCGCACGTGGTTGCCGATCACCACCTCGCGCTCCTTCACCGGGCCGATGCGCCGCATGTCGAGCCGCACCGAAGCGTAGAACTTGAGCGCCCGCCCGCCGCTGGTGGTCTCGGGATTGCCGAACATGATCCCGATCTTCTCGCGCAGCTGGTTGATGAAGATGACCGACGTGCGCGAGCGGTTGATCGCGCCAGCGAGCTTGCGGAGCGCCTGGCTCATGAGCCGCGCCTGCAGGCCGGGGAGCGAATCGCCCATCTCGCCTTCGATTTCCGCCTTGGGGACGAGCGCCGCCACCGAGTCCACCACCACCACGTCCACGGCGCCCGAGCGCACCAGGATCTCGGTGATCTCGAGCCCCTGCTCCCCGGTGTCGGGCTGGGACACGAGCAGGTCGTCCACGTCCACGCCGAGCTTCTTCGCGTACTCGACGTCGAGCGCGTGCTCGGCGTCGATGTAGGCGGCCGCGCCGCCGGCACGCTGCGCGTTCCCCACGACGTGGAGCGCCAGCGTGGTCTTGCCGCTCGACTCGGGACCGAAGATCTCGGTCACCCGGCCGCGCGGGATGCCCCCGATGCCAATCGCGGCGTCCAGGTTGATCGCGCCCGTCGAAATCGCCTCCACCCGCACGCGCGGCGAGTCGGCACCCATCCGCATGATGGCGCCCTTGCCGCACGTCTTTTCGATCTGGGTGATGGCGAGGTTGAGGGCCTTCCTGCGCTCCTCGGTGAGGCTGGGGACTTCTTTCTCGGCCGCCATGAGTGTCCTCGACATGGGTTGGGAGCCTCCGCATGGGAGACCCGAATATAAACCGAAGCTCCGGCTAGCGCCATCCCGGCCGGAACGCGTCTGCCAGGTGCTCCAACTTCGTGTCCACGATGGCGATGCAGTCGAAGCGGTACACGTCCGACGGCCGCCCGAACCGGTCCACCCACACCCGCGCCGCCTTCACCAAGTCTCGCCGCTTCGGCCCCGTCACCGCCTCGAGCGGGCTGCCGAACGCCGTGCCGCGCCGCGCTTTCACCTCCACGAACGCTACCAGCTGGCCCCGGCGCGCCACCAGATCGATCTCGGTATGCCCCACCCGGAAGCGGTGCGCGGCGATCACCCAGCCTTGGCTCTGCAAGTAGCGCATCGCCTGCTGTTCGGCGGCGAGGCCGCGCTTCTGGCGCTCGTCTTTCCAGGAGGCAGGGTCCGTCCTCAATCCACTCTTCACGCAGCAATAGTAACTGCCCGGCGGACGCGCCGTGTAACCGAACGTATGCCGACGGTTCCCTTTTCACGCAACGTCCACTCAGCGTCTCGGCATCTCGGCGTCTCCCTATTCACTCGCGCCCACAGATTCCGTCCAGCTCTTCCAGACCCACCAGAACATCGCGGGGTTTCGAGCCGTTGGCAGGCCCGAGGATCCCGGCCAGCTCCAATTGATCGATTATCCGCGCCGCTCTCCCGTACCCGATACTCATGCGACGCTGCAACAGCGACGTCGAGCCGATTTGATTCTGGATGCACACCTCGGCGGCCTGCCGGAACAGCGTATCCCGCTCGCCCGTGCCTCCCTCCCCCGTCCCCCGTCCTTCCTCTCGGTCTTTCTCTTCGTCGATCGCCGTGATCTGTTCGGTGATCGCCTGCTTGGCCTTCTCCGATGCTTCACTGGGATGTTTGCGATACCACTCCATCAGCCGCTCCGTCTCGTCGGTCGAGATGAATGCCCCTTGCACGCGCATCAGCTCACTCTTCCCCGGCGGCAGGAACAGCATGTCGCCGTTGCCCAGCAGCGTCTCGGCGCCGTTCTGGTCGAGGATGGTCCGGCTGTCCACCTTGGCCGACACCCGGAACGCGATGCGGCAGGGGAAGTTCGCCTTGATCAACCCCGTGATGACGTTGACCGACGGACGCTGCGTCGCGAGCACGAGATGGATCCCGATCGCCCGCGCCTTCTGCGCGAGGGTGGCAAGGGGGGTCTCGATTTCTCCTTGCACGGTGAGCATCAGGTCCGCCAGCTCGTCGATGATGAGCACCACGTAGGGCAGGACGCCGTCGGAATAGGGGGACCGGGGAGGAGGGACGGGGGACGGGTCCACCCGGACACCACCCGTCCCCCGTCCCTCGTCCCCCGTCCCTGCATCAACGAGCGGCTTCTTCTGCTCGAGCTTGCGGTTGAAGTCCGCGATGTTGCGCGCGTGGTTCGCGTGGAGCAGTCGGTAGCGCCGCTCCATCTCCCGCACCGCCCAGTTCAGCGCGCTGGCGGCCCGGCGGTTACTGGTCACGACATCATGGCCCAGGTGCGGCAGCGCCCCATACATCGAGAGCTCGACCATCTTGGGATCGACCAGCAGCAGCTTGAGCCGCTCGGGCGGATGCGTGTACACGAGACTCGTGATGATGGTATTGATGCACACCGATTTCCCGGAACCGGTGACGCCCGCGATCAGGAGATGGGGCATCTTGGCGAGATCGGCGACCACCGGCTCGCCCTCGAGGTTCTTCCCGAGGGCGACGGGGAGCACGCGGTTCGGGCGGTGGTAGTCCTCGCCTTCGAGCAGCTCGCGGACGTGCACCATCCGCGGCAGCGGGTTCGGCACCTCGATGCCGACCGCCGCCTTCCCCGGGATCGGCGCCACGATGCGCAGCGATTGGGCGCGCATGGCGAGCGCCAGGTCGTCGGCGAGCGAGGCGATCCGGCCGACCTTCACTCCCGGCCCCGGCGCAACTTCGTACTGCGTCACCACCGGCCCCACGGTGCGGCCGGCGATCGCCCCTTCCACGCGGAAGGTTTGCAGTGTCTCGATCAGCTTCTGGCCCATCTGCTCTATCTGCACCAACCCGGCGTCGGCGTCTTCGGGCGGCGCGGGCGTCAACAGATCGAGGGGGGGGATGAGAACGCCTTCCGGGACAAAGACCGGTCGGACCGACGGCGGCGTCCTGAGCTTCCGTGTCTTTGGGAGCAGGGAGCTGGGAGCAGGGAGCGGTTCTTTCCGGGGTACTTCGGCTTCCAGCTGTGCACGCTTAGCCTTGGGCGACGTCGGCTTTCCTGCTCCCTGCTCCCTGCTCCCTGCTCTCAGCAGGGCCAGCGGATGCCATCCGACCGTGAGGATGCCCAGCGCCGAGAGCGCGAACAGACCCACCAGCACGCCCCCCGCCGTACCCAGCGTCTGATGCACGCCGCGAGCGAGCAACGCGGGGACGCGGCCCACCAGTTGCTGCGATGCCGTCCACATTGAGTAGTCTGCCGGGAAGGCGGTGCCGGTCACGGTGCCGATTCCGTAGGGCAGCAGCAGCACGAGTCCCACGCCCAGCGCCGCGGCACGCGCGGCGGAGAGGCTGCCCAGCCGCTCGAACGCGGCGAGCGCCCAGCCGATGCCGAGCAGCGGCAGCAGCACCGCCCCGACGCCGAACGCGTGCCACAGCGCGGATCCGACGCCGCCGCCCCAGCTTCCCGTGATGGGGAGCCGCAGCAGGGTGAGTCCGAGGAACAGCCCGACGACGAGGGCGCCCATGCCGACCAGCTCCTGGCGCACCTTCGGCTTCATGTAATGCGGCGGTCCGCGTAATTGGGGACGACGGTGAAGCGATCCGGCGTGGCGGCGAAGCGCACGTCCTCCGCCAGGCCCGCCTCCGCCAGTTGGTGCGCCGCTTCGGAGCTTTCGAGCGCCTCCGTCCAGGTCGCGAACGCGTCGGTGAAGGCGAGCGCCGCGGTGGCCCCGTCGTTGAGGCCGACCTTGCGGATGCCCTTTTTCACGGCCTTGATCAGCCGCCCGGCGGTGTAGCCGTCCTCCGCGGCGAACTGCTTGTCCCGCCCGGCGCACATCACCACCAGCTCGCCGCGCTGCTCCAGCGCGGCGCGCGCCCGGGCGACGAGCGCCTTGAAGTTCGCGGGCGCGCCCACCAGCACGGGGTCGCCACCCTGCGTCGCGACGAGCGCCGGGGTGCCGTTCGTCGTCGCGAGCACGATCGTCTTCCCACCCACGGCCGCCGCGGTCATCTCGCGCGGCGAGTTGCCGAGAGCGAAGCCTTCGATCTTGAGGCTCTTGCGCTCGCCCGCGAGCACCACGCCGTCCTTCTCGAGGTTGGACGCGAGCCGGACCGCTTCTTCCGCCGTCGCGGCCGGGATGACGGCCTTGGCGCCGTTCGCCAGCGCGGTGATCACCGTCGTCGAGGCGCGCAGCACGTCGACGACCACCACGGCGCGGCCGGTCAGGTCCCCCGCGTTCAGGCCGAGCGGCGTGAAGTAGACGTCGATTCTCATGCTGGCTGCAGCAGCTGGGGCTCGCGCTCGAGGAACTTCGTGTCCACGCGGCCGGCGATGAAGTCGGGATGGCGCATGACCCGACTGAGGAAAGGGATGGTCGTGGTCACGCCTTCAATGATAAACGAATCGAGCGCCTGGCGCATGCGGGCCAGCGCTTCATTGCGGCTGTTCCCGTGCACGATCACCTTCGCGAGCAGCGAGTCGTAATACGGCGGCACCGTGTAGCCGGCGTAGATGTGCGTGTCGACGCGCACGCCCGGCCCACCCGGTGGGTGGTACGCCGTGATCGTCCCGGGACTCGGCTGGAAGTTGCGCGTCGGGTCCTCCGCGTTCACGCGGCACTCGATCGCGTGGCCGCGCAGCCGATGGCCGTTCATCACGAGCGACAGCGCTTCCCCGGCGGCCACGCGGATCTGCTCCTTCACGAGATCGAAATTGGTCGTCATCTCGGTGACCGGATGCTCAACCTGGATACGCGTGTTCATCTCCATGAAGTAGAACGCGCCGTCCTCGTCGAGCAGGAACTCGATCGTCCCGGCCCCCACGTAGCCGATCGCCTCCGCCAGCTTCACCGCCGCATCGCCGATGTCCTGACGGAGCGTCTGATCCACGGCCGGGCTGGGCGCCTCCTCGATGAGCTTCTGGTGACGCCGCTGCACGGAGCAGTCGCGCTCGCACAGATGCATGAGCTTGCCGTGCGTGTCGCCCATGACCTGGAACTCGATGTGACGCGGCCGGGCGAGGTACTTCTCGATGTAGACCTCGTCGGAGCCGAATGCGGCCAGCGCCTCTTGTTTGGCGAGCGTGAACGCCTGCGTGAATTGCTCGGCGTCGGTCGCCACCCGCATGCCCTTCCCGCCCCCGCCCGCGGCGGCCTTGATGATCACCGGAAAGCCGAGCGTCTCGGCAAGCGTCGCCCCTTCGTCTCCGTCGCCGATCGGCCCGGGCGACCCTGGCACCGTGGCGACGTTCAGCTGTTGGGCCAGCTTGCGGGCCGCCGCCTTGTCGCCCATCTGCCGGATCTGCGCGCCGGTCGGGCCGATGAAGGTGATGTTCGACGCCTTCACGATGTCGGCGAACTCCGCGTTCTCGGCGAGGAAACCGTACCCGGGGTGAATGGCGTCGGCGCCGGTGATCTCGGCCGCCGCGATGATGCGCGGGATGTTCAGATAGCTGTCGCGCGAAGGGGCGCGGCCGATGCAGACATCGTCGTCGGCGAAGCGGGTGTGCAGGCTGTCGCGATCCGCCTCGGAGTACACCGCGACGGTCTCGATCCCCAGCTCCTTGCACGCGCGGATCACCCGCAGGGCGATCTCCCCGCGGTTCGCGACCAGCACCTTCTTGAACATCAGGGTTCGATGTCGCCGCGCAGGCCCGCCGCGGCCGTGCTGCCGCCAAAGGCCCGGCTCTCCCCCGACTCGACGCCGGACACCTTGAGCGCGAATTCGCTGGGATTGGTGGCGTAGAAGATCGCGCTCTCGTAGCTGATCATCCCCTGCTGGTACCAGTAGAGCAGCGACTGGTCGAAGCTCAACATCCCGTACTGCACCGAGCCCTGCGCGATCAGGTCGGGGATGCTGAGGCTCTTCGTCAGATCGCGCATGTTCTCCTGCACGGCCGCCGTGTTGATGAGCACCTCCGCCGCGGGGATGCGGCCCTGCCCGTCCTTGCGGGGCACCAGCCGGAGCGAGATCACCGCCTGCAGCGCCGTGGACAGCAGATGGCGCACCTCGTCGTGCTGGTGCGGCGGGAAGAATGAGATCACGCGGGTGACCGTCTGCGTTGCATCGGTCGTATGCAGCGTCGAGAACACCAGGTGCCCGGTGTCCGCCGCCTTGAGCGCCGTGTCGAGCGTCTCCATGTCGCGGATCTCGCCGATGAGGATCACATCGGGTGCCTGGCGCAGCACGTGGCGCAGCGCCGAGTTGAACGACAGCGTGTCGTTGCCGACTTCGCGCTGCGAGATGTTCGCCAGATTGTCGCGGTGCAGGAACTCGATCGGGTCCTCGATGGTGATGATGTTGACCCGCCGGCTCGCGTTGATGTGGTTGATCATCGCCGCGAGCGCCGTGGACTTCCCCGACCCGGTCACCCCCGTCACCAGCACCAGGCCGCGCGGCCGCAGCGCGATCTCCTCCAGCACTTGCGGCAGGTTCAGGTCGACGATGGTCTTCACCTCGTAGGGGATCGCCCGGAACGCGAACGCCACGGTGCCGCGCTGCTGGTACACATTGGTCCGGAACCGGCCCACGCCCGGCACCCCGATCGCGAAGTCCGCCTCCTTGTGCTCGGCGAACTCCTTCACCTGCCGCGGCGTCATGATCTGCTCCGCCAGCGACTTGAGCTCCTCCGGCTTCATGGGACTCGAGTCGAGCGGCACGAGCTCGCCGTTCAAGCGGATCGTCGCCGGACGCCCCACCTTGAGCAGCAGGTCAGAGGCGTTGCGCTGCACCATCAGGGTGATCGCCTGTTTGAAGTTGAACGTGGTTGGGGCGTTAGCCATGGGGATCCACTCGGAAGAGGACCTGCCCGAATTCGACCGGCTGGGCGTTCTCCAGCAGCACCTCCCTCACCAGGCCGGTGACCTCGGACTCGATCTCGTTCATGATCTTCATCGCTTCGATGATGCACACCACCTGTCCCGAGGTGACGCGGCTCCCCACCTTGACGTAGAGTGCCGCGCCCGGCTCGGGGGCGGAATAAAACGTCCCCACCATGGGGGACTTGATCTCGACCAGGTGGGTCGTCGAGGGCGGGGCGACCGAACCCGATGCCGGAGCGGCCGCCGCCGACTGCGCCACCACCATGTGCTGCCCCCCCCCTCCCCCCCCTCCCCCCCCTCCCGCATTGCTCGCGTGGCCCACTTTCGTCACCCGAATCGTGGACCACCGCCCCAACAGGCCACGGCGCACCTCGATCGCGCCGACCTCGGGCGCGTCCTTCAGGATCTGCACCAGCTGCGCGATGATGTCGAGGTTCATAAGGTAGAGAATCTACACGAGTTCCAGCAGTTCTGTGCGTCCGTCCGAGAGCAGCTCCGGCCCTTCGCGTGCCAAGTGCACGTCGTCCTCGATGCGCACGCCACCATCGCCCGCGAGGTACACACCGGGTTCGACGGTGACGACGGCGCCCTCGGGCAGCGGCTCCGCATTCGTCTTCGAGAGGCGCGGGGCCTCGTGCACCTCGAGCCCGAGGCCGTGGCCGAGCGAGTGGCCGAAGGCGTCACCCAGGCCGCGCGCCGCGATGAGGTCACGCGCCAGCGCGTCGGCGTCCCGCCCGCTCATCCCGGCGCGCACGCCGGCGCGGGCCCGCTGCTGCGCCTCGTACACGAGTCCGTACAACACCCGCTGCCGCTCCGTCGCGCGACCACCGACCAGCACCGTACGGGTGATGTCGGCGCAGTAGCCGTCCACTTGGGCGCCGAAGTCTAACAGCAGCCACTCACCCCCGCCCCCCAGCGGCGCCACGGCGCGCCCGCTCGAGCGCGCGTGGGGCAGCGCGGTCCGGGGGCCGGAGGCCACGATCGTGGGAAACGGGTGCCCCTCGCTGCCGAGCCGTCGCAGCGCGCCCTCGAGCAGGCCGGCGATCTCGAGCTCGGTCATGCCAGGGCGCACCAACGCGAGCGTGTGGCGCAGCGCTTCACCCGCGAGCGCCGCCGCGCTGCGAATCGCCGCCACCTCCCCGGCGTCCTTCGCCGCCCGCAACCGCTCCACCAGCTCGGTGGTGGCCTTCCAGCGCCACGCCTTCGCCGCCCCGCCGGTCCCGAGCCGCTCGGCGTCGCGCACCGTGAGCACGTGGGCCTCGTACCCCAGCCAGGTGAGCGGCCCGAGTGTGGCCAACTCCTTGAAGAACCGGTCCCACACGCTCGTGCTCTCCACCTCGACGCGCGCCACGGCGCCGGCTTCCGCGCGTGCCTGCTCGTCGTACCGGAAGTCCGTCACCAGCAGCACGTCGGCGCGCGTCACCATCACCAACGCGGCCGATCCGCTGAAGCCCGTCAGATAGCGGATGTTGGCGCGCGAGGTAACGAGCAGCCCGTCCAGCTCGTCGGCCGCGAGCGCGCGCACGAGCGCCTCGTGGCGCGCGCGCCGCTGGTCAGCGCCCATGGCGGGACTCGAGATAGCCCACGAGGCCCTCGAGTCCCAGCCGATAGCTCTCCGCGCCGAACCCGGCCACCACCCCCACCGCCACGTCCGCGAGCAACGAGCGCCGCCGCTCAGGCTCGCGCCCGAAGATGTTGGAGAGATGCACCTCGACGAATGGCACGCGCACGGCGAGCAGCGCGTCCCGCACCGCCAGGCTGGTATGCGTGAACGCCGCGGCGTTGATCACCGCGCCGTCCACCTTCCCCGCGAGCTGCTGGATCGCCTCCACCAGCTCGCCCTCGTGGTTCGTCTGGCACCACTCGAGCTCCACACCGAGCGCGCGCGCCCGCGCGCGAGTGCGCGCTTCGACCTCCGCCAGCGTCGCCCGCCCATACACCTCGGGCTCGCGCTCCCCGAGCAGATTGAGGTTGGGGCCGTTGAGCACCGCGATATGGCGGGGAGGCGGCACTAGGACTTGAGGCCCCGCAGCCAGGCCTGAAACTGATCCCGCTCGCCCTCGTCTTCCCCCAGCACGGCTGGCCGGGGACCGGACGTAGGGCCGGACGGCCTCGACGGCGGCCGTGCCGCGGCCGGGGGGGGGGGCGCCGCGGGGGCGCCCGTCGCCGGCGACGCCGGCGGGGCCGGGGTGAAGAACTGATCGAACGAGAACCCACCCGTCTGAGACGGCGACGGGGGTGCGGGGGGAGGGGACGGGGCCGCCGCGAGAGGCCCTGGAGACGACGGGGCCGACGCGATGGGTGCAACTCGGGAGGGAGGGGCCGGCTCGCCGAACACCGCATCAAGCGAGATGCTGTCCGCCGCCGGCCGCGTGGCGTCACCCGGTGCGGCGATCTCAGGCTCCGCCTCCGGCTCGAAAGACGCGAACGCGCTCGCGAGCGGCGAGCCGCCACTCGGCTCGGGCACCGGGGCGATGTGCGGCCGGCCCGCCAGAATGCGCTTCAAGAAACTCGGCAGCGACTCACCCGTTCTCCCGCCAACTCCCCCCAGGCGCCCCTCCCTCGTCCCGCCCGGGGAGAGCGCTTGGACGCGGGCCCGGAGACGGGCGTCGCCCGGCCGCTGCGCGAGGAGCGCCTGGTAGACGCGGAGCGCGTCCTCCTGATGCCCCTGCCGCAAATACAGCTCCGCCATCGTTTCGGTCAGCACCGGCTCGGCGCGCGACAGAGTGGCCGTATCCGCCGCGCCGTCGTCGTCCGAGAGCGTCACGGCAGCCGGCGGAGCGGCCACCGGCATGGGGGGCATCACATCGTCGGGCATGATTAACGGCAGGTCGATCGTCGGCAGCTCGTCCTCCGGCTCCGCGGCCTCGGGCGGCGGCGCGAACGTTCCGCTTTCGTACTGCGTGTGCGCCAGCCCCTCGACCTCCATCGCCTGCGGCTCGAGCACCACCTCCTCCTGAATCTCGATCCCGTCGGCCTTGGCCGCGCTGTGCGCCGCCGGGTTGATATCGATGGTGCCGTCGAATGTCTCGATGTCCCGCGGCGGGCCAGCGGCGACGATGTCCGGGGCGACCAGTCGCTCCGACACGTGCTCGACCAAGAAGTCGGGCTTCGCGCTCGGGGGGGTCCTCTCTTCGGGCACGAGCCGCACGAGCGGTTCGGGCACCGGGCGTGACGGCGCTGCGGGCGCGCGGGGCGGTGCGGGCGCGCGGGGCGCTGCGGGCGCGGGGGGCGCGGCGGGCGCCGGCGGTGCCACCGACACGGCCGGAACCGGTACCGTCGGCAGCGTTGCCGCGGCCTGCAGCGCCTGCGCCGCCTTGGCCGCCTTTCCTTTGGCCCGCGCCAGCGCTTCGGCCGCGTCGCCGTTCATGGGGTCGGCGGACAACAGCTGCGTCAGCCATTTCACTGCCTCGTCGTAGCGCTTACTCCGCTCGGCGATGTCCGCGAGCATTTTGAGACCGAGCACGTTCTCAGGGTCGAGCGTCAGCACCTTGCGGAACACGTCAGATGCGGCAGCTTCGTTCTTCTGGTCGATCATGCAGCGGCCGAACACGATGTGGGCGCTGACGTAATCGGGGTGGCGCTCGAGCCCGGCCTTGCACAGCTCGATGGCCCTATCTAGTTCTCCCGCTTTGCGATAGGCGTCCGCCAGGGGCGCGAAATTGCGTCCCTTGGGGTTTTCGGCCCAGCGCTTCTCGAGCTTTTCGATCTCGCTAGTGTAGGTCACGGCCTAAGTGGTTGGGAGAATTGAACGAAGATAGTGTTCGCTCGGGCGGGCTGTCAATTGGAAACGCGGCCGTTCGCTTGAGTTTTCACGTTGCCGTTTTTAGACTTATGCCCCTTCTCACCCGCGCTACGCTGGAGTCTGGTCCGCCATGATGCGCGCGATGCGCGAAATCACCAAGCCGGTGTTCTGGGTCGTCGCCATCAGTTTCATCGGCTGGCTCGCCTACGGTCAGGTCACCGATTTCATCGCCGGCGGGCGGGACGTGGTGCTCAAGGTGGACGGGGAGGTCGTGCGGTCGCAGCCGTTCCAGCTGCAGTATCAGGCGGCGCTCGAGCAGTACCGCCGCCAGCAGGGTGGCGGCCGCCTCACCCGGGAGGACCAGGAGCAGGTCCAGAACCAGGTCGCCGACCAGTTCATTCAGAAGATCCTGCTGGACCGTGCGTTTCGTCGCCTCGGCATCACGGTCTCGGACGACGAGATCATCGAGGCAGCCAAGAGCTCGCCGCCGCCGCAGATCGTGCAACAGGTGACTCAGGATCCCACGTTCCAGACCAATGGGCAGTTCGACATCACCAAGTGGCAGCGTTATCTCGCGAGCGCTGGTCCGGAGTTCACCTCGCAGATCGAGGCGCTGTACCGGGAGTATCTCCCCCAGCAGAAGCTGCAGGAGTATCTCACGGCGGACATCTACGTGTCGGACGCGAAGCTGTGGCGCATCTGGCGCGACCAGCACGAGACGGCGACCGTCGCGGCGCTGATGCTGGGCCCGAGCGACGTCCCCGATTCCGCCGCGCCGCTCTCGGACGCCGAGCTGCAGCGCTACTACCAGGCGCACCAAAGCGACTTCAAGCGGCCGGCGACTGCGTGGCTGAGCTTCGTCGCACAGCCGCGTGTCCCCGACGCGGCCGACACGGCGGAGGCGCTCGCCACGGTGCGCCGGCTGCGCACCGAGATCGCGGCCGGGAAGGCAAAGTTCGCAGACGTCGCCAAGAAGGAGTCGGCGGACTCGGGCTCCGGCGCCCAGGGCGGCGATCTCGGCTGGGTAAAGCGGGTGGCGTCGGGCTTCGACCCGCAGTTCGTCGCGGCCATGCTGCGTCTCCAGCCGGGGCAGCTGAGCCAACCGGTGCTCACCCAGTTCGGCTATCACCTGATCCACGTGGACGCCGTGAAGGGTGACTCCGTGCACGCCCGTCACATTCTCGTCGCCGTCACGCTCCGGGGAAAGCATCTCGACACGGTGGACGCCCGCACGGACACCCTCGACCGCCTCGCTGCCGAGCAGACCGACGGCCGGCGGCTGGACAGCGCGGCACAGGCGCTCCACCTGCCGCTCGCGCACGCGCCCCCTCTGCTCCAGGGCGAGCGGCTCACGCTCGGGAAGTACGCGGTGCCCGACGTGGGTGTGTGGGCCTTCGAGGCGACTCCGGGAGAGACGAGTCCGGTGATCGAGGGAGGGCGGGCGAGCTACGTGTTCCGGCTCGATTCGCTGTTTCCGGAGGGCGTGCCTCCGCTGGCGCAGATCCGGCGGCGTGTGGAAGACGCCGCGCGCTACGAGAAGAAGAAGCTGGTCGCGCGCGAGCGGGCGCAGCAGCTGCTCGCGGCGGTGCGTGATGCGCCCGACCTGCTGGCGGCCGGCCGGGCGCGCGGTTTCCGGGTGGAGCGGCTGGGGCCGTTCACCCGCGTGACCGCGCCGCCGCAATTCGCGCGCGACCCCGTCGTGCTGGGCGCCGCCTTCGGCCTACGGCCGGGACAGAAGACCGGACTGCTCCCGGGGGAGGGGGGAGAGTTCTTCGTGTTGCAGGGGATCGCCCGCACGCCCGCGGACTCGGGCGCTTGGCTCAAGCAGCGCGATCGGCAGCGGGAAGGGCTGCTCCGGCCGGTGGCGCAGGCGCGCATCCAGCAGTATCTCGCGGCGCTGCGCGCGCAGGCGAAGATCGTCGATCGGCGCAAGGAACTGTTCCGCCCGACGACGACAGCGGCGAGCGGCGCCTAGTCGCTCAAGCGCTTCGGATCGCCACCCGAAGACACGGGGGACGAGGACGCCGGCGGTTGCATGGCGCGCGGCGGGGAGGCAGCGGGCGGTTGATCGTTGCCGCTCGTCACCTCCTTGAGGCTGCGCTGGAACTCCTTGATGCCCTTCCCCAGCGACGAGCCGATCTCCGGAATCCGCTTCGCGCCGAACACCAGCACGAGCACGAGCAGCAGGATCAGGATGTGGCTGAACGACAGGTCCCCGAACATACGCGCCTCGCTTCAGAAGATCGACCGGGCGAAGTAGTACGCGATGGCCACGCCCAGCAGTGCCAGCAGCGACACGTCGAACCCGATCGGCCCCAGCGTGATCGACACGACCAGCAGATCGAGATGCACCGGCCCGAGCGTGGGCGTCACGGCCCACGTGAAGATCTCTTTCGCCGGTCCCTGCGGCAGAAACCGCCGCAGCAGGGAGTGCGTGAAGCCGCCGAGCACGAATCCGGTGGCGAGCACCCCGAAGTAAAATAGCGGCCTGCGCGGGCCCTGCGCCACGGCCTAGCTGCGCCGCTCCACGGCGTACGCGATGCTGTCGCGCAGGGCGTCTCGCGCCCGCGACGGCGGCAGCAGCTCGAGCTCCGCCTCGGCTTGCTGCGCCAGCTCGAGCGCCCGGCGGCGCGCGTAGTCGAGGCCGCCCGCCGCCGCCACCCGCCGGATCACCTCCCCGACCAGGGCGTCGTCCGGCTGCGGCGTCGCCAGCAGCTCCGCCACCAGCCGCCGGTCTTCCGGCGCCATCCCGCCCCCGCCCAGCGCCGCGATCAGCGGCAGCGTCATCTTGTGTTCCTTCAGGTCGAGCCCCGACGGCTTGCCGGTGACGGCCTCGGGCGTCGTGTAGTCCAGCAGGTCGTCGGCGATCTGGAACGCCATGCCGAGCCGCAGCCCGAACCGGGCCAACGCCCCCCGGTAGGCGTCCGGGGCCCGCAGCGCGCCGACCTCGCACGCGCCCGACAGCAGCGATGCCGTCTTGGCGCGGATCAGCTCGTCGTAGTCCTCCTCGCTGTACGCCAGCTTATCGTGCGCCTCGAGCTGGCGCATCTCGCCAATCGTCATCTCGTTCGTGACCCGGGCGAACACCCGCAGCGGCTCGAGATCGTCGAGCCGCACCAGCTCGATGATGGCGCGGGAGTAGAGGTAGTCGCCCATGATCACCGCGACCTGGTGCGAGAACAGCGCGTTGGTCGTCGGCATGCCACGGCGTAGCACGGAATGGTCCACCGAGTCGTCGTGCACCAGGGTCGCGAGATGGATCAGCTCCACCACCGCCGCGAGCGTCACGGCGCGGGGCTCCTCCCCGCCGGCCGCCTGGTGGCTGAGCAGCAGCAGCGTCGGGCGGAAGAGCTTGCCCTTCATCCGGAGCAGGTGGGCGTTCACCTCGGCGATGATCGAGAAGTCCGCGGCGATGATGCGCCGCAACTCCCCCGCGACGCGATCCAGTCCCGCCGCCACCGGCTGCTGCACGTCGCGCAGCGTGACGGGCGCGACCTGTTGGCTCACGTCACTTGGCGCGGGCGAGCGCCTTGGCGCGCTCGGCCACGTCCATGAAGCGGATGTCGACCGCGAACACCCGGCCGTACACCTCGCGGGCCTCGACCTTCTTGCCCTGTGCCTCCAGCGCCCGGCCCAGCCAGTAGAGGATCGCCATCCGCTCCTGATCGCCCGACGCGGGCAACTCGATCGCCCGCCGCAGAATCGATTCGGCCACGATGTGGGCGCCCTTCTCGATGAAGCACACGCCCAGGGCCTCCGAGCTCTTGAGCTTGCCCTCGGGCGCGCGCAGCGCCTTCTGGAGCTCGGCAATCGCCTCATCGAGCAGTCCCATCTCCTTGAACGCGACGCCGAGGTCGTAGTGCGACTGGAAGTCGGCCTCGTCGATGTTCTCGTCGATCCCCTGTTTGAAACGCGCCAGCATCTCCTGGAAATCGCGCTCCTCGTCGCCCGTCGGCTCTTCGTCGGCCACCTTCATGCGCGTGTCGCGCTGGGGCAGCTCCTCATCGAGGATCATGGCGCCCAGGTCCACGAAGTCGCCCCCGTCCACGACCGCCTCGTCGCGTACTTTCATCTTGGCGTCCTTGGGCGCTACCCGCCCTTCGGGCTCCTGCGCCCGGCGCGCCGGCGCCACGGGCGCCAACATGCCGAGCGCGGCCTGCGCCCGCTCGTTCGCGGGGTCGTGCTCCCCCACGCGCTGGTACACGGCCCGGGCCTTGTCTGGCAAGTCGCTGCGCAACAGCGCGTCGGCCAGCTCGAGGTAGGCGTCGATCAGCTTCGTCTTGTCGCCCGACTTGAACGCAAACTCCACCTGCTTCTGGCGATGCCGCACGCTGTTGGGGTCGAGCCGCAGGATCTCGTCCACCAGGTCCCGCGCCTGCGGCAGGTTGCCGAGGTTCTCGAACCCCGTCGTCGCGAGGTTGAGCTCCTCGATCCCGCGCTCCCGCTCGCCTTCCTCGATCAGCGCCTCGCCCAGCGCTTGGTGGGCCTCGGGATCGTCCGGGTCGTCCGCGACGCGCGCTTCGAGGTCCTCGATCGTGGGCTGCGCGGACGTCGCATCCATCCCTGCGAAGACGAGCGAGCTCCGCTCGGCGGCGTCGCCCGCCTGGTCGTCGAGGCTCAGGTCGATGGCGCCGGAGCGCCGGCCCGACGACGCGGTGGGTGCCTCGGTGTCGAAGTCGGGCTCGAGCTCGAGCGGCGGCACTTCGACCATGGTCTTGCGCTTGGGCGGCCCGAGCGGAGAGGGCGGCGGTCGCCGCGGCACGACCGGCTTCACCTTCGGCGCCGCCGGTGACGCGGGCGCCGGCGCCTGGAGCTTGGGCGCGGGCGCCTTGGGGCTCGTCACGCGCGGCGGCGACCCTACCCCCGGACGGGCGGGAGCGACAGGCGCCGGTGCGGCCCGCTTCGGCGCGGGGGGAGGTTGAGGTGCCACCCTCGGAACCGTGGTGCGGGGCGGCGGCGCTGGTGACTCGATCTCGATGTCGAGCAGCGGCTCCAGGTCGATCTCGGACTCCGTCGCCGTCTCGGCCTCGTCCGGTACCGTCGGCTCCAGGTCGGCCCTCGGCCGCACGTCCTCCGCCGTCACCTCCTCGCGCAGCGACTCCACTTCGTTCGCCTCGAGCCTCATCTCCCCGAAGTCGGCGCTCGTGGTCTCGAAGCCCTCGAGCGGCACGTTCGTCGGCTCGAGCCCTTCCACGAGACTCGTCGACTCGATTTGGAGCGACGGGTCCGGCTCGGCCACCGGCTCTGGCTCCCGCACCGGCGGCGGAATCGGGCGCACCGGCAGCCCCGGGCGCGCGCCCGGCTTCGCCTTGGGCGCGGGAGGCGCGTCCACATCCAGGAAGACCAGGCTCGATGTCTTACGGGTCCCCGACTTGCCGAGATCCTCCTTCAACGCGGGCTTCGCTGGGGCGGCGACGCCGCTCGTCCGGCCTGCCGGCTCGCCGTACATGCGGAGATGCTCCTCCAGCATGCGCCGCAGGTCAGCGCTCTCGGGCGAGATGTCGGTGAACTCCTTCAGCGCGCCGAAGGCCTGTTGGATCTTCCCCGCCTTCTGCATCCGCCCGGCGTACTCGACAAAGTTTTGCTTCGCCTCGGCCATGAAGCCCTTGGCGGCGTACAGCTTGGCGAGCTTGAGATACGTCGTCTGCCGTCCGGGAGCGTTGCGCAACACTTTGTTGCACATCGCGATCGCGTTGTTGTGGAAGCCGAGCTCGGCGTACTTGTCGACGGCTCGATCGTAGTAGTCGGCGGCCTGGGCGGGGTCCTTGACCTTGAGGTAGAGATCGCCGACGCGGTTGAAGATGGAGAGGTCTGGGTTCGGCTCCCCTTCCCCTTCTTGTGCCTTGAGGATCTCCAGCCACGCCTCGATGGCCCCCTTCGGGTCCTTGGTCTCGAGGCTGCGAGCCTTGTCTTTTTGCTTCTCAAGCTTCGACATGGAGCCCTAAAGATACGGACCGCGTCGGGGGGGGACAAGCGGAACCTCCTGTCCAGACGGCGGTTACGAGATTCGCGCCCATCCAATACGCCACTTCACGCCAATCCCACACGTCGCACGAGACGAGATCCGCGCGCTGCCCAGATGCGATCTGGCCGCGGTCCCCCGCGAGCCCGAGGGCTCCCGCCGCGTTGACCGTCACCGCCGTGAGCGCTTCGGCGTGCCGCAGACCGAGCTGCGACACGCCCAGCGCCATGACGAGCGGCAGGCTCACCGTCGGCGAAGATCCGGGGTTGAAATCGCTCGCGAGCGCCACGGCTGCACCGGCGTCGAGCAGCCGCCGGGCGGGCGCCTGGCGCTGCGTCCCGAGGAAGACCATGGTGGCGGGGAGCAGCACGGCGACCGTGTCGCTACCGGCGAGCGCGCGCACGCCCGCGGCGGAGACGCCCGCCAGGTGGTCGGCCGAAAGCGCGCCCAGCTCGACCGCGAGCTCGGCGCCGCCCGAGCCCTCCAGTTCGTCGGCGTGCAGCTTGACGTCGAGGCCGTGGCGCCGGGCCGCGGTGAGGATGACGCGCGCCTCGGCTACGCCGAACACTCCGGGCTCGCAGAACACATCGCACGCGACCGCCAGGCGCTGCCGCGCCACCGCGGGGATCAGCTCGTCGCACAGCAAGCGAACGTACTCGGCGCGGCGGTCGCGGAACTCGGGCGGCACCTCGTGCGCGCCGAGGAAGGTGGGAACGAGCGTGGCACGGGCGCTCCCCGCGACGGTGGCGAGCGCGCGCAACTGCTTCAGCTCCGCCGCCGCGTCGAGCCCGTAGCCGGACTTGACCTCGATCGTGGTGCTGCCGTGCGCGAGCAGCCGCTCGATACGCGATCGCGTCAGGGCCACCAGGTCCGCCTCCGGGCGCGCCCGCACGTCCCGGACGGACTGGAGGATGCCGCCACCCAGGGCGGCGATCGTCTTGTAGTCCTCGCCCAGGGCGCGGCGCTCGTGATCATCGAGCCGGGGCGCGCCGAACACCGCGTGGGTGTGGCAGTCGACGAACCCGGGGAAGAGCACCCCCGTCACCTCCACCACCTCACCGCCCCGTCGCAAGTCGGCGTAGCGACCCACGGCCGCGATTCGATCGCCCTCGATCAGCACCGCTGCGTCGCGCAGCACCTCGACCTCCGCCATCTCGCGACCGCGGCGCGCCCTGGCCGGCCCGCGGCAGGTGACGATCTGGCGCGCGCCGACGAGCAGTGTGCTCAGTCGCCCGCCTCGCGCATCGGGAGACGGATGCCGTGGCGCTGCGCGGTCGCGAGCGCCTCGGGATACCCCGCGTCGGCGTGCCGCGCCACCCCGATCCCCGGGTCGTTCGTGAGCACGCGCTCGAGCCGCCGGCCCCCTGCCGCCGTCCCGTCCGCCACGCTCACTTGCCCGGCGTGCAGCGAGTTTCCGATCCCCACGCCGCCGCCGTGATGGAACGACACCCACGCCGCCCCCGACGCCGTGTTCAGCAGAGCGTTGAGAATCGGCCAGTCGGCGATCGCGTCCGAGCCGTCCCGCATCGCCTCGGTCTCGCGATACGGCGACGCCACCGAGCCCGTGTCGAGATGGTCCCGCCCGATCACGACCGGGGCGCCGAGCTCGCCCTTTTTCACCAGGTCGTTGAGCGCGCACCCGAACGCGGCGCGCTCGCCTTGCCCCAACCAGCAGATGCGGGCGGGCAGTCCCTGAAAGGCGACCCGCTCCTCGGCCAGCCGGATCCAGCGGGCGAGGTGCTCGTTCTCAGGGAACAGCTCGCGCACCAGCCGGTCGGTGCGGCGCAGATCGTTGGGCTCGCCGCTCAGCACGACCCAACGAAACGGCCCCTTCCCTTCGCAGAACAGCGGCCGGATGTACTCCCGGACGAATCCGGGAATGTCGAACGCATCGGCGACACCGGCATCCCTCGCCTGGGCGCGGATGTTGTTGCCGTAGTCGAAGGTGATCGCCCCCAGCCGTCGCAGCGCGAGCATCGCCCGCACGTGCGTCGCGATGCTCGCGGCGGAGCGACGCAGGTAGTCCGCCGGATCCCGCCGCCGCAGGGCGGACGCCTCGTCCAGCGTCAGGCCGGCGGGGATGTAACCGTTCAGCGGATCGTGCGCCGACGTCTGATCGGTGAGCGCGTCGGGGATCCAGCCGCGGCGGACCAGCTCGGGAAGCACGTCGGCGCAGTTGCCGATCAACCCGACCGACAGGGCGTCGCCCGCTCGTCTCGCGGCGTCGCACCAGCGGAGCGCCTCGTCGAGCGATGCCGTCGAACGGTCGAGATAGCGCGTCGCGAGCCGCCGCTCCACGCGCGCCGGATCGACCTCGACCGCGAGGCATACGCCGCCGTTCAGCGCGGCGGCGAGCGGTTGCGCGCCTCCCATCCCGCCCAGTCCCCCCGTGAGGACGACGCGTCCCTGAAGTGATCCGCCGAAGTGCCGCCGCGCGACCGCGCCGAACGTCTCGTACGTCCCCTGCAGGATCCCCTGGGTACCGATGTAGATCCACGAGCCCGCGGTCATCTGGCCGTACATGATCAGCCCTTTACGCTCCAGCTCGCGAAACACCTCCCACGTGGCCCAGCGCCCGACGAGGTTCGCGTTCGCGATGAGGACCCGGGGCGCCTCGGCGTGCGTCGTGAACACGCCGACCGGGCGACCCGATTGGACCAGCAGCGTCTCGTCGTCCCCCAGGGTGACGAGCGTGCGACAGATGGCGTCAAACGACGCCCAGTCGCGTGCCGCCTTCCCCGTGCCCCCGTACACCACCAAGTCCTGCGGCCGCTCGGCCACGTCCGGGTCGAGGTTGTTCATGAGCATGCGGAGCGCCGCTTCCTGGATCCAACCGCGGCACGTCCGGTTGGGGCCGCGGGGCGCGCGGACGATCCGAGGACCGTTCATGGATCCCGATTCGCCTCGGGATCGAAGCGCCCTTCACGAATCCCCACGGCGATGCGCTCAATGTCACCCGTGAGCGGCCGGTCGCCGTCGAGCGGCGCCGCCTCGCGCCGCAGCGCGGCATAGATGCGCGCCACGCCGCGGCCGGGCGTGAGCGGCTTCAGGAACTCGAGCCCCTGCGCCGCCGCGAGCAGCTCGATCGCCACGATGCGCACCGCGTTTCCCAAGATCCGCACGGCCTTCCAGGCCGCGGTCATGCCCATCGGAACGACGTCCTCCTGATTCCCCTCGGTGGGCACCGATTGCACGCTCGCGGGCGTCGCCAGCACGCGGGCATCGGCCACGAGCGCCGCCGCCGCGATCTGCGCCGTCATGAACCCCGACTCGAGGCCCGGATCCCGCGCGAGGAACGGCGGCAGACCGGACGACAGGTCCGGGTTGACGATACGCTCCAGCCGCCGCTCGGCGAGCCCCGCCAGCGTGGCGAGCGCGATCGCCGCCACGTCGAGCGCCAGCGCCACCGGCTGGCCGTGGAAGTTCCCGCCCGACAGCACGTCGCCGTCGAAGACGAGCGGATTGTCGGTGGCGGCGTTGAGCTCGGTCGCGACCAGCCGCTCGGCGAACGCCAGCGCCTCGCCGACCGCGCCCAGCACCTGGGGGGTGCAGCGCAGCGAGTACGCGTCCTGCACGCGCGGGTCGTGCTCGCGATGCGATTCCCGGATGGCGGAGTCCGCCAGCAGCCCGCGCAGCAGCGCGGCCGAGCGCTGCTGCAGCGGATGGGGCCGGGCGTCGTGGATGCGCGCGTCGAACGGCTCGGGCGTGCCCCGCACCGCCTCGAGGCTCATCGCCGCGGCCGCGTGCGCCGTGCGCCACACCACCCAGGCATCGTGCACCAGCAGCGCCGCCAGGCCGGTCTGCGCCTGCGTACCGTTCACGAACGCGAGGCCTTCCTTCGCCTCGAGCGTGATGGGGCGCAGCCCCTGCGCCTTGAGCGCCGCGCCGTCTTCCCCCTCGCCCATCATGGCGAGCGCGAGATGCGCGAGCGGCGCCAGGTCCCCGGACGCGCCCACGCTCCCCTGCGACGGGACGCGCGGATGCACCTGCTGGTTCAGCATCGCCACGATCAGCTCGGGGAGCACCGGTCGGACGCCGCTCGTACCGCGCAGCAGCACGTTGGCGCGCAACAGCATCATGGCGCGCACCGCCTCGACCGGCAGCGGGTCGCCCACGCCCGACGCGTGGCTCCGGATCAGATTACGCTGGAGGTCGCGGGCCTGCTCGGGCCGGATGCGCACGTGCGCGAGCTTCCCGAACCCGGTGGTCACGCCGTACATCGTGTCTCCTCGGGCGATGGCGGCTTCGACCGTGCGGCGGGAGCCGATGACGGCGGCAAGCGAGTGCGGCGCCACGGCGACGGGCGCGCCGTGGCGGGCGACGGACACGACGTCCTCGATACCAAGGGAGTGACCGTCCAGCATGACAGGGGCCGGCATGCGAGAGGAAGCTACGTGCAAGCGTGGTGAGACGCCAAGTCGGGCAGGGCGTCACGGGCAAGCGTGACGAAAAAGCGTCACGAAACGACGTCGTTCCGTGACGCTCCCTCGAGACGTCTGTTCGTGACGCCTGTCCTGACGCCGTCGTTTACCTCGATACCGCTACCTGCTTCCCGCTGAGCACCGGGCCGTGCGGCGCCAGCTCCGGGTTCCCGGCAGCCGTCTGTACGCTCCAGTCGAAAATAGCGTACTGCCGCCCCACGAACGTCATGCGCAGGGCCCCGTAGTGCACCAGCGAGCCGTCCACGATCTCGAAGACATACCCGAATCCGGGGCGAGCGGGTAGCGAATCGCTCGAGTAGCCGCTCGTGGGCGCCAGGTCGATCGACGTGAGATCGGCGATCGGGCTCGCGCTGTAGAGCTGCATCGTGGTCCCCGTGTAGACCGGGACGATCCACAGGGTCGAGTCCGACGCATTCACGTGAAGCACGAAATCGATGTCGCTACGACTGCCGTCCTGCACCAGGCCCAATTCGCCGGCATCGCCGTACCCATCACCGTTCAGGTCGTCCCAGAACCGGAACCCTGACTGCGTGTTGTGCGTGCCGCCAAGGCCCCACACCAACACGTTGCGCGCGTCGGGCCGCGGGGTGTCCAGCCACGTCGGCGGCGTGAGGCTCTCGTAGCCCAGCGTGTCGACCGCCGACACATCGAAGCAGCGGGTCACCCCGTTCGGGAGCTGGGCGGCGAGAAACTCGTGCGAAACCGTGGTCCCCTCGACCGCCCAGTTGACGCATTGGTTCTGAGCGACGTTGTAGTCCGAGCTGTACACGCGATACAACTGGAAGCGCGACAGGTCGGGCGTGTCCTGCCAATCGAGGTGGATCGCGCTGTCCAGCGAGACCCCCGTGAGTGCCGTCGGCGCGCCGATCTGCAGATACTCGTTCACGGTCACGACGTTGCTGGCGGCGCTCTCGAGGCCGTCCACGTCCACCGCCGTGACGAAGTACTGCAGATGGGGAAGCCCGTTGTCGTGGAACGTGTTCGAGGTCGTGATAGCGCGCAATCCGTACGAGCCGGTGGTGCTGCCGCGCGAGTAGATGTTGTAGCTCGCCAGGCTGGACGTGGTGTCGTTGTCCCAGCTCAACAGGATCCCGGCGGGGTTGTTAGGATCGCCGCTCGGGTCGAGCCGGTAGGTGAGGTTCTGCGGCGCTGGCGGTCGCGTGCCGACGGTCGTGGTATTCGTCTGGCAGGCGACGCTCAGCGCGCCGACCACCAGCAGGGCGTATCGTGAACGGAAGCGCATAGCATACTCCAGACGAGGCGTTTGCGCGGGGTGTTAAGCAGGCGGCATGCCCGGGGGCAAGTCGCGCGCGCGGCAATGCTTACGCGTCCGGGCCAGGAAGCGTCTGTCACCGACTGAGGACAGGGGGGGCCCTCAATGCAGCAGGCTCTGCTGCTCGTAGTCGAACTTGATGTCCGGCTGGTCCAGCAGCGAGATGGTGAAGTTGAACGCGAAGTTGCCGTTGGGATTCTTGAAGAACGAGAAGCTCGCGTGCCAGCGATGCAGGTCGCGCTCCAGGTTGATGATATGCTCGCCGAACTGGCGCGTGTCGAAGTCGTAGGCTGAGGTCCACCGCGCCGACCAGTGCGCCGTCGGGCTGAACGACAGGTTCAGGCCCATCGTTTGGCGCCCGCCGGTGCCGCCGAGGAAGGGAACCGCGGTGGTGATCGTGTCGGTCCGCGGGCGCGTGCGTGTCAACGAGAAGGTGACGCCGAGGTTGAATCCCTTGCCCACGCCCACCCCTCCGACCGGGACGCCACCCGCGCCGACGAGGGCCTTCTTCCCCCATGGCGTGTTCTGCCCCGTGGTGTCGGCTCCCGGCGCGCCGGGCGCGGCGCCGGGCGGACCCGCCGCCGCGCCGCTCTTCGGAGCAAGGCCCAGCAGGCGCCCGATTCCGGCGATCGTGGCCGGCGTGACCGAGAACGACGCGGCGAGATTCGTGAGGAACGGGTCGAACTTCGCCGTGTCGACTCCCGCCTGACCCCGCCACAGATCGTGGGTCAGGCTCAGGCTGAATCCTGGCAGCAGATCCGAGGCGAAGGTGTTGTTGATCGTCTGTGTCTGCCACCCGGTGCGGCCGGGCTGCTTCGCCTGCTCGAAGTTGTAGGCCAGCGCGCTCGTGTTGATCCCGAGCAGCCGGAGCTTGCGGGGCGCGTGCTCGCCCGTCGTGTCGCCGGCCGCCGGCTTGAGCTTCGCCTCGAAGTTCTGCGACAGGCCAACGCTGATGGTCTGCTGCGGGTCGCTGCGGGCGTTGAGCGTGCGGCCGGTGGGATCGAGCGCGCGCGCGAACTCGTCCGAGACGGCGGATCCGGGGGCGTAGCGGTAGCTCACGATCGGCGAGATGGCGTGGCGGATGCGCGCGAGCGGCCCGAACCCAGGGAAGAATCCGAAGAACGTCGGTGACAGCCCGGCGCTGAACTGCAGCCGCTTTCCCTGCCGCACCCAGTCGCCGCCGGTGAACTGGTTCCGGACCATGAACGGCCCCGCCGACGTCTGGTTCACGATCGCGATCCCGGGCTGGAGCTTCCATGTGCCCGACAAGAGCGACGGGAGGTTGATGCCGGTCTGCCAGTCGACCTGCGTGCTGAAGGTGCGGTAGTACAGCAGGTGGCGCTGCCCGCCGGGCACGGTGGAGTCGGGGATCACGTACTCCTGGCGCGCGTTGTTCGTCTGGTCGGTCAGGGCGAAGCTGTTCGTCCAGTTCCACGGCCCGACCCGGAGCGGGGTCTGAAGGCTCAGGGTGGTCACGCGATTGTCGGAAAACAGCGTCAGCGTATCCGGGAACCCGGAGTCACCCGGGACAAGGACCGGCGCCTGGAGTTGGTGGAAGGTCTGCTGGTTCGTGTACGAGAACCCGGGCGACCAGGTGATCGAGGGCGTGATGTTCACCGGCGACGGGGTGAGGCTGACGTTCGGGAAGCCCTGCGTAATGAGCCCGCTGCCGACCTCCTGATGCCGGTTGCCACCGACGCTGAGCGTCCCCCAGTCGAGCTGCTTGCTGAAGCTCAGCTGCGACGTGATGCTCGCGGTGGCGAGGTACGGGTTCACGGTGTTGGTCTGAATCACGCTGGTGTTGGTGAGGTAATCGATGCTCGCGTTGAAGCGGGTGCGCGAGGAGAAGCTCTGCTGATGCTGCCATCCGACGCGGATCGAATGCGACGGCAGGTCCAGCTCGTCGTCGCGCTCGAAGGCGAGGCCGCCGCTGACGAACTGGTCGAGCCAGTGGTAGCGCACCTGCGAGCGCACCGCCATGTAACGGTTGGCGTACCAGTCACCCGAAACGAGGAAGTCGAGGTAGTCGTTGGGGACGAAGTAGTACCCGACGTTGGCGATGTGGCGCTGGTAGCTTCGGGTCGGCCGCACGATGTCGTTCAAGCCGAAGCGTGGCCGCAGCACGCCGCTATGGCGGCCCTTGCGGATGTCGTTGAAGATGAACGGCAGCCACATGATGGGGACGTCCTGCACGTAGAGCACCGCCGGCCGGGCGACCATCACGTTCTTGTTGAGCCACTTGACCTGGCCGGTTGCGAAGTGGTAATCGGGCACGGGGTGGTCGTCCGAGGTGATCTCGCTGTTCGCGCCGTACAGGCGCGTCGAGCCGGAATCGACGGCGAGGTCGCCCCGCACGTACCACGTGGCCCCGCCCTGCTGGAAGTCGGTCAGGGCCTTGCGCACGGTGCCGCGCTTGATGCAGGTGTCGTAGCGCATCCCCTCGCCCACGAGCACAGTCCCCTGATCGAACAGCTGGGGATCGCCCGCGGCGTCGAGCCGGCAGCTCGCCTGGCGGTACTTGATCGCGTCGGCCTGGAGTTTCGTCCCCTCGCGCTCGACGTACGCCTCGCCCTGCAGGTGGATGGTCTGCGAGTCCCCGCCCTGGACGACCAGCGTGTCCGCGACGTATTGCGTGATGCGGTAGCCTTTGAGCCGCAACAGCGAGTCGATCACCATGTCCCCCGGGGGGAAGCTGCGCGTCGGACCGGTGGGAAGTCCCAGCCTGCGGGCCGTCGCGGTATCGAGCGATCGTCCCGCGAGCGTGTCGCCGCCGGCGCGGCGCGGCGTCGTGTCGCTGCGTTGCGTCCCGGACGGCAGCCGCCCCTGGGCGGCGAGCGGGCCTGCTCCTCCCCCCCCGATGAGCGCGACGAGCACGAGACCGGCGGTCGTCGTGGCTCCCGCCCCCGGTGTCTCTCCTGCGCGGCGCGCGCGGCGCCGCGTCACGACCCAGGCGCACCAGATGCTCACTTCGTAGAGCAGCAGCAGGGGCACCATCATCAGGAGCATGGACACGGCGTCGGGCGGCGTGAGCAACGCCGCCACGCCGGCCGAGAGCGCGATGGCGTAGCGCCGGTTACGCGCGAGGAACTGCGGGGTCACGAGCCCCAGCATCGTGAGAATCACCACGACGAGCGGCAGCTCCGCCACGAGCCCGAACCCGATCATCAGCGGTACGGCGACGGCGAAATAGCCGTCCGCCGTGATGATGGGCGCGAAGACGCGCTGTTGGATGCTGAACAGCACCCGCAGGGCGCGCGGCAGGACCCAGACGTACGCCACCACGGCGCCCCCCAGGAACAGCAGCGCGCCCACCGAGAGGGCCGGCAGGATGAGCCGTTTCTCCCGGTCGTACAGCGCGGGCGCCAGAAACGCCCACGCCTGGTAGATCACGACCGGCGAGGCGAGCACCAGCCCGACGACGAAGGCGAACTTGAGCGTGATCAGAAACGGCTCGGTCGGACTCGTGAACTTGAGCTTGCCGTCGGGGAGGAGCGGGGCGATGGGCTGGATGAGGAGGCCGATCACGTCCCAGTGCTCCACGACGAACCAGCCCACCACCGTGCCGACGAGGACGGCCAACAGACTGTAGAGGATGCGCCAGCGCAGCTCCTCGAGGTGATCGAGGAACGGCATCTCGGCGCGGTTCTGTTGTGTCTCAGGCACGGCCGTCCGGGGTGCTACCGCCCGAGGCGTTGCAGCTTGTCCTTGGCGAGGTTCGCTTCGTCGGAGCGGGGGTAGCCGGCGATGACCCGGGCGTAGTAGGTGCGAGCCGCCGCCTTGTCACCACGCTGCTCGGCGAGCAGGCCCAGCTTGTAGAGGGCCGACGGCGCCCGCGACGAGTTCGGGTACGTCTTCACGACCTGTTGATACACCGCGGCCGCGGAGTCCGCGCTCTCGCCGGCGAACGTCTCGCCGACGTAGAACAGGGCGTCGGGGGCGTGGTCGTGCGCGGGAAAGACGCGCAGGAACTCCCGGAAGCCGACCCGAGCGGTCGCGAGGCTGCCGCGGCGGAATTGCTGCAGCGAGAGGTCGTACATCTGGTCGGGGCCCGGTCCGGCGGGGTTGCCCGAGGGGCCGACGGGGGGGCCGGGGGCGCCGCCCGGGCGTGCGGTGTCGACCGGGGGCACGGGCTGGCGCGCCTGCGCTTCCAGCCGGCCGCGCAGCTCCGTGAGCCGCTGCTGGCTCTGGCCGGTGAGCTCCTGCACCGTCACGAGCTGCTGCTGCACGGCGAGGAGATCGGTTTTCACGTCGCCGCGCATCTGCACGAGATAGGCCTGTTGTACCGCGAGCACCTGCTGCACGGCCGCGAGCAGCAGGCGCAGCGAATCGATCTGCGTCGCGCGCTCGGCGTCGGCGCGCACGCGGTCCACCTTGAGTGCTTCGACCTGGAGCTCGACCCGCCGGACGTCACCTTTCAGCGCGCATCCGGCGGCGAGCCCCAGGCCGAGCAACGACGAGAGCTGGCGGCGCAGCACGAGTGTCCGCCCTACGGCTGCTTCAGGGCGTCCCCGCCGGAAACGATCTCGAACTGATCGTTGCGGTTCTTCGCCCAGGCTTCCTCGTTGTGGCCCGGATCGAGCGGCCGCTCCTTGCCGTAGGACGCGGTCTCGGCGCGACCCGCGTCGACGCCGTGGCTCACCAGGTATTGCTTCGCCGCAATCGCGCGGCGGTTGCCGAGCGCGAGGTTGTACTCGTCCGAACCGCGCTCGTCACAGTTCCCGGCGATGCGGATCCGGAGGTTCGGGTTCGCCTGGAGGATGGCCACCTTCTGGTCGAGGACCCCGATGTCTTCCGGCTTGACATTCGACTTATCAAACTCGAAGTGGATCATCGTGGCGAGCAGGGTCTTCACGGCCTCGCTGGTGTGCCCCAGGGCGGCGAGCGAGTCCGCCGCGCGCTGCCGCGCGACCCGCTCCGCCTCTTCCCGCTGGCGCGCGAGCTCCTCCTGCCGCGCCCGCTCGATCGAGTCCTGCCGCGCCCGCTCCGCCGCCGCGGAATCCGCGTTGGCCTGCGGTGCCGGCGGTTCCGGCTTGGCGCCGCCACCGCATGCGGCCACGGCCGCAGCGGCGAGGCTGCCGAGCACGAGCAATTCGAAGCGTTTCATCGTTGCGCCCTCTCTCGATTCAAGGAGTGGAAGCGGTGGTCTCCGCCAGCCGCGGAGACCAGGCCGGCAGCCGCGCGCCGCTGTGCGGCAGCAGCAGGCGGATCCGACCCGTTTCGACATCGACGATCCAGAGCTGCCGATACCCCGCACGATCCGACACGAACGCCATGTGGCGGCTGTCGGGCGCCCAGGTGGGATCTTCGTTTCGCCCTACGGAGGTGAGCTGCCGCACGGAACGCGCGCGCACGTCCAGGACGAACACCTGATAGGTCCCCCCGACGTCGCGGTGGAAGGCGACCGACTGCCCGTCGGGCGACCAGTCCGGCGCGTAGGAGGCCCCGGTCACACCGTAATCGAACGGCGCGAACAGCTGCTGGTCGGTCCCGTCCGCGGCCATCACGTAGACTTGCGGCGCTCCCGCGCGTGTCGACACGAACGCGACCCGCTGGCCGTCGGGACCGTAGGTCGGTGACAAGTTGTCTGAAAAGCGCCCTACGGTCAAGCGCTGTAAACAACAGCCGTCCTTGACGTTGATCGTGTAGATGTCGGTGCCTTCCTCGGTCGCGCGACTGAAGGCGAGCGTCTTGCCATCAGGCGCGAACGCCGGCGTGAAATCGAGCGCCTGCCCCGTCGTCGCCACGGCGGCGCGCTTGCCCGTCGCGACGTCCTGGACGAACAGCCGCCCGTGTCCCTGCCAGAATTCCATGTACGCGAAGCGCCGCCCGTCCGGCGCCCACGCGGGCGACATCGCCTGGTGATCACTCGACGACACCAGCTGCACGTCCGCGCCGTCCTGATCCACGCTGTACACCTTGCCGTCCCGCACGAGTAGCACGCGGGTGGCGGCGACCCCCGCGACGCCGAGCGTCGCTTCGAGCACCTGGTCCGAGAACCGGTGTGCCGCGAGCCGGAAGCCAGCATCCTTGAGGGCCGGCAGTCGCGCCCGGAACTCGCGGCGCACGCCGCCGGCCGTCACATCGTGCACGGTCACGACCGTCGTGTCCGGGGGCGCCGTGGTGATCGCCACCGCGAAGTCCGCGCCGAGGGCCTGGTACAACGGGTAGTTGAGGCTCGCCGCCGCCGCGCCCCCCCCCGGCCCCCCCGCCCCCCCCGCCCCCGAGCGAGCGGCGGCAGCTGGGGCGGCCGTCGCCACCCGGATCGAATCACCGCTCGGGAGCGTGATCAGCTCGAAGCGATCACTGTAGTCGAGATCGCGGGCGACGATCGCGCGGACGGAGTCGAGCGCCGGCGCCCGTCCCGGCAGCACCACGACGCCGGGCCGCACGCCGGGTCGGTACACGATGCCGATGCGGACCCCGCGATCGATGGCAGAGGTGTCCTGGGCGGATAGCCGGTTAGGCGGATAGGCGGTTAGCAGCATCACCGCACCGCTAACCGCCCAACCGCCTAACCGCCGAACCGCCTTCATTGCCGCCGTCCGGAGAAATAGAAGCGTACGAACAAGACGTCCGAGCTCCAGCCGTCCGGTAACCGCCCGAACGCCTTGAAGCGTCCCGCCTCCTCCACCGCCCCTTGCGCCTCGAGGTCGAATGCGAAGTTCCCGGAGCGCTGGATGAACTGCAGATCGGTCACGGACCCGTCACGGTGCACGAAGAAGGCCACCTCCGCCTCGAGGGGCGTGCTCTGGAGCGGCCGCTGCCAGCGCCGCAGCACCTGCGCCACGATGTTCTGCAGGTACTCGGGGAACGGAAACTCCACCCCCTCGGTGCTCACCGTGGCGACGTCGGTCCCGGTGGACGGCGTCTCGCCGGGCAGCGGCGCTGCCTTGGGCGTGGTGCGCGGGGCCGCCTCGCGCTTGGTGTTGTCGGCTACCGGCGGCGGCGCCGCCGGCGACACCGTGCTCTTCGGAGGCCGCTTGGCCGTCGGCAGCGGCGCGGGCTTCTCCTCGGCGGGTCGCTCGATGGCTTCGGGCGCCTTGCGCGCCTCCTCGGTCGGCTCCGGGGCCGCGACGAGATGAACCTTGTACGTCGGCGGCGCCGGCCGGCGGGCCTGCGCGGCACCGACCACGAGGAACACGCCCGCGAGCGCGTGCACCGCGATCGTCCCCGCGAGCCCCACGCCCAAGTCGGCGGACGCCGGGCGACGCGCTCTCACCGCTCGATCGTCTCCGGCTCGGCCACGAGACCGACGTCGGCCACGCCCGACGCGCGGATCACGGCGAGCACCTGCACCACATCCGCATAGGGGACCCGTCCGTCGGCCCGGAGGTACACCCCGGTGGGCCGTTTGGTTCGCACGAACGCCGGAAAGGTGGCGCGGAAGTCCTCGTAGCTGAGGGGCGCCTGGTCGAAGTAGATGCGCCCCTCGCGGTCGAGGCTCACGACCAGCCCCGACTTCGGCTCGAGGGGGCGGGCCTGGGCGCGCGGCAACCGCACGTCCACCCCGCCCTGCATGATCGGCGCGGTGATCATGAAGATGATGAGCAGCACGAAGGCGACGTCCACGAGCGACGTCACGTTGATGTCGGCGTTGAGCGGCAGCTCGCCGTGCCCGCGCAGGCCGCCGCCACCGAGCAGCCCCCCGCCCCCGCCGCCCCCCCCCCCCCCCCCCCCGCGGGCCATCGTGCCGATGATCTCTTGGGCGAAGCCCTCGAGCTCCCCCGCGAACAGGCCCAGCCGGTTGACGAAGATGTTGTAGGCCATGACCGAGGGGACCGCGACGGCGAGGCCGGCAACGGTGGTGACGAGCGCCTCGGCCACACCGGGGGCGACCGCGGCGATGTTTCCCGAGCCGCCGACGGCGATGCCGATGAACGCATCCATCACGCCGAGCACCGTGCCCAGCAGTCCGAGCAGCGGGCTCACCGAGCCGAAGGTCGCGAGCCAGGGGATGAAGCGCGCCGCCCCGTCGCGCTCCGCCGCGACCTCTTTCGCGAGCACCATCCGCAGCGCTTCGAGCTGCGTCGTGGTGAGCGTGCTCTGGGTGGCGATGCCCGGTCCGTTCTCCGTGAGGCCGCCGGGCTTGAGCTCGGAGAAGAAGTGAATCCCTTCGCGCAGCAGGCGGTTGTACGGTGACGGCGGCAGACGCATCGCCGCGTGGTAGGCGTCCTCGAGCCGCGGCGCCCGCTCGATCTCGGTCATGAATCGATCGGCGAGCCGGCGCAGCCGCCGGAAGTCCCACCACTTCTTGAAGATCAGAAACCAGGAGACGAGCGAGAACAGGACGAGGATCGCGAGCACGAACTTCGTCTCGCGACTCGATGTGAGCACCAGGTCCCACGGCGTTGTCGGGACCGCCCGGCCGACTTGGAGCAGCACGTGTCAGTCCTCCACCACGGAACGGAGCGTGAGTTGCAAGCCCTCGGCGAGCGTCACCTGGGGACGCCACCCGAGCAAGCGCGCCGCTTTGTCCACTGCCAACACGTTGCGCCGCAGCTCGCCGGGCCGCGCGGGGGCGTGCCGGATCTCCGGCATGCGCCCCGCGGCGGCGGCGAGGCCCGCGGCGAGCTCGTTCACCGACGTCTCGATCCCGGTGCCGATGTTGAAGGCACGGGCGTCCAAGTCCGTGAGCCGCGGGAGCGGGCGCCGGCTCGCCGCCAGGTTCGCCGCCGCGACGTCCTTCACGTACACCATATCGCGCGTCTGGTCCCCGTCGCCGTAGACCGTGAGCGGCTCGCCCTGCAAGGTCCGCCCCGAGAAGATCGCGACGACGCCCGCCTCGCCGCGGGCGTTCTGGCGCGGCCCGTAGACGTTGCTGTAGCGCAGCGCGGCGGTCTCGAGGTCGTACAGCTGGGCGAAGGTGGCGAGGTAATACTCCGACGCGAGCTTGGCGGCGCCGTACGGAGACAGGGGCAGCTTGGGCGCGCCCTCGGTGAGCGGGAACGTCGCGCTGTCGCCGTACACCACGCCACCCGACGAGGCAAACACTACCCGCCGCACGCCCCCCGCCCGCGCCCCCTCGAGCAGGTTGAGCAGCCCGATCACATTCACGCTGCCGTCGAGCACCGGATCGTCCACCGAGCGCCGCACGTCCATCTGAGCCGCGTGGTGGTTGAGCAGGGTGAAGCCGCCGGTGGCGAGCAGCTGGCGCGCCTCGGGCGAGCGCACGTCGGCGTGGACGAAGCGTGCCGCGGACGGCACCAGCTCGCGGCGCCCGGTCGACAGGTCGTCGAGCACGGTCACCTCACAGCCCGCCTCGAGGTAGGCGTCGGCGACGTGGGAGCCGACGAAGCCGGCCCCACCCGTGACGAGGACCTTATCCGCCATCGGGCCGCTCCAGATCGAACAGTTTCTTCAGGGCTTCGAGCAGGCCGTAGCCCCGACCCGCCTGGGCCGCCTCCTTCAGCGCGACGGTGGGCCGGTGCAGGAACTTGTTGAGCAGCGCGTGGGTCAAGTGCTCGATCTGCTCGCGATCCTCCGCGCTCAGGTGGGCGAGCCGGCGCAACGCGCGCTCCAGCTCCGCTTCGCGCGTCCGCTCCAGCCGGTCACGGACTTCCTTGAGCACCGGGACGACGGCCAGCCCGCCATACCAGGCCCAGAACCGCTCGACTTCCTCGGTGACGATGCGCTCAGCCGCCGGAATCTCGCTGCGCCGCTCGGCCGCGGCCTGCGCGGCCACCGCCTGAAGGTCGTCGATGTCGTAGAGGAACACGTTCTCGAGCTGGCCGACCGCCGGCTCCACGTCGCGCGGCACGGCGAGGTCGAGAATGCAGAGCGGCCGGTCGCCGCGCCGCGCGATGGCGGACGCGACCCGCTCCCACGTCACGACGGCGTGGGGTGCGGCAGTCGAGGTGAGCACGATGTCGGCTTCGCCGAAGTGCTCCCACGCCTCGTCGAGCGACAGCGCGCGAGCACCGAGCGCTTCGGCGATCGCCTGGGCCCGCTCGTAGCTGCGGTTCGCGACCAGCGTGACGCGGACGCCTTCGGACGCCAGGCACGTGGCCGCCAGCTCAGCCATATCTCCGGCACCCAGGATGAGGGCGGAGCGGCCGGCGAGCCGGTTGAAGATCTTACCGGCGAGCGTCACCGCGGCGGAGGGCGCGGAGGCCGCGCCCGTCCCGAGGCCCGTCTCGCTCCGCACGCGCGCCCCCACGAGCAGCGCCGACTGGAACAGACGGTGCAGGACCGGCCCCGCCTGCCCCTTCGAGATCTCCCACGCTTCCCGCACCTGTCCCTGGATCTGCGACTCGCCCAGCAGCATCGAGTCGAGCCCGGAGGAGACGCGATACAGATGCCGCACCGCGTCGCGGTCGCGGTGCGCATAGCCGTACTCGCGTGCGCCCCGCCCGTCGCCCAGCCGCTCGGCGAGGATCGCCCACACCGCCTCGGGGACCGTGTCCGCCGGCTCGTTGAGATAGAACTCCGTGCGGTTGCACGTGGAGAGCAACACGCCGCCGCCCGCACCCGCCGCGAGGACCCGCTCGAGCGACCCGGGCACGTCACGGGCGGCGTGCGCGAACCGCTCGCGCACCTCGAGCGGCGCCGTGCGGTGGTTCACCCCGAAGACGGCGATGCTCATGAGTCGGAGGGCATCACAGGAATCGCTGGGTGCCTGGCGCGCTCAGCTTGAGGGCCAGGTAGACGAGCAACACCGCCGCGAAGCTCGCGATGCTCGCGAACGCCGCGCGGCGGCCCACCCAGTGGCGCACGACCCGGACGCCGACGGCCCAGCCGAGCACCAGCCACGTCAGCATCCCCCACACCACCTGGGCGGCGTCCACGTGCGCGCCCCCGGCGTAGCGCACGCCGAAACCCAGCAGCACCCCCAGGGTCACTGTGGGAAACCCCATCACGAGCGCCAGGTGGTTCAGCCGGTCCAACCGCTCGAGCGGGGGAAACAGGCGGAACACCTGTCCGAAGCGCTTCGCCTTGAGCTCGCGGAATTGCAGTAGGTAGAGGGCGGCGGCGGCGAACGCCAGGGCGAGGAGCGCGAGGCCCAGGAGGCTGACGGTGATGTGGAGGATTGACCACGGGCTTGGCTCGGCTCCGGCGGGAGGTGGCGCGGCGGGCGCGAAGCCGATCAGCAGCGCCAACCCGATCAATCCGGTCGCGAGGGGGCCCGTGAACACCCCGACGGCGGACGCCCGAAACGCACCCTCGCTCACCACCTGGAGCGCGACCAGGAACAGCGCGAGCAGGGACAGCGTGGGGGCGACGCCGTGAAACGGGGTGAGCCGCGCGACGCCGAGCGCATGGGCGACGACGCCCGCGAGTGGCACGCCGAGCGTCAGCCCGCGCGGCGCGGGGCGCAGACCCGCGAACGGGGCGAGCACGAGCGCCGTGGCGAGGGCATACAGGCCCAGCGCGATGAGGTGAGGAATGAGGACCACGGTCCGAAAGCAAACCTGGCCTCCGGCCCCAGTCTACCGGGGCCGGGGACCAGTCAGGATGGCATCTTCCGGATCAGACGCACCGGCATGCCCGGGACGAGCGCGGCATGTTCGATGTTCAGGATCAGCCCGGAGCACGAGTGCTCCCGGACGTGAACGACCTCGACCACCACCTGCACCTCCTCTGACGCCGTGCCGGGGCGGCCCGTCGCCGGGCGGAACACCTCGAACACGTCGCCCAGCGCGACGCCCTCGGCCCGGCCGCGATTGATGAAAATGATCTGCTGCGGCCCCATCAGCTCGTGCATGTCCCGCTGCGCGATCACCTGCCCCTCGAGCCCCTGCTCGACGGGCGTGGGTCGCACCTCGCCCGGGTCCTTGAACGGCTCGAGCGGGAGCGCGAGGTGCCCTTCGTGGATGCGGGCGAACTGCATGTTGGGCAGCACCTGGGCGAGCACCTGTCGCCGCTGCAGCTCCGTCACCCGCGCCACACCCACCGGCACGACCACACCCCCCCACCCGCTGATATCCCGGTCGATGCGGACAAGCAGCAGGGAGTCTCCGACGTGGTACGAGGCGTTGCGCGGCGGGTCCACCGCGATCTGATCGTAGATCGTCGCGCTGGTTCGATCGGTGAAACGGGGGATGGCGGACATGGCCGTGCTACCGAGCACGCGGCCGTAGGGCATGCTCTCATTCTCGGTGAGGAACCCCGCGGAGTAGAACTCGCCGCGGCGCAGCGGATGGTAGGACTGGTGGACGTACCCCCGCAACACGTCCTGCACTTCCTGAGTCGCGTTGCGGCGTCGATCGAAGATCGTCTGGTAGCTCTCCGTCGGCGACGACGGAGGCGGCGCCTCAATGACGCTCTGCGCCGTGTCGAGGATCATGCCGGTATCCGGCGCCGCCGCGACCGCCGTGACGGTATCGGCGCCCGGCCCCGCCTGGGCGTGCACCGTGTCGGCCGGTGGGGGCCCGGCGACCCCTGTCGACTCGGGCGGCGCTTGGGCCACGCTGACGCCGCCCTGGAGGTTCAACTCCTCACCCGGGTAAATCCAGTGCGGGTCGTCGATCAGCGCCGTGTTGAGGCGGTAGATCTCCGGCCAGAGGAGCGGATCGTTGTAGTAGAGTTGGGAGATCGACCAGAGCGTCTCGCCCTTCGAGACCGTGTGCGTGGCGGGAAGCTGCCCCGCAACAGCCGAAGGGGCCGGCGCCTGCGTCGTGTCCTGCGCAGCGTTCGACGTGTCGCGTCGAGCCTGCGTCGTGTCTTGCGCCGCAAGCGCCGGCGCCAGTCCACCCCCCCACGCGAGCAGCCCCGCCACAAGGGCGAGCAGGGCTGCTCGCTCAGAACGGCAGATCGTCGTCCTCCTCATCCAGCGCCTCCGGGAACGCGTCGAGCGATTCCGGCTTGCCGCCTCCCCCGCCGCCGTCGGGCGCCACTTTGGCCGCGGCCTTGGCACGCGCAAACTCGCCGCCGCCTTCGCCGCCCCCGCCCCCGCCCCCGCCCCCCTCGCCGGCTCCCCGGGATGACAGCAGGATCACTTCCCGCGCGATGATCTCGGTGACGTACCGCGTCTGCTTCTCACGATCTTCCCACGTGCGGTACTCGATGCGCCCCTCGACGTAGATGCGATTGCCCTTCTTCATGTACTTCTCGGCCAGGTCCGCCAACTGAGCGCCCTTGTTGTTCCAACAGATCACCCGATGCCACTCGGTCTTCTCCTGCTTCTCCCCCCCTTGACTGGTCCACTGCCGACTGGTCGCCAGCGAGAGCGTGGCGACGCGGGAACCGTTGGTGGTGCTGCGCACCTCGGGATCGGCTCCCAAGTTCCCGATTAGCATGACTTTATTGAGGCTCCGGCTCACAACAGACCTCCCGGCGCACGGCGGGTCGGAGACCAAGGGCGTCCACAGTATATGACCCGCAAGTTATTCTGTCAATCAAAGATACGCCACGTGTGTTAAAGTTTTGCAGACGCCTGTCCGGTCCGCCCTGCAGCAATGGCAGCCCGGAGAATCACCGCGTCCTCGACCGGGCGCCGGTAGTAGCGCGCCCGGCGGGCGACCTCCTGGAACCCCATCGATTCGTACAGCCGGCGCGCGATAACGTTCGACGCCCGCACCTCGAGGTACACGACTCGCGCGCCAGCGTCGCGCAACGCGGCGAGCAGCTGTTCGACCAGCGCGCGCCCAACGCCTTGCCGGCGGTGCGCCGGGGCGACGCCCACGTTGAGAATCTCGGCCTCATCGGCGGCCCCGTGCGCGATGGCGTAGCCGAGGACGGTGCCGCGGCCGTCGGCCACAAGGAACGGCATCCCGCTGGCGACGCACTCCGCGAAATCGCTCGCCGGCCAGGGGTCGGAGAAGGTGGCGCGCTCGATCGCCGCCACGTCGGCGACGTCAGCCGCCCGAGCGGGACGAATCCGGTAACGGGCGACCGTGGCGGGCCTCCCACTTGGCCTGCGCTTCGGCAGGGCGACCGTACACGGGCTCCGCGGCGTCCGGGTCGGCGAGGGCCCGCGCCGCGCCGTCCCGCCGCAGGAGCGACAGCAACAGCGTGGCCCCGGGCGGCAGATTCTCCGGCGGGACCGGATCGGTCCCGGTCCAGTGCTTGATGTCCGCGGCGTACCGCACGGCGCCGTCGCCGACGGCGAGCCGCGGCCGCGCCGGGGCGACGGCCTCGAGCTGTGCGATCGTGAAGACGGCGGGGGGGACGAGCGTGGCGACGCGATCCGGGTGGAACGCGTACACCGCGCCGTACACCTGACCGCGCAACGCGTCGAAGCAAGCGGCGACCGGCTCGGGCCCGACCTTCAGGGCCGCGCCCGCCGCGGCCGCCATGAGCGACGGAATGGCGACGAGCTCGAGGCCGGCCTCCTGCGCCAGACCCTTCGCCGCGGCCCAGCCGACGCGCAGCCCCGTAAAGCTGCCGGGTCCGTCCCCGAGCACGATGCCCTCGAGATCGCGCGGCGTGATCCCCAGCCTCCCCAGCACGAAGTCCACGAGGCGGATGATCTCCGCCGCATGGCGGCGCGTGCCCTGCACCTGCGCTCCGCTCTCCGCCCGCGGCGGCCGGCCGGCGGCGACGCTGGCGCTGCCGGTCGCGGTGTCGAGGGCGAGCCAAAAGCCCGTCACCGCAGCTCCTCCAACTCCCGGACGTCGGGCGCGTCACCGTAGCTCAGCCGAAAATGCCGGTCCAGCGCCGGCACCCATGCCCCCGCCCGCTCCGGCCATTCGACGAGCACGATGGCGCGCTCGCGGATCATGTCCTCGAAGCCGAGATCGCGCGCGTCGTCCGGCGACTTGAGCCGGTAACAGTCGACGTGGTAGACGGGGAGGCCCTGGGGGGGGGCCTCGTAATGGTGGACCAGCGCGTACGTGGGGCTGGTGGCGAGCGCGCGCGCGCCCAACCCGCGACAGATCGCCTGCACCAGCGTCGTCTTGCCGGAGCCGAGCTCGCCCGACAGCCCGATCACAGCCGGCGCGGCGAGCCCGCGGCCCAGCTCCTCACCGAACCGGTTGAGGTCGTCCGCGGACAGGCGCATGGGACGCGGTGTCTCCCTCGGCCCGGAGCTCGAGGATCTGGTCGCGCAGCACCGCCGCCAGCTCGAAGTCGAGGTCCTCGGCCGCGGCCTGCATCTGCTGCTCGAGCAGCCGGACCAGTGCCTCGCGCTCGCGCGCGTCCGCGGGCCGCGGCACACCCGTTCCGGCGGGTTTCGTGGTCTTCGCGTCCGCCACCCGGGTGGCGAACCGCACCTGGTCGACGGACTTCACGATGGACCGCGGCGTGATCCTGTGCTCGCGATTGTAATCCCCCTGGAGCTTGCGACGCCGGGTCATCTCCTCGAGTGCTCGCTGCATCGAACCCGTCACGCGATCGGCGTAGAGGATCGCCCTCCCATGGAGGTGACGCGCCGCCCGGCCCACGGTCTGGATGAGCGAGCGGTCGGAGCGGAGGAACCCCTCCTGGTCCGCATCGAGGATCGCGACGAGCGACACCTCCGGGAGGTCGAGCCCCTCGCGCAGCAGGTTGATCCCCACGAGCACGTCGAACTCGCCCAGCCGCAGCCCCCGGATGATCTCGACCCGCTCGATCGCATCGATCTCGGAGTGCAGGTAGCGCACCCGCACGCCGTGCTGCTGCAGGTAGTCGGTCAAGTCCTCGGCCATGCGTTTCGTGAGCGTCGTGACGAGCACGCGCTCGTTCTTTTTCTCGCGCAGCCGGATCTCGTGCAGCAGGTCGTCCACCTGCCCCTTCACCGGCCGGACCTCGACCTCGGGGTCCACGAGCCCGGTCGGCCGGATGATCTGCTCCACGACCACGCCGCCCGACAGCCGCAGCTCCTCGTCTCCCGGCGTCGCCGACACGAACAGGATCCGCGGCACCAGTCCCATGAACTCGTCGATCCGGAGCGGCCGGTTGTCGAGCGCCGAGGGCAGCCGGAAGCCGTAATCCACCAGGGTTTGCTTGCGGGAGCGGTCGCCCTCGTACATCCCGGCGAGCTGCGGCAGCGTTTGGTGCGACTCGTCGATGACGCAGAGGTAGTCCTTTGGGAAGTAGTCGAGCAGGCACGCTGGCCGCTCGCCCGGCTGTCGCCCGGTCAAGTGGCGCGAGTAGTTCTCAATGCCGGTGCAGCGCCCCACTTCGAGCAGCATGTCGATGTCGAAGTTGGTGCGCGACTCGAGCCGCTGGGCCTCGAGCAGCTTGTTCTGCACGCGGAGCTCCGCGAGCCGCTCCTTGAGCTCCGCCCGGATCGCGGTCACCGCGCGCTCGATCGTGGGGCGCTCGGTGACGAAGTGCGTGGCGGGGTACACGGCGGCCCGGCCGAGCTCGGCGATGGTGTCGCCGGTCAGGGGATCGATCTTGGCGATCCGCTCGACCGTGTCGCCCCAGAACTCGACTCGCACCGCTTGCTCGTCGTAGGCGGGGAACACTTCGACCGTGTCGCCTCGCACGCGGAACGTGCCGCGCTCGAACGCGACGTCGTTCCGCTGGTACTGCACCCCCACGAGCTCCTCGAGCAGGGCGTCGCGGGCGATCTCCTGCCCCACGGTCGCCGTCACCAGGCGCTCCCGGTACAGCTCCGGGTCGCCCAGGCCGTAGATGGCGGACACACTGGCGACGATGACCACGTCCTCCCGCTCCATCAGGCTCGAGGTGGCGCGCAGCCGTAAGCGGTCGATGTCGTCGTTG